>OMLO01002322.1_pt1 | contig 15288 bp, 19 predicted proteins | sample 1674811 | NCBI WGS metagenome assembly OMLO01 (sample SAMN06265003, study PRJEB25207) | coral metagenome | isolation source: Coral host | place: Mexico:La Bocana,Puerto Morelos, Mexico | collected 2008-11-13 | reverse complement strand
GCAACTGCTGCTGCAATTGCTTTGCTTCCAGCTGGTTGTTCTGTCATGGCTGCAGGTGGTGGTGCAACTGCTGCTGCAATTGCTTTGCTTCCAGCTGGTTGTTCTGTCATGGCTGCAGGTGGTGGTGCAACTGCTGCTGCAATTGCTTTGCTTCCAGCTGGTTGTTCTGTCATGGCTGCAGGTGGTGGTGCAACTGCTGCTGCCGTTGATTTGCTCCCAGCTGGTTGTTCTGTCATGGCTGCGGGTGATGGTTCAACTGGTGCTGCTGGCATTGGTGGTTCTGTGTTGCTTCCAGCTGATTGCTCTGCCATAGCTGCCAGGGATGGTTCAACTGGTGCTGCTGGCATTGGTGTTTCTGCTTTGCTTCCAGCTGATTGCTCTGCCATAGCGGCCGGTGATGGTTCAACTGGTGCTGCCATTGTTTTGCTTCCAGCTGGTTGCTCTGCCATGGTTGCAGCTGGTGTTTCTGCTGGGGCAATGTGTGTGTCAGGTGGTGCTTGTGTGTCCATGTATGTATCGGCTGTAAGGTCTTCCACAAGACCTCCTAGTGCATAGTTCCATGCTGCTTCTTCAAGCTCGAGGTATTCTTGAGATGCAATGTCCAAAGTGTCTTGGCCAGGGTGCACAAAGGGCGGCACAGGGTGTTGATCTGGTAAGTTGGCACGATACAGCTTCTCTTGCTGGTCAGTGAGGGGAACACGCATGGGCTGCTGCTGGGGAGATGCTTGACGTTGCATACACTGCTGTTCCTGAGCAACTGATCATCATCACATCATCATCACATACAATATATATACCATACTTAAGAAGTTGCAGAAAGAAGGCTATATTGCAAAAAGTTGCAATGTGTTACGGTGAAGTATGTCCAAATCAAATTCGTTGCACCAATCGTTATGGTGAAGTATGTCCAAATCAAATTCGTTGCACCAATCACCAACCCACATGTTTTGGCCAAACTATTACCCAACCTAAATCCTTTTGATTTGATGGGGACAGTGTTGTCAGAATTTCCCGACCATCCCCAAGTTTTTCGACAACCAAGCTTCACCAAAAGCAACATGCCCAGAGCTCATGGATGGTGCACCACCTCCGAGAAATGTCAACCACACCCATGTTATGACAGGCGGATCTACAATGGTGGTACGCTCCGGATGCCCAAAACACTTGGTGGCAGGATGTGTGTTTTCTGATTAGGGATGGTGTGAAACCATGAAGTATATAGTATGCCACCAAAAACTCAGGGTTGGCTAGATGACCAAAACATTTTGGGGTAGACATGGCCTTCATCACCAACTTTTTCCGAAGAGAAATCCAGCTTACGTGGACGAAGATCGGGTTCATCCTTGTGTACCTTCTTTGGTTCTGGCGTGACCTGCCAGGGATTTGATACACAGTGTATGGGCAAATTATGGCAGCATCATACAAGGCCCCCCCCAAAAAGGAATAACTCCAAAAATGATCTTATACTCAGGCTCGATGATGGGTTCAACAAAATTATAAACAAACGGTGTACTGTATATGTTTCTTATAAGCACAAGTATCAGTGCACTATATCTCCCACCTTTGTAGATGCAGTTTGAGTCACTTCTGCTTTAGACCGCTTGCATCCATCATCGATAGGATCTGTAGGAGCGGTTGCAACAGCTACCACCTTGGTTAAGGTTCAGTTATGATATATATATATATATATATCCCCGAGACTCGGTGTATCCAAATATGATCTTGATGATACCAGGAATTCGGGCACATATAAGTGAAACCAAGACTAATAATTAAGTTCTAGAAACATCACAAATTCCACACACCCCACAACCCAAGTTATGGGGGCAAGTTACAGACTGCACCAATGCACGTCGCCGGTTTCCAGCGTCAAGAGCACGCATTGCAGCCTGCATTAGGGATAGAGTTTTTTTCAAACCATGAGACTCAATATTGTATCCACACTGATCAGGATACCAGAAAAATATATATGGTACATCAAATGGGTTTGATTTCCATAATAAGTACGGCAAAAATTAATGCTGTATAGACTGCATCTTTTCTAACCCTGAGACTACATGTATCCAAGATGATCATGATACCAGGAAATTTGGTACATGTAGACAAGATGAGTTTTGATTTCAAAGCCAGAAGGCATATATTTACATCAAAAAAACATTTATCATATGGAATGGTACCATGAAGTTTGGTACACCATTAAATGGGTTGATTTCCATATACCCAATCCTTATAACACCACATGATTCCAGCTTCGGCCTCAAGAAGCTCTTGCTCTGAGGCCATTTTGCGTGGAAGGTCACCGAACGAGGACAACGAAAATGGCGGGTGATCCCTTACAAAAACAGGGTTCAAAAGCCAAAACGCCTTTTTGGGATATACATTCCAGTGTTTGTGTCATCACCCCAAACTGGCCATATGATATTTCATTGGCAATGGGACCATATTGGAGTTATTTTTTTGTTAACACCCTTAAATCCCTAAATAACAGGGGATCAGTGCCTGTCACGCTCTGTCACGGGTTGTCACGCCATTACCATCAAATGACACCATTTTTAGTAGTAAATGTACAAGTTGTCACGGCCAGTCACGGCCAGTCACGGCCAGTCACGGTTATGTCACGCCCTGATAGTTTCCAGACCCAGAGAATTTATGTGAAAATATTGACTATCATGCACCCAAAACCTTCATTTTTTGGGGTTATACTCTGGGGTGTAAAACCTTCAAATTTCATGGTTTTGGGTTGCACATTTCCAAAATTTCTTTCGACCAACATATCAGTCCAATTCCCTGGGAGCAACCACATTTTTTTCACCAGACTGCTATGTTAGTCAACTGCGGGTTCCATCACTGCAGCTGTTGTGTTAAAACAGGAGGTGTTCATCTCAAACCCTGCAGTCACTATGGGATATTATGTGGGCCCGTATGACCTTCAAATAGGTTTTTCATTATATATATAGCACTTTATTCGGTTTGAGTATCACCCCCAAACACAGCAGACTTCCCTGCAGCGACACTAAATGCAGTAAGACAAGACCATCACTAAAGAGGGAGATCTGCTTGTGGCACAAATCGACCAGCAGCCTTTTCCACCAGTAGAAACCTAGGCCGGTGAAGCAGGCAAGATGTCCACCAGGGCATTGGTCATATATATGGAAATGAAATCTGGTATTGTTAAGCTTTCATTTCCAAATATATATTTAATATTTAGCACTAAAGCCTGTGTTTACAATAAGAATGGTCGATTGTGACACACAGCATCTCGACTTCTAATAGTGTACGTTTTTTTAAACTGTTTGAGCCGGGGAACTCTCGAAGTTGCTCCAACTCTGCATGGATCCACCCCAAAGGCTGTTCCTTAATGTGTGGGTGGACCACCCCGAATTAAACCACAAGGTGGTGTGATCCGCTATGTCGGGTCTTAAGGGATAGTGAGTAAATTGGATATCGGGGCTATCTGGGTGTAAACCAACTTGATAATGTGTGTGGTTTTGTGCACTGCAGATGTGTGCGGCAATCACTGCATGTGTTTTGACTTGGCATTGAAACCCATTCAGATGTCCAGATGGCCATGCAGACCAATCAATGCGACCAACCTTAAGCGGTTTGACCTTGACCAGATTACTGTCCCGCGAATCGGCAGAGAAAGCATTGACTTTCATGCTGTCTTGTACACAGAGTCGACGGAGGTGCCGGACACGTTATGATGATTACACATAGCGATGCGGGCAAGTTGTTCGGTGCAGCAGCCCAAGAAACATGGGCGCCTTTGTGGTCGCTGATCAGTGCAGCCAGAGCATGTCTGAGCATAAGCCCACCGAAAGTACAAGAGCTACTAGCCATGCTCAGATCAAGCGTTGGAATGTACGATGATGAATGGGCAAAAGGCCTCGAAATCCGAGAGGATCCTTGTCATATCGCACCGCTTGAAGACCGGATATGACAACCCGGCCGTGACGTGCATCGAGATGTGTTGCAAGACGGGCACAAGTACTTTCTTGGCCAAGTGACACACCATGCCTGGAGCCGGAGCTGCCTTCATGACATGATGCAGTCAACTGCAATTCCAGATCCGTTTTTGTGGTGCCTAGTTGTTCACATGTGGGAAGATGCATACCAAATGGGTGTTAGGTCACACGCTTGGCATTGTAGGTCACACGCTCGGCATTGTATTGTGCAAATGTGTAGATTTGGTTATATTAACTTATCTACATTTACAATGCAGCACATTCAAACCTTAATGGTTGAAATTGGTTGAAGATGAAATTACCACATCAATCATGTCCACCGTACCAATACAGTGTGACACCACCACTTGAGTTTGGATATCATTCTGATTATTCTGCATGATTTCAAGTTTACATATAGTTTCCTGTACATCATGCATGATCACATCCAGATCTTTATATATATCATCCTCGAAATCCACACACCCAGACAATGCCAAGTGTCACAACCATTCGGTTGGTGTTTGGCTAACAATGCCTTCCTTGATCGCAGGAGCTTCTGAGCAGAAGCCTTAGGTATGGCATCACAGAAACAAGTTGGTGGAAACAAACGAGAATGCAACAAACCCGGTTTGGGTGCCATTTGGGAGTGGTCCCCATTAGTATATGGGAACCCAAAACCTTCGAATTTAGAGGTTATAACCCACATAAATACGGGGTAAATTTCATGGTTTTGGGTTCCCATGGGTGAGTTGTAAAAAAAATCGGTCAACCTCTACATCTTCATAGTAGACCACCCAATTGAAATATTCCCAGTGGGAGCCACTAGGCATGAGGGGTTATGTACCTTAAATATTCCAACTTATTGGGCAGGATGAGGGGTTATGTACCCTAAATAATCCAACTTATTGGACAGGATGTATACCACCACTACAAATAAACAAAGCCAGTTTCATCATCAGACAAATCCGGACATTTAAATGAAACAAATTGCCTAAATAGTGTCAAGCGACATGTTTTTTCTTGAAAAGATTAGCAACCTTCTTTCCAAAAGATTTGGTATATGCACCTGATTCCTTGAGACGTTTCCCACCAGTGACAGTCACTTTACCATCAGCATTGATGACACGGGTGTACATACCCGTACTTTCCAAGCTTAAGAGTCTTTGAGCTTTGCGGGGTAGATATCCGTTGAATTCGGTCAGGGCAGGCCTCAGGTAGTGCAGTAGTTTGATGTTTTTCTTTGGGGAGACGTGTGGGTCAAGAAACAAATCAATTTGAACCACTAGATGATCAACTTCCCAGGCAAAGTTGAAGAAAGAACATGTATGCATACGTACGTATATACAATCACAAGACCCCAAGTCAAGTTCAGTCCAGGTACCAAGTGCCAAATAACTGTGTTGGCTTTGGACACCAGTGACCATAGCTCCCCATCCAGATCCGCTTCATAAAGCAGGGTGCCATATTGGTGAGGATGTGAGCAATGTATGGAACATCCCGAAGACAACTGCTTTGAGGTTGTTCTACCTTATGAAAGGCGTTCACAAAAAATAGTATTGGGTTTAACATCACATCCTCAAAGACCCACTAGTTATGGATATTAAGGTATTTTTTTAAAAACCCTTAACTACCTGTATTTCCATTCGTTTTGCATTGGATGGCTCATGCTATCCACGACAGAAGACGCTTACTTTGGCGTACGACGAGTTGGCTTCAGCACCATTATGGACTATTTGGTAAAGCTGCATGCGACAAGAACGTTCTGGGTGCCGCCATCCAAAATGGTGTTGGGACCGCACACCGGTGTCGAACTTAACGTTAGGCACTTCGTGGAGCCTTATACGGCATTGCGCACCACAGCTTGATGGACGTGCCAATTGCTGCGCAAACGGCAGACTTTTGATGGCACAAACTACTGCAGCAAAGTGCCAGTACATCCGTTGCAGGGCCAAGTGCCAGGACATCCGGTGCAGGGCCAAGTGCCAAGACTTACGCCACAAAAAGGACCATTGTGGGAAGCGAAAGATCAAGTTGGATCAAGAAGAAATCCAAACGACAAAAGAAGGCACAGATGCTCCATTTTATGCATCATGGCGAGGGACAATCGTGCCATGCATCTCCGAGCAGTGGCAGCCCTTACCGGCGCAGTGCTTTTCGGCCTTGTGTGCCCATGCCTCCCATCATCACAGAGTGATACGATGCTCACCGTACAGAGCGTTTATTGTCGAGATTGTCGAGGTGGCGGCTTCAAAGATTTTTTTAATTTTCACCCCTACCTGGGGAAGATTTCCAATTTGACTAATTCAAAGGGGTTGAAACCACCATATAGCATCAGCCATCCAAAATATTAATGGAAATAGGACGTGACAATTTCAACATGACCAGTGCAATGCAACACAAACTCCATCGTACAGAATTATATCTCAAGTCCCAATTGCCTTTAACAGATACGTTTGGGATGGGTTTGGTTTGTCACACCATTTTCTGACCCAAAAATATGCAATCTAGAAACACACCAGAATACTCCATACACAGTCGCCACCATTGCTAACAAGGAAAACCTAGCAGCAACTATGTTGCCCTCTCGAACCGATTCCACAGACTCATCTCCAAATATTCCAAGGTGGCTCTTCCGCTTTGTAGAAGATGAGGATATCCAAACCCACCTTACCATCAAGGAGATTTAAATTTGTTTTGGATTGGGTCGAAAGAGTATAAGGGTGATCCATCAATTTTGAGGTGGTTTCCCTTACAAATAAATCCAGGTGGGTCCAGCAATCTGTAAAACTCGTGGTTGGGTTGGATATGTATATCGTTCCTTCAAGCACTGGAAGAATAATGCATCCCAGTTGCGAATTGCATGGGTTGCCTGACCACACCAGGCCATTCCTTCGGACTCGTAGCACTTTTGTAAGTGCTATCATGAACCTTGGCACTGAATGGGTTTGTACCAGGTTGGGTGAGATCAAGTTCCATCCTGACATTTCCAGTTTGTGTGATTTTTTTCCAATACTGAATCAATCCAGATGCCCAAAATGGATTTTGAGAACTGGCCATAAGTATAAGGTGTTGACAAGTGACCCTTCAGGTGTGGTCAGGTCATGCAGGTGGTGCTTAATCCGATCATAGCGGTGACATTCAATGTCAGCCAATCCTCACTTGCGATGGCGACCAAAAATTCTACATTCCATTATGATCTATAAAATTTGGTGTATGGACATAAATCAAGATGTTCCTGGAATGCGACAAGGGACGACATTGTTTGCTCAGTTCTGCTTTGCCACAAAACAGTTCCAGCATATCAATGTCCTGCATTCCAGCATGAGCAATAGCCCAAATGTGGCTGATCAGACTAGTTAATGCTAATAAACAGTTCATGACCGGTCCTTCATTGGCTGATCAATCGGCTTTCCATCTTGATATACATGATGTGCATAGTCAATGAGATGTATCCTTAGGTTTGATGTTTTTTTGGAGTCGGACAGGATACATTCCAAACTGATGTATATATACGGGTCAATACTCTCCCTGAGCACTACATGCAATATATAAGAAAAAATACATAAACAATCCACCAAATGACAGTATAAGTGGTGCCCCAAACCACAGCAGATTCATCGCCCTCTGCTTGCTAAGGCCAACCGCCATGACGATGCAAATCAGGCACTGCTTGCAAGGCCACCGAGTCACCACCGCTTGAACCCTTGGAGCTCACTGTATATACATTTATACAGGTTGAAACAGCTAGCACTATCCTAAAGCTAGCTTATGCGATTTCCATGTTCAAGAACAGAATCACAAGAGTTCTCTTATGTAAGCTTCCACTGCATAATGCAGGTACAGTATTACCACTGCACTACTTGTCCATTTTGAATATGGCAGTGCAAACACTTTTTTTTTTGAACACATGTTGAATCCTGCCATCCTAGTGTCCCCACACTGTAGTCATCACCACAGTGTGCATACAGCAGGCTCTAATGCCCAATCTAAACTCAGGGGAATGGCACATGCCATTACATACACTATCAGATTGCATGCGACCTGAACCAAATGGTTTTTCTTCCCATATAATTAAATTCTACCCTGCGGATCTTGGGGCATGCATACTTGAGGTCATTTAAGTTTACATCATTCTACTTGATTATGTTTTTGGAGGTCAGACCCCAACGACACTGAATTTGTACTTGCCGATATCGCATCAAATTTGTTGAAGTACAGGTCACATTGCAAAGTTAAAGAACGCCACGGCGCCACGTGAACCAGTGACCCAAAATCACATGTAGGAGTCACTAATCACCCACTCAGCCATAATAGTAGTGTTAAAGGTTTAAGTGCACATCGGTTAACAAAGCCTTTGAGATTTTTCAAATTCTATTTAATATATATCATCATCCTTCGGCTGAGTGAGATCACCACCCAGCCAGTTTTTTGGCTAGGACAAACGATTTCCCCCATCCGCCCTTTCGCCGGATACTCAATGAAGCCCCGCCCTTGTTGTTGACATTGACCCCTTCTTGCGGAATAGTCACTCGCGTCACATAGATTTGGTTGACCGTCCACCTCGGTTGATCGTTGGGCAGGTGACTGGCGCTGTTTTTTAGGCTCCAAAGGGTCAAGATGAGGAAGCTTAGAGAAGCTGTGTGTGGTTACTGATTGCTTTGATAACTACCTCAAACCCAGACTCCAAGAGTTAAGTTTTCCGTGGAGATGTAGTACTTGTCACTTGAAATCAAACAAGACACAAGATTCCAATAGTGCTGGACCATGTGTTGCCAGCTGGGGGCTTCAAAGCATAGCTCTTCTTGGTGTGTGCATTGGGTGGGAAAGGAATACCAGCAGCCTCAAGCTCTTTCTCCTTAGATAGGACCAAGCTTTCAAGAAATAAGCACATATGGTCAGATTAACGATTAACTCAGATGACTTACTTGGGTTGGGGGATGGTTCACTCAAGTACATCGATATCTCTTTTTGAGATTTTGCCAATGTGGTCCATGTGGGTCCAGCATATTTCAGGTGATGCGTTGTCTTTCAATTTCCCACTTTCTTCATATAATCAGACCATAACGTTATACTCAGGCATTGGCTTCAAGAAGATATCTAAATGACTTGTACTCAAAAACCATGGACGCCTAAATTATAGCCACGGATCCATTTTTTCCATAAGACTTTCAAAGGACCGTCATCAGCCTCATCACCGGCACCAGGTGGATCATTGGCATCAGGCTGATCATCGGCCACTTCAATCTCAGGCTGCTCTGCAGGCTGCTCTGGAGGGACAGGTTCAGGATCAGGTGGCATTTCGTTTTTGCCACTACCCCTTCCTTTCCCTTTTCCTTTTCCTCTCCCTTTTCCTTTTCCCCTTCCACTAGCTTTGAGCTGCTTAATGACTTTGGGGTCCTTTGAGGCTTTGTCTACCAATTTTTGGGCCCCTTCAATCTTAGCAGCATGTTTTCTTGCTAGCTGGGCCCCATAAGCATCAGCTTCAGTGGTTTCTTCCAAACCGAACCGATCCATATCCTCTTTAGAGAATGCCGGAGGAACTTCTTCAATGGGTTTTTGGTCCTAGCAGGGAGATTTATATTTAGCCGTTGGAGCTGTGGGGTGCTAGCAGTACTGGATCTCAACATGATATCTATTGCAGTATGAAAACAACACATCAAAATTTGAATTGAGTGGTCCTTTGTAGCTTGACGCCGGTGACCATCTCCAGATGCTTGCTGTTCACCATCCCCAAATTCATTGTCCATGGGTAGCGTTGGCATTTCATCGGGGTTCAGGTTCACATCTACCTTGATTTTCATGACGAAAAAAACCCAGCTTTGAGAAATACGAAAGACATGCAGGTATAAGATTTGCATTGATTTGGGATATATCCATTTCCTTAAAGCACTTTTAAAACCAAGTGACAGCATCCTTTTGGGGCTTGACCACACCATTCACCAAACCAGGAGAAGAGCCATCACCGTTCGGTTTCACAACTACCTGATTTTGATGACGAAAACCCAGCTTCAAGCAATATGAAAAACAGGCCATCTTTGGGTCACAATTTGGGAATCAGATCCATATTTCCTTAAAGCACGTTAAAACCAAGTGACGGCATCCTTTTGGGGCTTGACCACACCATTCGCCAAACCGGGAGAAGAGCCATTCGATGCATCTGAGAATTCCTTCAAAAGGATGGCTAGCTTTTGGGTGGATATCAATATATATTTTTTCCAACACATGAGTATGCTATTGATACGCAATGTCGTTTTTTGATATATTGATCGGGATATGTGACCAAACCAGTCCTCACTTGAAGATCCATTCCCAATTGCAAGATTCTGCAAAGCCGCATCGATACTGGCTTCAGGCACTGCACCTGCAGTCGATTGGTGCAGCAGGACTTCCCACATGTTGGGGCGGAGCTGTACTAGACAGGTATTAAGAAACTATAGCAATATCAATTTCGAACTTGCCCATTGAATATGGAAAAAAATATGCACTATTCCAATCACGTGTCTATGGTGAGCCCCAAAGAGATCAAAGAGATCAAAAAGTATTTCCCATTTGCCTTGATCAACCATCATCTTATGCATAAAGGTCTTGAAGAATCCAATCCGCTTGCTGCGGGAGGACTCAGACCGCTTGCAAAGCTTGAGAGCATGGGTCACCAAGATTCGGATGATGGGGGCCTGCTCTTTCACCCAATCCTCAATTCAAGGATTCAATGATCCCACATGTTTTAGATTCTTAAGGCTGGGGGGACACCTCTAAGCACATCCTTATGCTTCCCTGTATTTTTCCGGGGATCCATATTTGTGCAATAAATGAATGTATCCAAAACTGTTTTGAATTGGTTTGATCTAGATTTGTTCTGTAGGCCGAACGTTATTCGATAATGAACTAGCTCGATATACGACTTTACCAAAAAACTTACACTTACAAAATTTGCCAAAGTGTCGTTGTTCTGCCTAGCCTTTGGGTAAATTGCATAGCGTTTGGCCAGCACATGTAGAACAGACTTGTGCAAGCCCATGGTGGGCACCATTGCTGTACCAAAACTTGCAAAGTACTCCATGACAAACTCCACATGTTTTTCAACCTTGTTGTTGGAGGGGTGATTGACCCTTATGATCACAAATCCCACATGGTCAATAAACATACTAGAAAAAACCTTTGAAACTTCCGCCACCGCCTCTGTAAGATTAGTGGTACTCAGTGGGGTACTCCAACCTAAGCCTTATATATTATTATAGCTTTCAAGAAACAGCCAGACTGCTGTCGGGGCCGCATTCTGGCATATCCACCAAGACCTGCTTCTTGTTGCGGATAACATCAACGTGGCGAGTGAACCAGCTATTGAGGAAGTCCTGACAAGAAAATAAAGAATCCGGTCAAAAGACTTTTCCAGGGAAGAATGGGAAGATGTGTAAAAACCACTCGACCACTTATACATTTAGAATTCAACTTGGCCATAGTTTCGTGGGATGCCAGTCACACAACAAGTCAAGTTCATAGTGGAAAATGTGAACATGCCGCCCCATATATGGCTTGGGTGAGATCTCTTAATGGTTTCCCTGAACGTGAGGTAAACTCTATTTTGAAGGTGCATTATCTGTATCCCAGTGCGATTTCTTTATATTCAAACCCCACTCCTCCAGCACCATCCGCTGCCACGTCTTCTGGTTATCCATTGCAACACAGCTAAGGCCAAAGTGCTTCACACGTGGCCCGTGAAAGCCAAAAGGTCTCTGGTGAAAAGAACCATGTGGATGGTCGTGATTGTGAAGAGATTTGGGGGTACCACTATTTTTGGAAACACTGTACTTCATTTGCACTCACAATGCTCCAAAAGAACCAAGAAAAAAGGTAACAAATCAGAATAGGATCCATGGCATTAGTATATCCCTGAGACTCGGTGTATCCAAATATTTTCTAAATACCAGGAACTTATAGCTACATCATTTCAAATTAAGTGATCATATTGATCATGATATCGTAAAGGTGATCCACCCTGATGTGAGCCCATCACAGCCCCAGCACTGGCAACAGAACAGAGGCGGGGTGGCACCTCCCCAAAATCCAACCATTCCAGAGGGCACAGAGCCAGTAGAGCTAGATCTTGATGAAGAACCCGCAGTAGCATCATAGTCATGACGAGCAGATTTTTCATTGCGAGCTGCCCGGAGCTTTTCTAGGTGACGTTTCATCCCCAAATGGATCAAATGGGGTCTTGTGAAAGTAGTGGGTATGCACTGAATTGAAAATGTTTGAAACAAGCATGTGATCGATATGTTTACTCAGATACTGCCATATGCCAAAATGATTCGAATGCTACATCATTTTCTTTGTGGAATGTAAATGGGCTGCATCATCAGGCATCAACTTGCCACATTGGACAAACCACCATCAAATGTATGCATAATTTGGCATCATTAAATATACCAATATAAACGGTCATCAAACGACCATGGAAATCAACACCATTTGTTGATGTACCCGAATTCCTGGTATCATTAGAAAAAAGATCATATTTGGATACACCGAGTCTCAGGGAATGATCATCATCATCATCACCACCATCATACATGTTTATTGTTTCACAACTTCACAACCGCCTTTCTTCAAAACACCAGGTAGACAGAACCAATCAGCTTCGTCACTGGGATCCACGAAACGGTAGCAAGCAAAGCCAGCTAGCGCTGCTGATGCTTGGATGCCTCCGGGAAAAGGATCAATCAAAGATTCATGAGAAGTACATGTGCGTCTCTTCAACAAATGGATTCATTCAAAAGTGATCCACCACTCTTTTTTTGTTGCTTCATGATATTTTTGGTCCAATATATAAAAATATATGGTCCAAGTGATGTTGCTTTCAAAACAGCATCTTAGGGGAACAAACTGAACAAACCTCGGATGGTTGAACCTTTACCACCCCACGGTTACGACACCAAACTTGACCTTCAGGACGGACCCAAACTTCACAGCGACCCGGGCTGAATTCGATGCCCTGGGCCGGGTTCACGTTATCTGAACGAACAAATGGTGCATTCCTTTTGATTTCGTGAAGGAGGTGTGAAGGTTTGTACCCTAACACATCCTAAACTTACATTTGAAAGAGGAACTCGCCTTAGCGGAAAATTCACCTTTAAGAATCGGAATGGGAGGTGGGTGCTGTCATGATATTTCGCGAAGGCCCAGTACAGTATGTTTGCAAGGACTTCCCTACTCACAGGTGATAAGCAAATAATAATGATGACTTTAACAATTTATATAATTCATTGCATTGCAGGGAGGGACAAAATCATGACAGGTATTGCAATATCATCATCTAACAATCTAACATGTAATGTTGCACAAACAAAATACAGGAATATCAGGAATATCATGGAATATCTCCTTTTCCAGGTCCCTGAAACAATTTGGATTGTTTTCTGACCAACATGCAATCCATCGAAAACGTCTTAGAGTGCGCCTTGCAGTCCATATCTTGCATGCAGGCAGTCTTACATGCATCCATTGACGCTTTTCCTATTGCAGGGAATTGGAGTCCGGCCACAAGATGTTTCATAGTTTTTGAGATCGAATCCGGAAAATCTCCAGCGCAAAGAAACCCTTGCAAATACATGGATGAACCCTCAATGAACACAAAAACTACAGCAATTTTCAGAAAACATGACTTAATCAATTCAGGACTAGTGAATAATTCATGGCAGTTCTATAAATTTCCTTCACTGGAAAAAAACACATGTCAACTACCTCGAGATGCACATCTACGGAGTTGTGGACCCAACGGTTGGCTCCTGTTGCGGAGAGCTTGTAGTAACTACCAAGGTTGTCACCTGAGAGAGCTCATGATGATTTTTTACCCCCGACAAAATGGCTGAAAAAAGGAGATGTTCTATTGGAAAAAACCCACCATTCGTTAAGGGCAACATGTTAGGTTTTCAGGAGTGTATAGTTGATAGATTGGCAATGATTACATTTCTTCGGAAATACCAACATATGCAAATAAAACATTGCGTATGTACAAGTTTGTACAACTACATTTTGGAGTCTGACAAGAGACAACTACATTTTGGAGTCTGACATGGGTATGTCCCTGCACAATGGAGCATAAACACACCAATGATCATAGTTATGTTATGTATTGCAAATACACAAACCATCCGCACACACACACACAAAAGCAAACGATCGGCATCTATGTTCCCACCGGCGTGGCAACTAAAAGCCGAAAGATCCAAAAGATGAACCACCACACACACAAATGAGGCAACCATGAACATGTATCTGAATGAATATACCTGATCAAACATGGCTTTTATGCTATTTCTACAACTATCCATGCAAAATGCATGTCACATGAAATCAATTGAAATTATATCTTTCATTGTCAGATCAAAACAACATCAATATATTAACATATCCATCAAAAAAAACAACTCCACCTTTGTCTCCTCAAGTCACCTCCTGTTGCTCCGCGGCAGGCACGGTCACTAGCACCATCCACAGCTTCGAAGGTACCGGAACGCCCAGGTGGAGGTGTGGTGTAGGGACCTAGGAGATCTGAGTCGTTGAGATGGAGAAACTGAAGGATTTTTCTTCCAACAATATGAATCTGTTGATGATCTACTGCTATTCCTTTTCTGTTCCAGGATTCCAAAGCAGCTGTTCTATAGTCTATACATATGTATATTTACATATACACTACTTTACATAGAAGGTATACTGTATGATTCTAAACAGTTGCTATGTACCAGCTTTCTGTTGTGTTCTGAAATGAACTGTCGTCATATTTGTGTAGAATAAAGAGATATTCATAGACATCAAAATGTTCTTCCTGATTGTCGCAATATTACGTTCTTGGATTGAGTTCTATATTGTGGTTGGTGTTCCTGGGAGGAAGGATCGCTCATCTAGTGAGAATCATCCGAACTATAGCGCCATTTTCATTCAAATACATCATTCCATCTGGCCATATTCTAATATTTCACCAACCTGAATTTCCCTAAAAATCCTTTTGGGGTCACGTGTGAGGTCGCTATAATTTGACCTTCCAAAGCTTGACTCAAGGGGCCATAGCGATAGCAGCTGAAGCCATTCAATGGGATGGATGCCATGATCCCACCCTGACGAGTTCGCGAGATGCGGAAAGTGATTCGCCCTACTTAGAGTCGATTTGAAGAGTCCAAGAATGATAATGTTACGACAATGACAACAACAATCTACTAGTGTTATTATAATCAATATCATTCCTAGTACTACTAGTACTACTAGTACTACTAGTCCTACTAGTCCTACTAGTCCTACTAGTCCTACTAGTCCTACTAGTCCTACTAGTCCTACTAGTCCTACT
>OMLO01002321.1_pt1 | contig 15290 bp, 14 predicted proteins | sample 1674811 | NCBI WGS metagenome assembly OMLO01 (sample SAMN06265003, study PRJEB25207) | coral metagenome | isolation source: Coral host | place: Mexico:La Bocana,Puerto Morelos, Mexico | collected 2008-11-13 | reverse complement strand
AAAATATTATCGAAAAATTTTCTCTGAGGCAAAGGCCAGTTGAGTTTACACCCGACTTGCCCAGAAAAAGATGCCCAAATCTGCCCATACGCACGACTAGCGTGGCTCCCAAGACAAGCAAATCGGCTGCTACATGGTGGCTGGTACCGAACTTGAAAAACATGCCACTGGCCATGAAATGTCAAATCAACAATCATAAAAGCCAGATCTTCCCCAACACAAAACTAATCTTTTTTTGGAAAACTGGTGGCCACCTACAACTTCGCAGCTTCACTTTTTTGCACTGCACAATCCGCCTTTGCTGTAGAGATTTGTGCTCAAATGGGCCAAATAGCAGGCATGGCTTGGAAGAACAGTAGTGCCACTTTGCTTCTAGAACGTCTACAACTTCAACCATGACAGCCTTACCGATCGCAAATTTTCCACTGCATGGTGGCTTGAATCGAACTCGAACAATATGCCACTGACAATGAAATGTCGAATTAATAATGAGAAAGGCCAGATCTACCCCACAAACCTGGATCGCCCTGGGAAAACTGGTGGCTACCTACAACTTCGCAGCTTCACTTTTTTGCCTGCACAAACTCTATTTAGTAGCAGTTGTTGATGTTGTAGAGGATGGAAGCTGGAAACTAGCAGGCCCAAACTTATAATTCTGGCAGAGTTGCACTAGCTGTGGAGATCTGGTTTCACATGTGCCAACTTGCAAGCACAGCTTGGAAGAACAATTGTGGCACCATGGCACCCTTACCAATGGCATTAGGGCAGCTCGCAAGGCAAGCAAATTTGCTACTGGTCGAAATCGGAAAATATGCAATTGGCCGTGCAATGTCAAATCAACAATGGTGGCTACCTGCAACTTCGCAGCTTGACCTTTTTTTGCTCTACACGATCTCTACTCAGGACCATTTTAGACCCTGCTAGCTGGCGGCTGTCCCAAATTGTGATTGTTGCACGGGCGCCGCCTTTGCTGTAGAGATCTTTGTGCTCAAATGCGCCAAATGACAAGCATAGCTTGGAAGAACAGTAGTGGCACCTCGCTCTTGCAACTTCAACAGTGGAACCCTTGCGAGTGGCAAGACCAAGGCGGCTCCGAAGACAAGCAAATTTTCCACTGCACGGTGGCTGGCAAGGCAACGAACTCGAAAAATATGCCACTGGCTATAAAACGTCGTATGAGTATCGGACAAAATCAGGTATGACCAAAGTTGTGTTGAGAGGGTCGTTATGCCGGCTACAACGTCTACAAGAGCTACACTTGGAGATGCTGCGAGCCAGGACCAAAATTTTGACAGTGGCAGAGGCCTACCATGAGGAACAAGAACCAGAAGTTGTGGAATCAGCTCCGGATGACATTATTGCAGGCAGGCGTTGTGATGCAGACTGCTGTTTTGAAACACCGGCATGGGGTACGCCGCAGTTGCTTCGGGTAACTGATCAGTTCAGTCATCGCTTCAGCAAGGCTATGCTATCCTGGCTGCATGCCCAAATCGAACGATGCAATTTCCATCCGCTTCTCCTTCCTCGAATGTGGACATTCCAATGAATTACCTCAGCCTCACGCATCTTTGAAGAATACCTGGATTGCTTCTACTTCTTTGTGCACGCCACCTACAATTGCGGCAGCGGTTCGCGTGATGCGCCATTTTTACTCTGCTTTGTTTCCTCTTGCACCTCCTAAGGAGGAGGGTATTGATTTACTTTTCTGCGGGGCTCATACAACCCAAGCAGATTTCCCTTTTGTTGTTAGCCTTTCGTCAGTGAAATTGGCTGCGGCGCTCCTTCGGGCTTTCACGAGCCACAGACCAATCAGGACTGCCAATGACTTGACTCGTCCCTTTCTTTGTTCCTCTTCTTTTAGCCGCTGAGCCGTCGGTGGGTCGGTACAAATCCGATTCATGGTCTCACAGTCACCGCTTCGCTGTGGCTTGTGACCTCTAAGACAGACCGCGCGTGTTGAGAGGGTCGTGGGGTTGCCATCACTGCAAAACTGATAAGGGCCCACCCGAAACCGATACCCCACCCTATTTTGGAATGTCCTTTCACTATGTACCAAATTTTGTGCGTACCTCAAGCAGAAAAGCAGAGCTTCCCCAGCACAAACCTGGATCGTCTCGGGAAAACTGGTGGGTACCTACAACTTCGCAGCTTCACTTTTTTGCCTGCACAATCTCTATTTAGTAGCAGTTGTAGATGTTGTAGACGATGGCAGCTGGAAACTAGCTTTCCCAAACTTATAATTCTTGCAAGATCTCTACTCAGGACCATTTTAGACCCTGCTAGCTGGTGGCTGCGATTCTTGCACAGCCGCCTTTCCTGTGAAGATCCGTGCTGAAATGATCCAAATTGAGGTGATAATCTTTTGGGTGGCAGCTCCCAAAATGATCCAAATTGCGAGCACAGCTTGGAAGAAAAGGAGGGGCACCTTGCTCTTGCAACTTCAACAGTGGCAACCTTGCGAGTGGCAAGACTAGGGTTCCCAACACAAGCAATTTCAAAGCTATCACGGCATGGTGGCTGGCGTCGAACTTGACAGATGTGACACTGGCCATGAAATGTGAAATCAACGGTCAGAAAAGCCAGATCTTCCCCAACACAAAACTAATCTTTTTTTGGAAAACTGGTGGCCACCTACAACTTCGCAGCTTCACTTTTTTGCACTGCACAATTTCTATCGAGGACCATTTTAGACCCTGCTAGCAGTCCCAAAGTTGTGTTTTTTGCGCGGTTGCATTTGCTGTAGAGCTTTTTTGGCACATTGCTTTTACAACTTCAACAGTGGAAATCTTGCGAGTATGGTTCCCCAGACAAGCACATTTACCATGATCAAAAATCGAAAAAGCAGAGCTTCCCAAAAACAACACAAAACTGGATTGCAGAGCCATGTCTACGGCTGACCCAAATCCTTCGTCAACTAGTTGACTTCTTGGGCAAATCAAAAGGAACTTCAATCCACTGGAAGCTTGGAATAGATTTGCCTGAGCCTTTGGGCTGTCAACCATCAATGCAATCAAAACCATCAAGGAAACCACTCCAACCCACACATTGGGAATGCCACTGCATGATTGCATGCACCCATCATGCTGCCTTTTGATGTGTGGTTTTTTTTCGGCAAAAAAGCCGAAGTCTTGCTCTTCGATTGAGCATGACAAACTGCAGGCTTCTTTCTTGTGCACAGAATCTCAGGTGCTATCGACGTCGGTCTCAAATGCACTGATCGAAGTCGGTGAAGTCTAGCAACTGTGACGAGCGGTCATAGCCACGGTTGGACCCAACCTTGGAGCCACCGCAAGTGTGGAATATCACCCATAACTAGTCTTCCCCTTAGAGACATACTGCCTTTAATAGCTAATCTCAACAACTCAAGTGGTCAAGCTAGGATTCTTTTCTAAGGTAATATCGATGCTTTGGACACTCTACCCTTTCAAGCAAGCCAAGCAGCAGATCTTATGATGAGTCCAGACTTGTAGCTATTGCACCAATGGTTGAATGTGATTACACATTGTTTCATTGTTCATCTGTCCTTTCTACGGCAACTAGTATACCTGGGTCAAAATTGACCATGCAAACACTTCATGCAGCGTTTCGCTGCTAGTTTGCCAGACTGATATGTCGCTGCAGAGTCAAGAACCACAACTTCAATCTGTAGTGAGGAATGCTGCACTGGCGACAGGCCAACGACTTTTTCCAACACTCAAGCTGTATGTAGCGTATTCAGAAGCTGAACAGCTTTCAGGCATCATTCCGTGTTCCAACCGTTGGCTGTGCCAAGACTCAAGAGTCAATATTTGCTTGAAGTCCTCGAATGGCCAACTACTAATGTGGACCTCTGGACTGCTTTTCTCAGAGGAAAAGACGGCTGACTACAGCCTCTCAAGCTGTATGCAACATACTCAGGGGTGAAACAGCTTTCAGGCAAGACGAGGACAATGTGGAATCGTTCAGCTCTAGTGGAAGTGTTATGCGGCTACCATTCTCAACCCCTGTGCAGTGAACTCCTTTGGTTTATCCAATTCTCTTCAAGTGAAAGTACAGCCAAATTCATTGGCATACCAAGCAATCTTTTTCCAAATGTCAACATCTCAATACAGCATAACAGTCGGATGTAGGTTTGCATGATGCAGAATCCGTTGGTTTCAACAGTCCAGAGATTCTTTGAAAGGAAGTGGAAGTAGTCATGTCTGTCAGGTGAGTATAGGCCCTACAAGAGCTTCTCGGCTCAACCCATCATTGGATTGTCGGACTGCTCACTCTTAGCTGCTGATATTACTGATCTCACGTTCAAATGCGACTCAATATTTCAGCGGCTAAGCATCTATGGAAATGTGTTGGTTAGCATGAAGCTTGGTCTTCTTTGGCATCATGCTTGCAGCCAAGGTGGGTTGTCCAGGCTCCTGCACAAGATTCAAATCTCAGGCTGACAAGGGGGAAACTACCCCCAGCAGAATCTCCAGCATGAGGTGGTATCCCACGGTGTTTTTCGGGAGGCTTGGGAGGTGATACTGTTGATGGTTCAGAAATCCGGCGATCACCACCTAGGGATGTATAAAACCTTGTAAATCATGGGATTTCAACTACCATTCCCTCAACTGGTGATCGCAGGATTTCAGCCATCAACCGTATTAATTATACTGCAAGTCGATTTGCTTCAAGTTGATGTCCAGGTTTTTTTTAGGTCCATGCATTTTGGTTGAAAGAGAGATGGGGTTACCCTGTGGAATAAGTTGGGATTTACAGAATTCCATGTTCATGGAAAGTTCATCAATTTTCATCACTTCCCCCTCCAAACTGGCATACATCGACATGGGATTTTTGGAAAACGGGTGCCTTCCGGGAAAGTGGAAACTGGATGAAACGTGGTAGTTAAATTGTATACATCCCATTCTCTTGGACGATGAATTCTATACAGCCCTTGTATCCCATCTCAAGTCAGAGCCGGCACAATGTCAGACTCTGCAGTACATCTGTCCTCATCCGCATCCTCCGCTTCCTCAGTTTCACTCCTGCAAGTAAAGTGGGATAATGCTGAAGTCTTGGTGATGAAAATCCTTGAATAGGAACACTGGCTAATAACACCTTGATTAGCTTCAGGGTGGGTGGTAACTCTTCATCTTGGATCTCACAGTCTCGCATCCCTGTACCATTGGGAGGAGCATCACGAAGCCAGCCAGTGAATCCATGCACCAATGGATGGGTCTTGACACCAGTCTAACTTCAGTCTCATGTTGCTTGGGGCAGCTTCCATAGTCTGATTTCTTTGAGTGAAAAATGAATACAAATGTGTATGTTCCATGCTTTTCTACTTTACAAAAAGCTTAACATGACACTCTTTCTAAATGTCTGCCAGAGTGAGACCTACCGAATCTCTGCGAAAAGGAACGGAAATTTCATTTCAATATATATATATATATGTATGTATGTATGTATGTATGTATGTATGTATGTATGTATGTATGTATATATACACATGTATATTCATAGTTCTCTCTTTTCCCCACACATCACTCAACCACTCACTCAACACACTCAAATCCATCAGACCTGTCATCAGTTTTCCTCCTCTGCCTACCTGCAAAATTCATGCGAAAAATCCAGGGCAATGCAACATGGGACATTGAGCTCAGGTCGTATCACCATACCAACCTACAACCATTCCAAAGAATTGTCATAAGAACACACGCTGTATGAGTTTGGCTCAAAGTATCTCAATAGGATTGACTTCTTAACAGATTATTCAACTTGGTCAACTGTGTTATCCCGTTGGTACCCAACTCTTCAAACACCCATGAACGGATGAGCGTAGCTGCAAAACATCTCTTCATGCTGTTGATATCTGCTGATGGGATCATCCCCATGTTTTACAGCCATTTAGGGGACGAAAACGATCACCCAAGTTGGTAACTACTTACAAGTCCTTGAATGATCCTCAAAATACCCTGTCAATGATGGTGACATTCAGCAAGTGAAGGTTTTGTAGTTGGTATCCATGGTCCAAGAATGCTTTAATAAACCAGGTGGCCACTGGGTAGGGGAGCACCCCAAGGTATTTAATAAATAGCTTTGTCTTCTTCAAAGAATGATCTTCTTGCATTTGGCAAAGTCTAAATTCACAAACTGATCCCAAACTTTCTTCTCATCAGAATCTCCCGTTTCTAACAGCAAGTCACCAACCGAAAAGCCACATAGACAAACAAAATAATGGACTCATCTTCATTGGAAATGGATCCACTTAGACCCCCCCCGGATGCGAAAAAAAAAACTCGTGGCAAGTGAGTCGGTTTTTTCTTGTTGGGATCCCTTGTCTCAAAAATTGTTTCAGGGCATCCTAGTGGTGACGCGGTGATTTCCGCCCCTGCATCCTGCAGTCCTCGGAAAAACCCATGGCACCTCGGTAACATCGCTTTCCAAGTCCTTGAGAATTTCAGAAATCATGGGGCTTTGACTTACTCTTTTGGTAAGGAGTAAGGATGGATAAGGCAGGCAAGATGAACAACCCCTTTTTCAATAGGATAATGTGGACATCTTCATTCGTGGTCCATTTTTCAGCCAGTTGTAGGCACCAAAAAACCGTCAATTTCTCCAACTTTCTCAGGGAGAGATCCCTTTTGTTCAGAGGGAAACTATAGAACCACTGGAACGCCGGAAATCTCAGAAATTTTGGAGTCTCGGGAAAAAAAACGAAATTTGGTGTTAGGGTTGACATACAAAAGAAGGCTGGGCTGCAAAAAAGAGAAGGGACTAGATGTCTCAAAAGATACATTCCTTTCAGCAAAATTTCACCAAATTTCTCTGGACTTTGTGATAAATCCAGATCACCATTGCATTTCACTGCGACCTTTTCTCAACACTCTCTTAGCACAGTCGTGGCGTGTTGCCACAGCACGAGACGATCTGAGCTCCTCCACAAAAAACATGACATCCAAGACCATCGTTCCGAAAGATGTCAACCAAAAGAAAAAAGAGATCTGCTGAATGATCACTGCAAAGGTGGATATCACGAAGGAGCACCATGCAAAGAACATCTGCAGACCAACCTTCAGATCATCTCCCAAGCCAGTTCCCCAAGTCAGGGACTGTTCTCAAGCAAGAAAGAAGACCACAAGCTATGCTGGTGGGGAAGATCAATGATTACTCGATAAGAACAGATACTACCAACAAGGGGGGGAGTAGTGGGAGGGTGATGTCAATGCAAAGGCCAGGTCCCGGCAAAGGCCTGACGGGTACGGCTGGGCGACCAACGTCCATGGGATTCCTAAGTGGTTGGACCCGGTTAGATGAAAGTGTGGTTTATGAGTGCGTGAACAGAGGCCTCGACCAGTGCAGAGTTTTTCTAATCGGCAAACGTCCTGAGCATCCAAGTTTCCAATGAGGAGCTTAGTGCGTTTTCTCCAAGCACACCCATATTGACAGAAATCGGTCAAAACTGTGCGAACATGTGATGCACTTGCAAGCCGCTTTAATGGAGGAAGAAGCCAACACTTAGAAGTGGATGGATTCTCAAGAATCCACGGAACACCACAAGAGTCAAGCCACTGTATAATTCTTAAAGCAGCTCTGAAACAACGATTGCCCTGCTGAACACGCTCTTGATCTTTTTCACTGAGCTGCTCACGTGGCAGTCCCCACGGAAACTGTGGTGTTCGTATCACTGCTGTACGGTCACGTGCCACTGAAAAACTGCTACGTGGTGGTGCCAACATGGCACACAAAACCAAGCCTGACAAAATGTCTTGCTGAATCACACGAAGCACTTGCCAACGTGTGAGATCAAACTCACTTCCCCTACTGATTTCCCACTCTTTTGCTCTATAGCCCAACTTTCTGCAAGCTCTGGCAACACCACCAACTCCTGCAAAGAAATCTGCAACGTACTGTCCCTTCAGGCCTTTGGCTTTGAAGGTGGTGTTGGAGCGGGGGATCGATTGAGCATCACAGCCCCTAACAGTTGCTCTGCGAGAAGGCAATGATGTTGTAGAGCTGGTGACAGGGACTGAAAGTTTGCTGCCAACCTTGCGCTCTTCTCGTATCTTGCCACACTTTTGTGGCTTCTCCACCTTCCCCGCTTTTGCACCTCCAACAGGCTTCGAAGGTTCCGACTCCTGTCGATTGACGGCCCACTGTGACGAAGCTGATAGGGAGTCATGTCGAGTCCCAAGGTCTCCACCACTTGGCCAAAGATCTTGGAGTAATGGGAATAGTCGAAGCACCACAGCGGAAGCTCGGGGCTGCGATTCACTAGCTGCTTCATGAGTGGAAATGCCCAAGGCCTCAGATAAGGAGAGTCGAGTGCCAAGCTGTCGTCGAACTCCCCCACCTTTGACCTCTCGGCCCTCTCTTCTGGGTTCAGTAGCAAAGTCCAAAACTCTGTTATGGAAGGGCTGGGGCGCACCAGACTGTAGACCCTGCACCTCAGAAGCTCCCCTGGACGGGCATATGAAGACAGCCCCATCATAGTGAACAAGGCCATCTGTAAGTAGCCCTTTCTCTTCATCTCGCAGCAGATTGCTGCCCAAATGGCCAGGGGATACGCCTTTCGAGAAGAGCCTGGAGCAAGACGTCTCCAGCCCTTCAGTGACCTCCAGCTGTGGGGTAGTTTCTCTGTCCCCTGTCTTCCATATTGAGGATGATGGTGCATCACAGAGGCCAGAATCTTGTCGCCCCTGTGAGCTATATGGCCTTGAAGGAAAAGGTGATTGAAGTATCTGGTCAGCATTGCATCTAGACTCTGCGGTGTTGAAAAGGCACACCCCAAACTCTTTGCAAAGCTCTTCATTGCCTGGTACTCCTCGTTGTAGTACTTTGAGGCCCGCTCTCCAATGGCCTTCTGCTCCAAGAGGGTGAGGCCATGTTGAGAGGACTCCATCTTCTGGTGAATGTACTTCTTGAGGCGGCTGCGACTTCTTCTCTGCAACCGTCGTTCCCGAGTGCCCTTCTTTGGAGACTCTGAACTTGAGTCTGTGCTCTCCGACTCCTGCTGCACCTTCTGCTTGTTGACCTCCGGCAAATGGGAAGATAGCTGATCCAAAGTTGGGGAAGCAAAACCTGGCTCCCGTAGAAGTTCGGTCTTCAACTCCACGGGTTGCAGTGTCGCTGACTTCTTCTTTGGTGAGGCCCTCACCTCCAAACCTGGAGCCAGGGTGGCGGATCTTCTTTTCCTGCTGGTTGAACTTGAAGGAGGTGCCAAAACTGCCACCCTCTTTGGAGCCATCTAGTCTCCACTGGGGGGCCGAGGAGATCAACTGCGAAGAGTCACGGCTAGGTCCATCCGCCGGATTCAACTCGGACGGAACCCACCTAACTGAAAAAGAAATGTTTCGGGCCAAACTCATTGAGCAGAATTTTCTTATCTGTCGCAACATGCGGTAGTTCTTGCTACGGCATCGATCAAAAGCCAAAGCTGCACTCATGGAGTCTACCAAAAATAGCTGTCTAGTGTTGGCGGCCAAATTGTCATGAACTGCAAACTCCATGCTTTTCACTAGGGCTCTTGCCTCCAAATGCACGATGTGTTCTTTCTTCTTCCAAGGGCCCTGCCTCACCGTGGACCAAGTTGTGGACTGAAGGATGTCTTTGCTGATCTCAGGAAAACGCGGATCAAGGTCCCAACCGCTAAGCTGAAGGTACTCCTCATCATCCAGAACACCTTCTGCCCATTGACCTGTCACTTCACTCTTGACAAACCCTGCAGATGTCAGGGCTGATTCCCTAGCACTGTGGCCTCCAGAGCGACGGAAGCGGTCCCGCTCTGAGACCCTTCCAATTGAAGCAACAGCCTGACGGTCCAGGCGATCTGCACAAACCCCAAAACCTTCTTCACTGGCATCTGACACTGTTACCACCTCATTCCACGGCCTGCTCCACTCGGATCTCAACAAAGGCATGAGACCACAAAAGGCCCTGAGCTCACTTGCAACACTGCTCCACAATGGGGTTGGCACATAGTAGTTTGAACGGATGAATTTGTAGCAGTTATGGAAAACACTCAGCACACATCTGTTCATCAAACCACAATACGTGCAATGTCCAACCAAAATCTCAAGGACCCTGCCGGAGCACTTCTTGCGATGCAAGACATAGCGCAGACCTTGACGAACTCGATGAAGCCTATCACAAGAAAGTCTTGCCACAAGCCTCTTCCCATCAAGTTCAACTCCCAAAGCTTTGATCCTGTCATGTTGGATCTCGCCTGGATGGAGAAGCAAGTTTTTCTGCGTGAAGTTCTCCAAGAGCTCAGCCAATCCTACCTCCACAGCCTTGCGGTTTGATGAAAGCACCCCAAGGTTGTCGACATAGACGAAGTGTTTGACTTCACTCTCAGAACGACTGAAAACTGCAGGCCCACCTCGATCGTGAATCAAAGGGGATCCACTCAGGCTTCCAACGTTGCTCATCATCACCTCATTGATGCGTTGGGCGAAGTACAGAGACCACGTGAAACCCATGCAAAGTGAACCAGGCATCGGAAAAACAAGGTCACTAGATCTCAACTGATGGCCTTCAAGGAACTGTCCAGTCAGACCAACATGCCTTGCCTCAATAGGCATAAAACAAAAATGCTTTGAGAGCCACCGTGGTTGTTTGATCCTGTGGAAACAGTCTTTCACATCCGAGAGCCCTGCAAACAAGTTGAATGGCAAAGAATCTTCTCCACTGCTTGACGGCCTCCACCTCAAACTTCGAGAAGGTCTCCGCCGTTGAAAGAGAAACTCCCGCAGGATCACGAAATTTGCTGTTTGCCGGTCTGGCATCAACTATCATCCGGATCTTCTTGTGGTCACTCTTCCAAACGAAAAACACACCGGCATGGTCAGAAGGAGACAAAGTGAATTCTAGATATCCAATGCTATTGAGCTTCTGGATAAACTTTCTATAATTACGTGGGTTATGCTTAAGGGCAGGATCCCAATAGGGTTGTTTAACAACTTCATCTTGCTCCCTTGAAACACTGTTCAACATACGCTCTTGCACCTCCAGGTATCGACGGTCATCCTCATCCAGGAGATCTTCTGCACGTGGTGCACCAACAAGGTCCTGAGGCAAGGAAATGAGCTCGAGTTTGAAGGGCGCTAAAGAAGCGGGGACGGCCGGCTCTGCATAACCGTCCTGTCCATGGAGCAGCTCTCAGAAGGCTGCCTCCTGTGAAGGCAAGTGATCTTGGTTGCCCAGGTCACCCGCCATCTCAACCAAAGAGTGAAGCCTGCTCACGACTTCGCCGTGAAGAGGACTAGCTACACCAGAAGGCCGAGCATCAAAATCACCACAATGCATCCAATTAAGAGCCGCAATAAGTTCTCGCAGCTCATGCCGAATTTTCACCTTCTTGGACAGGCGCTGAGCACAACGACGACTCAGCCCCCTAACCATTTCCAAAGCTCCCGGAAGAGGTAAAGGAAAAAGGTTGCATGCAAAATCGGACAAAGAGTCCTGGGTCATAGGTTGCACCAGTTCAGCCCAATCAGTCTGACCCTCACTGTGGGCTATCCACTCGCTCATGGGTTTCCAGCTGGAGGATCCAACCCCTTGCCTCTAGGTCGTCTTTTTGGCTTAGGTCCTCCTCCAGCTGCAACACTGCCATCCGCCACCGAAGAAGCTGCCTCCTCAGCGACAGAATGCTTTTTGATTTCCTTCATGCGATTTCTCGCCTGATAGAGTTCAACCTCCTCCTTGCCCTTGCGAGCTGCCCAAGTCCTCAGCTGCGGCATCACCACATCGTCAGGACCAACATATCCTGTGAACAACTTTGCATTGCCCCAATCAGGGCTACCACCACCTGCGGAATAGGCATCCACTATGCACTGCACACGCCTGGCCACCGTCTCAAAGAAGGTTCAACTGGTCATAGGTCCCCCCATAGCTCAGAACATCCATCAAGCACCTCAGCTCGTGCTTGACTCGATCTTGGTCAGAGATGCCCTTTTGACGGCACCAAACCTCCAGCCATTGTTTTGGATCACCCCCATACTTGTACATGTGCTTAGCCAAGTGGGTCACTGTGGCCGGTCCCTCAAAGGGCCAGTCCTCATAGCCATAGTCCTTGATCTCTGAGACCAAGACCCGCCCTTGTAGCGCTGCCCCTGGGTATCATAGTCAACAGCCAAGCACCTCGCATCCACTGCATCAGCATCGCCGGGATTCAGAGGATCAACAGTGGCAGCAGTGTCGACTTTGTCAGCTTCTTGACCACGAAGTGCCTTGGCCCCACGTTTCAATTCAGCAAACTCCACCGCCTCCGAGATCTCCACCAACTCAGCCTTGAGCCAACCTGAAGAAGTCTTAATCAGTCCAGTGTGCTCGCCAATCATCAGGTCACGGTCAAACTTGATAGGGGCCGGGTCACCAACCCCCACCACATCTGAGTCCTCTGCCACGATCCAAACCTGGCCGTCACCGGCCGCCTTGATGGGCTTGACAGAGGCAATATCTTCAGTCTGCGAGGCACTGCAACCCAGCTCCTCTCGCACACCCAAGCCATGATGAGCACCCGGACCCTTCTTCACGATGCGGTGAGTTATCAGAAGATCCTTCAGAAAGATCTCGGCACTTTGCACCACACCTTTTGCATCCACAACGTGACTGGGTCTCCAGTCAGCATCAAAGCCTTCTTGGTGAAGTCCATCTCGATAGGCCTGCTTGATGTAAGAGCGCAGCTGCTGATCATCTGCCACAGGCTTTGCAAACCGATAGCTGCTGCCCCCCACACGGGACCACCAAACAAAGTCAACACCCTTGAGCTTTATCTTAGAAGGTCCATCACCCCCCATTAGGCTCCAGTCCTCCGGATATAGATCGAGATCCGGGGTCAGCACATACCACAGGTTCTCACTCAGTCTCCACACCAGCAACCGCTCATGCCAGTAGGTGTCATCCTCGAAGTAAACGGCCCAAGTCTGGCCAGGCAATGGGCTGTGTGACAACTCCATGTCCTCTTATCCTTGGACTCGAAGCACTGGGCGAAGATCGCCCGCCACAACAGCACCAGAGTAGGCTAGAAATGAGCCCCCCCAGAACAAAGCCAATGAATGCCGCTCCGCTCCAAAGATCAATGCCACCACAAAAACACGAGCAATGGCAGTGCGACTCAGATCGCACGTCAGCAGGAAGAGGGGAAGTCGGGCACAAGCTAGGCTCTAACTTCGGCCGCAACCCCACCTGGAGAGTCTGTGTTAAGACTGCCAGGGCCAGGGCTTCCCATTTCATGATGAACCCCGCTTTTCACTTGAGCAAGGCATTCAGACACGTGTGTGTGACATGCCTTTGTTTCATTCCATTCAAATCTTCTCGTGAACTCACTTCCAGAAGTTTGAAGCATGTTCATTGCCTCCAAAGGTAGATATCTTTATTTTTTCTTGCCGGAACTCTGACCTGGAGATGGGTGCAAAACACACACACATTTTCCCAGAAACCAGGCATGACGGTGAGACACCGTTTCAAACATCCCAAATGGGAATCTTGGATGATTGACGTGCTCCACATCTCATGAGATTTGGCCGTGAATCAAGCCGCCAAGCCCTGGTTGAAAACCAATCTTTAGATCCGGCGGATTGTACCAGTACCATCTGTGGCGGATTGTTTCGGAACATGTTTTTTGGGGGGGGACAAATCTGCAACCCAACGATCTTCAAAGTTAAATCAAATAAATCCCCAAAAACTCAATGTTGGGTCTTTTCCCAATTAGCGACTTATGATATAGATTGGGTATTTGGATATTTCTCATCATATTACTTTTGTTGGTTACTTACTAAGGTTCTGGCAACACACAGCCACCAACCATAATCCCCTCCCGTTTTTCAGAAGTAAAAAACCTTCCTTAGCTTACCTTTCTGACAAAAGGAATGACATCTGACTGATATGGGAAAAAAAAGACTGGCAGGGATTGGATTATCGACATTGCGACATCCCATTACCCATGACGTATCCATGGGACAGGAATATTTACCAAGCCATTTCCCCATGTTCCTGTGGCCATTTTTCATATCATGCACTAGGTGACAATCCATACATGGAGCATCTGCGTTATCTAAGTATAGGTTTCATCTTTGGAAATCTTTGCCAAGCTGATTTTTCAAACAAAAAACAAACACGGCAAGCATTTTGTTGAAGAAGATTTTTGGCCTTATTTCTACCAGCCATCTGAGCATCACAAATCTGAATCTATGTAGTGAAATCTTGCCAATTTACGTCCACCCAAACCACCTTCCCCAAAACGCTCCTGGTTGTTTAACCTCGCATGCGCCATGGCTTCCGTATCCAAAAACATGACGCCCCTTCGCCGCGTTCGCAGCAGTTTTTTGCCCCGACTTGGAAACGTCGCCGGACTTGCACAGCTGCGACCGGAACTGGAAATTCTGGCTGCCAAAATCCCCAAAAAAAAAACTTCCCAAATGTTGGTTTCTAAATTTCCATCAAATCATCACAACTTGGACGGCTTGGATTTTTCCAGGTATAAAACAAAATACATGGCCTTTTACGGCTATCTATCGCACCAATCAAAAAGTAACAGTATCGTGCTTTTTCCCAAAATCTGGACGCCAACTCAAAAAATCGGAATCCACCTCCAACAAAAAAGCATGTTTTTGATACAGTTCCATCCTTTTGAAACTTGTTGGTCAAAGTCGCAGAATGCACACGCTCACCTTTTTTGTGCACCGAGGCCTGGGTCAAGTGTTTGGGTCAATGGGATTTGCCGTGGGATTTTGGTGCCCAAGGAATGTTTGGAAGCTTGTTTGCAACAAAGCAACCAAAAAAACGGATCCCGGATGACATTTGACTAAGGGCTCTTTGCATGTATGTGATACAAGTTTGATCTATTTAAACCTCTTTTGGAATTGAAGCCTCAGGCAGTAAGTTTTCTTTAGCCTCATCATCTGGGCTTTCCCGAAGCTGAAACCACAATCGCGCTGAGAAAGTTACACCAGGTGCCCCGGTGCCACGGTGCCAAGCAATGGTGGTGTTTTCTGAACAATGGGAAGGTACACAACTCACAACACCGAAGAAAGCCGGAACGGAGGAACGGAGCTTCTCTTCTTGGAACAAAACTTCAGAAAACTCACATGAAAACATGATCCCCGAGAAGCTGGTGCAAGGAGACCCCTGAACTTCAGCCCTCCCAAAGAGGAGATGAATGGAGAGGAAGTCTGGCAAATGCAAAAGCTCACGCTCATACTCGTTCACACTGCGAAGGAGCGGATTTCAGAAGCCTTCGTTGGCATCGTCGTCTTCGCTTCTGTATCCTCCAGATCATTGGACAAAGATCCCAGCTGGACTCCATGCGGTCGCAGTTCTTGTTGAAC
>OMLO01002320.1_pt1 | contig 15296 bp, 8 predicted proteins | sample 1674811 | NCBI WGS metagenome assembly OMLO01 (sample SAMN06265003, study PRJEB25207) | coral metagenome | isolation source: Coral host | place: Mexico:La Bocana,Puerto Morelos, Mexico | collected 2008-11-13 | reverse complement strand
GTCCCCGGCCAGGGCTCGAACCCGGACCACTCGCTCCGGGGACGAGCGCACTAACCATGAGGCCACCGCGCCTCCCACATTATCTCTAATATTGAGTACCGTAAATTCTCGAATCAGCGCCCGGGCGCTTATTTCAAATTTAGGACGATCAGTTTGACAGAACTCGAACAACTGCTCCATTACGAATCACGGCATCTGTCCGAACAGAACAGCTGCAAACCGCAAAACGCGCCTGGACGCAATCTCGGCCGATTTACAGGTGACGATACTCTTTCCGTTGCCTTTGGACCAACGGGAATTTTCCGTTTTTGGAGGAACGTGAGAATTCACTTTAAGGTTGGAATAAAAATACGAGGAAATAGAGGGCTGTGAACAGTCTATGGTGCCACAAATAAACAATCAGACCCGTAACCCGCAAGGGCTACAGGTCCATAGCCCGTAAGGCGAAGCAGAATGGGCTATGGACCCGTGGCCCTTGAGGGCGAAGGGTCTAATTGTTTTAGTATCTCCCAACTGGTCGGACAGAAAAAGCAATAATAAAGTTAGAAAATACAAGTTGAATAAAGATTTATTTGGGATTAAAACGGAAGAATTCCGCTACACGATGACTATTACTAGTAGTACTCTAGTAGCGTAGCCAATCAAAATGCAGGATTTGCATTAGTCCACTACTGGTAAAGAACCAGGCCTACTTTGGTCTAGCTCAAAGTACTCAACTCCTTGAGGGGGTTTTCGCAATTTTTGCTCTCGGCCGGTCCGAGCTCTCCGCTGTCGAACAGATTCTTCATCTGGTCGTTGGAAATTGGTTATCCAGGGCCAACGCCGGCAATGTTGTTCGTTATCCATAAGTCTGTTACAAATGCTCTTATGCTTTATTTGCTTCATTAAAAGCAGGGTCAGCGATTATTGAAAAGGTCTTAGTGTGCGGAGGCGACCGGAAAAAGCGGGCAATGTTCTTATCGATTTCATTGAAGTGCCTTGGTAGAAACTTTCATCCTTTTCCCTCGCGGACGTGTCAAAATTCTTCAGGCAACATGTAAGAATGCCTTTTTTGGTCTCACTCCTCTTTTTTTTGTGCATTTGCGTTTTTAGCTTAGCCTATGAAAGAAGTATGTATTTGAATATTTAGTAATAAAAACTTTGCCGCCGATTACGGTAATAGCTCTTATGCGTAATGATGTCACGGTTACTTTGGTAACTTCAAAACGAGCCTTGGTGGTGATGCTTTCGCGGGAATTTAAAAAAAGACATTAGGTCAAATCAAACATACCTGCGAATAATTCGACTAAAATCACTCTAACTGAGGACGATATGGCTGGTGCTTCGTCAAGAATAAAAACTGCTAGTAATCTAACTATTCCCGAATTGAAAAGATGGCTTTCCTGCAGAAAAAGGAGCAAAATTAAGCGGCCCGAAGCGGACTTAGTCGAAGTTCGCGATTCAATGCTTCACATCAGTGCATTTGACTGAAAAACATTAAATTTCCCTTCAGCTCAGCGTTATATCGATGGTAGATCTTGTTGATCCAGACAACGGAGAAAATATCGCGGGAAAGAGGGGAAATCTGGGTATAAACGCCGGGGACGCCGCTGCTGTCAGTGTTGAGTTTATGTTTCCTCCTCCTACCGTACTGTGTAAAAGGAATCGCCGATGGTCCAACAATTCTACCGGAATTTACGCTTGCGAATATGATGAACTACTTTGTTACACGAAAAGTATGTGATGGAGAAATCGCTGGCCATTTTAAACATGTAAACAATCATAGCTATAGACTCCTCTATATCCAGCTCGATGTCATTACTTTCGAGCTATTCTCTGCCAATTCTGCATATGCCGCTTCTGTGAATACATCTGAAATCTTTTGTTGTTCCTTGACCGGTTTACGGGTTTTCGGGGGCTTCCTCGGTTCTTTCTCTTGAACAAAGCAGAACTTAATCGGAATTGACCCTGGCTTTACGCTGGCACGAGAAGAACCCAGCTTTTTTGTGAAGCATTCAGCTTTAAAGTGATCTCTACATATCCTCGAGTGCTCATTTACTGGCGTGTTTGTTCGCCGTATTTTCGCGCGCATTTGGATAGCAACTATTTGTTTTGCAGTGGTAAGCGATGCCAGAACTTTTTGACTTCCATGTCTGAAGAATTTGTTCAGCCGTAGGTAATACACCGGTGAAGCATTGCGAAAAAAAGCGACGAATAAACCACAATTACTGAATATTTCTCCTTGATCGTAATATCATTCATTTGTATAATTACAGAACAACAACATTTTTCAATAATTGACATTGCAATGACAGGGATATTACTGTTTTGGGCCACATGCTTTGGTAAATTACCACTTCCGGTTCAAAATGGCTGCCATTTTGAAAAAGTCCCCTTAAAAGCGTTTGGACTTCATTTTTTGCATTGGCCCCATATCACAATTTAATAAGTGCATAAAAAAATAGATATCTGCCAAGTTTGGTGCTTGTAACAAAAAACGAACAATTTCAGCACATATCCGCCCCACTATAAACAAACTACGCGAAGCGTTTACAATCAAGCCTCACTTTCATATCACCAGAAAAAGTTTTAACGTCATCACGCATAAGTGCTATTTCATTTATGTTTAGCCTTAGATATCTCACAAGGGTATTACTTTACAAAGGCCTTCTTGGTTTCCATGGTCGTCCTTGACTTGCAGATTTAATGTTAAAAATATATTATGAGGTTAAAAGTGCAATACACCAAAACTGAAACTGCGTCAGTAGGTGACCGTGAATGCCGTTGATCAAAATTTTTTTATTGTTATTGACGCTGATTGTGATTATTTGTTGGTAGGGAACTACAAAACAACCAGTTGAAGGACTTACCTCAGAATATCTTCAGCAGAATTACCTATCTTGGGTTCCTGTGAGTAGATTCGCATTTTACCGAGACAAGATAGATGAATAAGCAATATATAGGGGCAGATCTAGAGAGTGTGCACGCGGAGCTTACAAGTATTTATTTAGTCGAAAAAGTGTTTTGACAAGGATCAGAGAATGTTCCGAAAAAGAGTTTTTCTTCGCTCCCGTGTATTTGGCAGCTGTTGTGACTTACGGTATTTTTTTTTTTTCCTTCCTGTGCGTGGATTACAGACTCATTTACAACCCTTGGATTCCGTTGTTTTGTTTTATTTTTGTTTTTGTTTTTTTTTGTTGTTGTTGTTTTTTTTCAGAACATAACGATGATATGCCGCCATCAAAAACTATTCTTGCCGGTTTTTCGCTTTTTTAGATTGTTAGCATTGCGGTGTTTCATTGAAAAAAAGTTCTAAGAAAAATGATTGATTCTAAACAAGGTTATGAACGAAGGGGGTTTCGTTGTATTAATTACATCGAATTGTTGACTTTGTGTCTACTCGGTACTGACACTACGGAAAAAATAAAGTTTGTGTACTTGATGATATGCAATCGCTAATCAATAAGTGATCTGTGATGCTGAGGAGAGTCGGTAAGGCCAATTCCGACAGTTCACATGTGAAATCGCAACGACTGACCCACCTGTGCTTAATCTGTGCTGCCAGTCACGCGTTCGATGAACCTTAGCCTCAGATATCTCACGGAGGTATTCATTTATAAAGGCCTTCATGGTTTCCATGGTCGTCCTTACCTTAGTGATTTGATATTAAAAATATATTTATTATGAGGTTAAAAGTGCAATACACTAAAATTGAAACTGCGTCAGTAGGTGAATGCCGTTGATGAGTAATTTTGACGCTGATTGTGATTATTTGTTGGTAGGGAACTACAAAACAACCAGTTGAAGAACTTACCTCAGAATATCTTCAGCAAAAATTCCTATCTTGGGTACCTGTGAGTAGATTCTCATTTTACTGAGAGAAGATGGATGAATAAACAATAGGGGCAGATCTAGAGAGTGTGCACGGGGAACTTACAAATATTTGATTTAGTCGAAAACGTGTTCCAACAAGGATCACAGAATGTTCCGATGAATAGTTATTCTTCGCTCCGTGTGTATTTGGCAGCAGTTGTGACTTACGGTATTTATTATGTCTTTTTTGTGACGTATCCTGTGTCTTGTACACCAAGAAGGAGCCCAATTCCGACCAATCACAAGTTAAATCGCAACGAGCGACCAACGTGTGCTTCATCTGTGTTTCCAAGGAGTCGGTGACGCGTTTGATGAACCTTAGCCAGTTTCAAGGGGTTCGCCCAAAACTACTTCAGTCTACCGGGGGGAACTGACCCCCCCCCCCCCCCCTTTGTTTTGTTTTACAAAAATGACCAACATTCACCTAGAAAATTATATAACAAAAGTATACAGCTCTACAGCTATATGAATTCAAGCAAATCGTTTCAATTTTTTAGTGCTTGTTGTCCTACCCAAATACCATCCATTGTTTACGTTTGGTTCTTCTACGACCAGTTCCTATCATTCAAGTCATCTCAGCCAAGACCCCCACTCACCCAATATTAAAAAGTTTGAAAATACCAAAAGTTTAAACCAAAATATTTCCCATGGGGTAGGTTGCTTCAAAAAACGAATCATACCATCTAAAAGGTTGGCCCTTATATTAATATTATCTGGAATTTTTTTTTAGGCACTCACTGAATTATTCCACAGGAAGGCCGGCTGCAAACACTTTGCTCACCACAGGGTACCCAGCGTCAATTCACCTAATTGCCACGCGTAAATTCGGTAATTATGGCACAGGAACTAACAGAACATGACAGAAAATGGTTACACGCCGTACATTTTAATGAAATAGAACCAATTCTATCTAATCACCTTTAGACTACTTAAAAATAAATACTTCGCCCACCACAGGTACCCACGTCATTTTGTTTTTGTATTAAAACGCGCTTATTTCCTAAAAATGACGTAGCAACAGAAAGAGAATGTCGTAAAGTGAAGTGAAGTGAACTTTATATAAGTATCATAGGCTTTAGCTGTTAGGCTAATTGGGGACACTAAAATAATTTTAAAAAATAATAATACTAAAATTAACAATAGATTTCACATTACAAGATCTCTATAAAGGCCATTAAAAAGATGAATAATAATAATATAGTATTAATGAAAAGATACATCGAAAATACTTAAAAAGTGATTACTGGCTACGTGACTCAGATGGTTACACACCATAAACTTTAATGAATAGAACTAATTCGAAGTCTTTGGTTTGTCCTAACCTTGAAAATAACAATCGGCAGCTTATAAATGGCCTCTATTATTGTATAAGAGAACTGGATGACAAGACTCACTCTTCATCAAGTCAAACACGCGAGTCACAGAACACTATCAAAAGGCTTGAATTGTCTTTATTTGAACGTTAGAATAATTGTACCTGCTTTTGTTCATCTAATAAAGGAATGATACATTTGCTTGAAACTTGCGCGCCTGACATCCCATCTTGATGCAGAAAACATAATTAGAAAATTAGAAAAATCTCGCTATAATAAAAAAACATCTGCGTGTTTCTGCGACCTGTCCTTTGTATAAACTATCAAAGAGAAAGTCAAAATTAACATAATCAAGCAGATAAACACTCTGATCAAAATTAAGTTACAGATCTAGCTCTCTTCTGATTTGAAGGCTTAGCTGTGTTCTCATGATTGGAGTCTTAGTAACCTCTATTTATGCCGGTCTTATTCCTCGATTTCACCTCCCTGGGCTACTGGTTCTGTTGATTCTGGCAAGGCTCCTCTGTTCTATGAAGAGTTCCATCCCTATTTATAAGCAGCCAATCTACTGAGATATCTGAAAATCTGTGTAGATGTCAGCCAGTCGTCTTTGGGGAACACCTTCGTTCCCTCAGTGGTTCGCACGGACCTCATTCGTTGCTTTATTCCCAGTGTCCTCTCCTTGAATGAGGACTATACGCGAAAATTGGCGCACTTTGGTGGTGAAATCAGAGAACAGACCGCAGTGGTCTTTTTTAATGTCCAGTCCATGTCAACTGTTCGCGGTGCGTCTTATGGAAAAGTGAGGCCGATGTTGGCGGATGAGCTGCTTCAATGCAGCTACCAGGAATTGACCTGCACGTCCCTGTCCACGTTTTCTTTATCACGTCGTACATGGATTCTCTCTCTAACTCCAGAAGGTGTTTTGCAGAATCAAGAAAGGCTGCTCTGACTTTGGTAAACCTTTATACAGCCCTCCTCTGGGCAACAAAAGACCACACTCTCTTCTTCTTCAAGCCGAATCCCTTCTGCGGCTATAGGCTTTAATGGAGGTGCTGCAGCCTGTTGCTGTCGCGCCAAGTTGCGCCTGGGATACAGACGACGTCCTCGACGAAATGTCTGAATGGTGGTCGCTGGGGTCAGAGTTGCAATCGCTATGCTGGAAGAGAAAAAAGACTTAGGTAAGACATATCTAATGATTCTATTATTTTGGCATTATTAGCGTATAGTCAGCGTACAAGGACTATTTTTGCGCCACAAGTTTTACATTAAAGAAACCTGTCGGCCGATACGCTTTGCCGCCGTTGACGTTTATGAACGGTATACAAATCTGCTCAAACCTCTCTAAAATTTATGACAGGAGTACATTCACCTTCGAATAGTAAGAGTTATTGATGACTGTATTTTATCACAGTTTACGCCACACACTTCAAATGAAGTTTGATAAAAAAAGAGTAAGCAACACGAAGTAATTTTGTGTTATGCGAGATTCAAAACCACGACCGCAAGGCGTACTCGAAGAGAGACATTCTTTGAGAGAAGAAAATTTTATGAATCAACCATAATTATGGTGACTCTCAGCCAATATTAACGAATCCCGAGCTTAGTCAAATTCTATGCAAATAATTGTGAGAACCAACATTTTGCCCAATACATCAAGCAACAACGACCCTTCCCCTCCTTCCATGAATTGTTCTTAAGATCGATGAATTCTGACAACAAGTACAAAGCAAGTGACGTCGCAAGCCTCTCACCCCACTGAAATCGGTAAACAAAATGACATGGATACCCTGTGGTGGGCGAAGTATCTATTTTTAAAGGTGATTAGATATAAATGGTTCTCTTCCATTAAAATGAACGGCGTGTAACCATTTTCTGTCATGTTCTGTTAGTTCCTGTGCCATAATTACCGAATTTGCGCGTGGCAATTAAATGAATTGACACCGGGTAACCTGTGGTGAGCAACGGTGTTTGCAGCCTCCTGTGGAATAATTCAGTGAGTGCCTAAAGATTTTTTTGCAGATAACGTTAGTATTAAGTCTCACCTTTTATTTTTACTCTAATTACATTAAAATCAGTCTGAGCACATTGATTTTACATACTACTCCAGCGCCCTAACCACTAGGCCACGCTGCCTTCCCAAGTTACAAACTAAGTTGGAATAAACTGCTGCTGGGAACCAAGTTGACTTGTGGCTGTTGCTGTCCGTCCAGTTCGTGGTAAGATCCCGGTACCCAAGAGTGTAACGGCTCTTCCTTGCAAGCGAGTGCCCCGTTTGAGTCTAATTTCCCCCGAAAGTAATGTTGCATTTGTCTCGTCATCACGCATTCAGTGATTAACCGTTTCCCATTCTCACAGACAAGCAAAATCTCCTGTTATACCGTTAGCAGAAGAAAAAACCCCCGTTACAGTACCCAACTCCTTGAGGGAGTTTTCTCAATGATATAATTGTTGCCGTTAGCTGACGTTCACTGAGATAAACCTAGAAGCGGAATTTTTGCTCTCGGCCGGCCCGAGCTCTCCGCTGTCGAACAGATCAGCTTCAGTTGGTCGTTGGAAATTGGTTTTCCAGGGCCAACGCCGGCAATGTTGCCTGTTGTCCATAAGCCTGTTATAAATGCTCTTAAGCTTTTTATATTTGCTTTAGTAAAAGCAGGGTCAGCGATTATTCAAAAGGTCTTATTGTGCGGTGGCGACCGAAGAAAGCGGGCATTGACAGTTCTTATCGATTTCATTAAGGTGCTTTGGTAGATACTTTCATTCTTTTTCCTCGCGGACGTGTGAGAATTCTTGAGGCAACATATAAGGATATTTTACGTTCTGTTAGTAGGCTTGTGGATGCCTTTTTCGGTTTCCCTCCTTTTTTGGAGCATTTGCTTTTTCGGTTTAGTTAAGTGAAATTTTGCCACCGATTACGATATTTTAATTTATGTTTAGCCTTAGATATCTCACAAAGTTATTAATTTACAAAGGCCTTCTTGGTTTCCATGGTCATCGTCAACATGCAGATTTGATGTTAAAAGTATATTTGTTATGATACACTAAAACTGAAACTGCGATTCTTGAATCGCTGAACACAAACAAAGCTACTGGCAGTGACGGTATTCCATCTATAGCCCTGAAAAGAAACCACTCACTATACCCTTTTCAACTCGTGTCTAAGTAATAGTATGTGGCCCAATGTTTGGAAGAAGGGGAACTGGACCCCAGTGTACAAAAAAAACAGAGGGCAAGCTTTCTAAAGAGAACTACAGGCCAATTACCTATTCTCGAAAAACTTGTGGGTCAGCAGATAACCGCAGGGTTTGACTCCCGCATGTATGAAAACTCAACTGCATATCGTAAACATCACAGTTGGGAAACTACCTTGATCACCCTGGTTGAGACATGGAAGAGGGCAAGGGACGAGAGTCTTGTTGTTAACATTCTTTCCACTGACATGTCAAAGGCGTTTGACTTCTGCACCCACCATTGCTGTTGAGTAAGCTTAAAGCATACGGTTTCCAGGGCGGACTTATACAATACTCCTGAAAAGCTACCCTAGTGACGTATAAAATCGTGTCAAAATGGGCAACCAAGTCAACTCGTACAGGTTGCTGAATCGAGGCTGTTCCCAGGGCTCTGCCCTGGGGCCGTTACTATTGAACATTTTTTCAGAACGACCTCCCCTTGTGCATAGCAACCAGACGATCTATGTACGCTGACGATCACCAAATCTGCCACAGTGGTCATGATCTAGTGGAGGTTACATCCAAGCTTAGTAAAAGTGCGGATCAGGCAACCAACTGGTACAAGTCCAACTTGCTGGCCGGAAACCTAAAGAAATATCAGACGTTGAACATCGGCTGTAGCAAGACAACTGTTTTAGGCACTGGCGCAGTGATCTATACTAACAATCAGAAATTCAAGACCACCGATACTCTTAAACTTTTGACTCCAAACTGCATTTTTCGGAACACGTTAGCTAAGCCTGCATAAAGGCAAGTCAGAGAATCGGCGTACTAATGCGACTAAGGAACATAATCCCAAAAGGCCAAACTTCAGTAATGTTATATAAGTCAGCTGTACTACCATACCTTACTTACTGTCACCTAGTGTCTCATAATAGCATCTGTAACATTTTTAACGAGCATACTTCTGCATACAACCTTAGACAATCAGATTTTTCCACTCCTAGATACAACACTGTTACTTATAGGAAGCACTCTCTGTGTTATGTAGGACCCAAATTATGGGGCAAACTGTCTGCGGCTGACAGATCAGTCAACACACTGCAGGCTTTTACAAACTGTATTCACAAAAGGAGTATAACTCGCTTAATGGATACCAGTTGTAAGGGCTGCATCCTATGCTGCACATAATGCCCTCCAAGTCATCTGATTTTATTCCATTTATTTTTATTGTATTAATATTAGTATTAGTGTAGTCTTTAACAATGTCCCCTAATTAGTATGGTGTATTATTCCCAGGCTATAAGGTTTTGACACTTCAATAAAGTTCTTATTCACTCACGCTGCGTCAGTAGGTGAATGCCGTTCAGAAATGCTTTAGTGTCATTGACGCTGATTGTGATTATTTGTTAATAGGACGTTACAAAACAACCAGCTGAAGGACTTACCCCAGGATATCTTCAGAGGGAATTCTAAGGTTTCGTCCCTGTGAGTAGATTCCAATCTTGCTCAGACAAGATAGATGAATACGCAATAAGGGGAAAATCAAGAGAGTGTGCAAGCTGAACTAAACTTGTCTAGCTATAAGTTAACAGATTCTAAACGTTAACTATTCTAAACGTTGTAGACGTGGAGTGTCTTGTAAACGCTCTGCTAGGAACAACTCACCCAACCGGGACAAAATATGTTAAATTTATCAAAACATGATAAAATTAACGGCAGAAGAAAACGAATTGAGATTTGATAAAATGCGTATCAATTCACAATTTGTCTTACTTTTGCTATACACAGAAGAAAATTCGAATAATTACTTTTGGAAATGACATTTTTGCAATGATGTTCGTCGGTACAGTCTCTAAAATATTCGATTGCAGAACTGTTTATAAATTTTCCTCTCCAATGCTTCCCAGCACAAAAGAAAATTGTTGTGTGGGATTTCAATAGACTTAAAAAATTCAAATGACTTCAGTGGAACTGATAAACTACGTAATCCAAGTGTAAAGAGTTCTTGGCAATAAAATTAGTATCTGTTGCGGCATGTGTTCTATTTGCCAGCTGGTTAACTAAAACGTGCTCGACTACAGTTCTCCCGGATAGTAAGGCAACCTTGCCCATTGTACTTGCAAATGCGGAATATCTTTGACCTAACCCCAGGATCAAACTCACGGTCCCACCAGAGCTAATATTTGGAGAGCTTAAAACGAATCTTGCAAACTAAATGAGCCGAAAATAAATTAACGCGTGGCCAACAAAGACAGAGGCGTCAAACTCTACAAATCCATGATCAACCAGTGTGTAGCGAAATATTGAAAGATCCCCTACCATACAATACAAAAGGGGCAGATCCTTGAGCCTCGTTCGAGCAAAACTTTTAAAGCGGCTATTACACGTGGACAGGAGTCGTGTAGGCCTGTCACCCCTTTTTATTACCTGCACATTGATTTCAATCTTTTATTTGTCTATTCGTTACTGCTCTTTAGAGCTACAATAGAAATACTGTGCGATTTAGGAATGAAAAATGCAATTATGCATTGCATTTATTTTTCAAAGAACATCGACCGATTGTTAACATCGTAAATTCACGATAATGCTACACGCGTTAATTTCTTTTGTTTACACGCATGTCACGATATTAGAAAACACTCTTTCAATGAGAATATAACGGAATTTTAAAAAGATTATTTGTTTTTTCCATATTATGGAGGCCTCCGTTGGCTGAAACTTGAATAATGAATGGGAAATGAAAATGTGAATTTCTCTGGATTAATTGATGATAATGCGGTCAATTTTTTTTTTTCAGGGCGATTAGTGATATCTTAACTTTCATTTTTTTTTCATTTTCTCATCTCCGCATTTCCAACACTCCTCATTGTCCACACTCCGATTCCACTGAGCCAGAAACGCATTGCGGTAGATTCCCCCCCCCCCCCCCCCCCCCCCCCCCCCCCCCCCCCCGACTCCTTCGCAACCGTTTTATGGGATGCCACTCAACGCTCCCTCCAAAGAAACGGCTGCTCACATCCGAACAACATTCCTTCCCCAAAATTAACCAATCACAGCTTCCGTTCCATTTTTGAGAACGTTTTCGCGCCAACTTAGCCGTTGGAGACCTGCCCAATCAGATATATTTTTTTTTATCTTCACATTACATGGTGGAAAAGTCACAAATCAACAAGGCGACAAGGGCTTTTCTTGAGGTTTACCGAAACGCTGTGACTAAATGCCAGCAGCCGGGCACATGTACTGTTAAATAGACTAAATGCCCGGTAATCAAAAAAAGCTCACCGAATTTTCACTAAATGCCCCTTAATAATTTTTTTAGCAATGTCAAGCGATCCTAAACATTATTTGGGTTTTTTAGTTGACGAAATATCAGAGCATAGGCATACTATAAAATGGCGCAAACCGAATAGTAAATATTCACTTTACGAATTCTTACTGAAAGCCTCATTTAAACCTATTGGAAGTATTTGATGTTTCTTTAGAAATGTCAGGCGATCCTAAAAATTATTTCGGTTTTACATAAGACGAATTTACTGAGCTCGTGTATAGCATCACAACTCTAAGTGTCTGTGTTTTCAGACTGCCGGGCACGGTCTCAAATAGACTATAGTATGTCCACCCCTCGGATATTTCGTCAACTAAAAACTTAAAATATTTTTTTAGGATAGCTATAGAAATTGCTATAGAAAATTTAATACTCCTAAGAAGCTTGAAAGAAGCTTTTAGTGAAAATGCGGTGAAATTTTTGACTGCCGGGCATTTAGCCACAGCGTTACCGAAAACCGCGATGGGGTTGATGTCAAAAGATAGAAGAAATTCTTGTATTGTTTGAACGGTGGAAATACTCGATAACTTGGACCAGCGTTTTGTATCGGCGAAAGGACATGACTAAGCGGATTCACCCCAGCATGCAGTGGCTGACTGCGAAAAGAAAAAGCACGAGGAGTAGGGATGATGTTGCTAAATGGAAGTGTTCTCGATGCCTTCGCTCGATTTGTTAATAACGATCTCTGTACGTCGCTTATTTCATCGTCATTCCCATCTGAAGGACAAGGCAAGCGTTTAGCTTTGGCCTGGCTTGGAAGACATCTTGAATTTTTTTTTGATTTCCTTCACTTTCTCTGTAGCTCGCTAAAACTTTAAAAGCCGCGTATAGTATGATCAGTCTTGCAAGCAAACACAGCGCCTTCTTGGTATCGTAAACGTAGCAGTCGACGTCTATGTTTAGCGCAGATGTTATAATTTGCGAAATCATGGCTACTTTTCCCGAAAATAAAGACTTTTTCATCAGCAGAGCACAGAAGAAGAAGTAGCACTTGAGACTTCGGCGTTTCGTCCGCCAGTACACTAGCTAGATTGTCTATCACATCCTGATTTTCGCGCGAATCTTACGTCATTCGCACTTTGCTATTATGTGATTGGTCTGTTGAACAGACCGCAAGCAAACCACAATCACAATAGAAAGGAATGCTGTTTGGATGTGAGCAGCCGTTTCTTTGGGGGGAGCGTTGCATGACAACCCAAAAAACGGCTGCGAAGAAGACTACCTTTGCTGGGGAAAAAGACAATGATTTTATTGTCTTCGGCCACAAGACTCGGGCAAGTCTTATTTTCCATCTTATTGTTATTGTGGTTTGTGGCCGTGTGGCCTTTACAGAACATCATCGATGGGTCTTGACCTAGGAAGAATTGAATTGAACTCAGCTAAGAAAAATGAAGGCAATATTAAAGTTGCTTTGCCTTATTTTAATACTTAACTCGAGAATTTTAGGTTTGATTTGACTAGAAACAGCATATTTTGCTTTGAAAGACAAAACTATTTTCCTACCTGGCGACAGCGATGGAAGAGCGAGTAGCCGAACGCGGGTGACCAAAATTTGCCGCCAAATTGAAGCTTGCCGACACATAATGTCCAAATCCTTCCCTTTAATTTGTTAATCAGGTATGGTTTTGCACTGTTTTTCTTGTTTTGCTTGAGTAGTGAATACCTCCCCTAGTGAGAAACGCTGCTCGACTTCAATGGCTCGTTCTTTGACATCAGGCCGATTGGCACACAAATGTGCGGTGGTTTCGAGGTCTACGACCTGATCATGTGCAAGTCGAAAGTTCCAGTTGGTGTTCGCCCTAGGGAGTTATTTAACTTTGACCATGGCACGTGACACGCTCTCCTCCACACGTTTTTGAGTTGGGAGGTATAACAATGCCGAATAATCCCCGAGACGAAGTATTAGGGATTATTTGACAATATTCACTGAGCCTGAGGCGAATATTTGTTTTAGTATCATTTTAGAGAATATAATTTTTAGAAAATAACGAACTTGAACATAAGAAAACAGACGCAATTAAAGAAAACAGACGCAATTATTGATTTTTATACACCTACGCAGCCGTAGTTTGTGAATCACTAGGGACTTCTTCGGTGACGTCATGACGCGTGTTCCAGTACGGCTTTCCCGCCGCAGCCTTGCTTTCTACTAAAACATGTAGAGAAATAAACGAATTTTTAACCTGGCGAATGCTTCGATGAAAGGCAGATATTAAACTTAAGAAGTAAAAAAACGAAAAAACACACCAATTAGCTGTGTTTGATTGTAATTGAAATCTTCATTTTTTGTAAAAATGCGCAATCAACGCTTACATGCTGTGTAGTAACACAGCATGATTTAATGAGCTTAATGAGCTTTAATGTTGTCGAATTAAATGCTGCAAAAAAAAAAGAAAAAAACTATTCAATAAGTGCACTTTGAATGCATCGTTCTTCTCTCGAAAATCACTCGAAACTAAAGGCTTAACTGAAGTCTTCTAAGCCAATCAAATTAGTTGAACAATTCTATCAAGGACTATGATTGGCTTGTTTTATAACATGCTTTATCAGAGAAGCACTACGAACGACACTTTTACACCTTTCAAAAAAAAGAGGTTTCCAAGTTCAGCCGAATGTGTGGGGGAATTATTGGATTATTTAGCATAGAACAAATAAAGAGGCCTCGCCTGCACTCTGCTCTGTTGTAAAGTACTTAGGAAGCGGTAGAGCACTCAAAAAGTAGGAAAAACAATCGACTACGGCTCGTGTTTTCCCCTACACTTCTTTCGTACTCTACCGCTTCCGGCCTGCGTGCTTTAGAACAGAACAGAGCACAGTCCTGGCCTCTTTATTTGTTAAACAAAATGTTATTTGTTTATCTATGGTGTAGATTTTGTTTTTACTTTTCTAGGTTTTTCCAATTCTTTTCTTTCTTATTTCTGTCGCTATTTTATTTTATTTGTCGAGATCTTTCTTACAACGTAATTGAATACTTACCAAGAGCTGTTGTAAAATTTTGGAAGTATATTTACCTAAGAAGAGCTGAAGTAGACCAGTCCTCCTCGCGTTCCGTTTCACAAGCTAATGGCAGGAAAGAATTGTTATCTAAAAGTATGTTAAAAAAAATGACTCCGTAGGATAATTATATTTTCCTCGACTTCTAGGAGTTTGCAGCAGAACCAGATAGACATCATCGCAAATAGGACGTTTACCACTTATGTTCAATATCTGTATGTATTTAAAGCAGTATAAGTATCAAAGGTCTACCATAACCAAATTACACTGACAGGAAGAAAGCAGGGTTTTAACGTCCCTTCAAATTTGAAGTACGTAATATATATAAAAAAATGATTTTAACATGATGTGAAAAATATCTTAGAAACTTGTACGTATCGGCGCAAGCACCGTTTCCTCTGCCCCCGCTCGCTGCTGTTAAATACTTAACAATTATTCACCGAAGTGGAGGTAAATATCCACCGTCTTCACCGACACTGAGATGAATAATTGTTTTAGTATATACCACACAAGCTGAATAACTAGAAGACCAGAGAGAGTAACTTTACTTGTTGAAGAGTATCTTTATTTGAAACGGGAAGCCATTTTGTTTTTCTTCGGCTGCTCGGAGGTGAATAGTACTTGGCTAATCACCTCCGA
>OMLO01002319.1_pt1:5000-15296 | contig 15296 bp, 10 predicted proteins | sample 1674811 | NCBI WGS metagenome assembly OMLO01 (sample SAMN06265003, study PRJEB25207) | coral metagenome | isolation source: Coral host | place: Mexico:La Bocana,Puerto Morelos, Mexico | collected 2008-11-13 | reverse complement strand
TCAACACTAAATTTTCTTCCGCGCGCCAGTTCAAAAATTATATCGAATTATTTTCAACTTTTTAAGATCAAAGTCGTAACAGCCAAATGTAAAATTTGAAAAAGAAAACTTTTAAAAACCCAGTTAATACAATTTCAGTTGTTTAGTTTCGCTATGCCCGCTTGTTTACAGCAAAATTTTCACGGACGAGTACTATCCATCCGGATATTTTAGTGGTGAACTATAATTGCTGATAGTGTGCAATGGCTCAGTAGATCAGATTACAGCATTTGCATTAGTACACTAGTAGAATTCTACTAAAGTTTATAAGCTTTACAATGATATACAGTTTTCTTTAAAACAGTGCGCAGAGACGCTTAAAAAGTTTTTAAGTGTCGTCATTTGTTAGCAATTTAATTTGTGCAGCAGTTCTCTCCCATGTAATCTGTGTGGCTGTTATATCATCCGTTAGAACACCGCACAAATTATTCGGTGCTGAATATTTTTGTGTCGCTTGTCGCTTCTTACCGTCAATTCTCTCAGATACTTTTCAGTTGTCACAGTAGACATCCCCATCGTCTCAGCCTCCAGTTGAGCTATGCCTTGCCCAAGGCCAGCCTCATGACTCTTTCGAATTTCCTCGTTATCACAAGGCAGCTGACCTGCTAGCCTTGACGTCATGATTTTGTCATAAGCATTGAGCGCGGCGTTCGCAGCCTCAGAACATTTTGTCGCTACAAACGTTTCCCAAGCTGTCTGGACATTAGGAATCACACCAGGACTGTTGATGGCTTCCACATACAGTTGAACCAGGGCACCTAGGCCTACAAATAAACATTAATAAACTAATTAATTAATTAATTAATTGATTATTAGTTCTTAAAAGGTAGCTTATACCTTAGACCTCCCCTGGAAATGTCTTTGACACTCGATCAACATAGTAATAGTCATAGCTCAGTGTTTTTTCTCAACCGCATTTATAGCACACATGTACGTCTGGCTTGCTATATTGAAGAATAGTAAAAGGATGGGTTAAAATGGTTCAAACAAATTAAATATTGGGTTCCCGCAACAGAAAGATTTATGAAGAATCTCCTGTAGCGAGCATATCAATTGGCGTTATTTCAAAATATGCAAGCTGTACCTTCACCGGTGACTATTTCTCCATCATTAAAGCTGCGTTTAGGAATCAGTGTGGTTCGCAGAAATTCCTTGAGCTTCTCTATTCCAGAGAGAAATTCGGAGTTGATCTGACTTTTGTAAGTCCTGTTGATGTGTTTTACCACTTCTTCATCATTTGTGGGTGGAGGAAGGGAAAAGGCGTGGAAGCCAGGAAAGAAACGCAGAATGCTCTCAGCTACGCGCTGATTGTGATCCACGCGTGATGAACCTTGACCTTTAAACACCTTAAGTGCAAAGACAGAATCATGAACACTGTAAATATACGGTAAATTTCAGAGCAATCAATTCTCAAATGGTCAAATGGGCTTCGACAGTTAAGTGAACTCGTAACTACCCAACTGTGCGTTTGACCATAAATTCAAAATAAGCGCGGCAAGTCTTTCCAAGTTTGAATTTTTTCGCTAGTAATCGAAACTTCTGTCGGGAAAATGGTTGAAAACATTACATTCGGAATTAAGCATTCCTTCGCGAAAATACAGAAAATAATCGACAATGTCATACCGGAACAACAAAAAGCTAAAACCTAGGAATAAAATGTACAACAATAGCGGCTGAGGCCCCGTCTACACCACGGATGAGAAATTTGAAAACGCTTTAACAACATGTCATTATGGATTTGTGTTTGAGGAAAACTCAGGCAGGGAAATCGCGCGATTGTCGTGACGTCATCGTTTTCGAAAAGTTTTTTCAAAAGGTTTTAGTCCAAACTAAAACGAAAACAGGCATTTTCAAATTCCTCTGGTTTGAAGTGTGTTTTCGAAAAGCTCCGTTTCGTGACAGATTAGTGTAAAAGCAAAAGGGCAAGAAAAAAAATTAACGAGATCCAAAAACCGACACATCGTCGTTCCAGAGTTTCACAATAACACTATAAAATTAGGTTAGAACCCAACGTGAAGTTTTTTACCTTATATTTGGTTCTTGACCTTTTATACTTTTATACTGATGATGACAGTCATGTAAACAAGTAAACTCTTGTTTTATTCGACTTGGACGAGGTTTAATAGTATAAATGTATGGTATAATCTCAAAAGCTACTTCGGATCTTCCCGCAAACCTTTGTAGAATACTTTGAAGATGATCATGATGGAAAGACTGTTTCGGAAGAAAACTCTGTCTCCCTCGCTTTCCTGACAAGCTTCATTCAACTCAAACACTGAACAACGACCGACATAGGAACGACAAATTTTCCTGCCTTCTTTTGGACCGCCGCCTCTGAAATGTCCAAATAATCAAGAATTTAACTAGACGCTCTAAGAGCGCTTACTCGCGGTTCGTAACGGATTAAGTATTGAAGCCAACGTAAACAAATAACCATTATTATATTATATTATTTTAGAAATAACGGAAAGCAAATACGCGTGCTGATTGGTTTAAAACCGTGTGTCTATGTTGCCGTGGTCTGTTCATTAATAGATCACAGATGACGTCAAAATGGGGCAAGAACAAAAAAGAGGCACACGAGGCGATAGCCGAGTGTGTCACTGATGTTTTTAACACATTTTGACGTCCTCTGCGATCTATTACTGAACAGACGCACGGCAACATGGAATCTACATGTATTTGCTTTAACAGAATAATGAAACAAACTACTACAGCTTTTTTATTTCAAAATCATTCTCAGTTACTCGAAAGCCGGCCTTTGCCCACTTTGGCAACAAGGAAAAAGAGCCATTTGATGTAATCTGTTGTCTATACAAAATGAAGCAATTTCATTGGTTGCTATGCGTAGTAAGGATTTGTGATTGATCCAGAAAAATCACGCCCCTATCAAACTTGACTCAAATGGCTTCTCGTGGAATGAAAACTTACAGCGAAGGGAGAATTGAACTGCGAAATATAGAAATGTTAAAGAAAATGATGGAAAAATCAAGTCAGTTTTTCATTGTCATTAGAGTAGCCTTTTGAAACGAAAAGCTTGGATGTTGCCTTGAATATTGCAGGAGCTGAATATATGCGTTCGGAAAACATTCGGTTGCGGTAAAGGAGGAGGCCATTTAATTTGAGCTTTGAATGAAAGAAGCGTTAGCGACGGTGGAAATTTGTGTCCTCTGTGCTTGGTGATTCTCAAATCAGTTTGACATCGGAGACACCTTACAGCTGCAATACAGTTGGCCATGAGCTGTAGTGAGCTATACTTTGCTCGTTGTTGTACCCTGAAAAGGACTGGAACATCCGCGTTGGAAAGCAATGTTTGTGTTTGTGTTTGGTTTAGTCTCGCTCAACTGCCGACTGAGATTGCTTGAGTATCTTTTCGGAGTCATTTTCTAAGAAAGAAACAGCTTTTTCTTACTTCTCTCTGCTTCTCGTATCTGTTCAATGGCTCGACAAGACTTTTCTTGTACCTATTCTTTTCCCAATCACGTAAAATATTATCTTAATTCTCAAAACGTTCCGCAATTTTAAAATGAAGAAGGAAAAACTTTGTAACGATGACGTCAATCGTGCGTCTGTTCTCCAATAGATCATAGGCGAGAACCAATCAAAATGCGAGTAAGTTGGGCTATTGTGTAAAACTCGATAGAAACACGATACATGCTTTATATTTCTAAATATTAGCACAAGAGTAGGATGTTGTTTTTATTATTACTAATCAAGTTGCTTTATTGAGTATCCTTGTCATTCAATTGCTTGTTGTTTGCGTCACCTTTGAAGTTCTGATCACCAAGATTCTTGATTTTTTTAACATCTGAGATGTTCGTATCAGCCTCATAGTTTGTTGTTAAGTCAGTCGCTAGAGTTTTTTCAGTGTTATCGACCGGTCACTCGGACTCTTCCAGTCGAGCTTCACTTGTTTATTTCTCTTTGCTAATAGCTTTCTTCTTATTCATATTAGAATTCTCATGTTACGTGATTGTCACGAAACTAAAACTAATAATAAACGAAACTCACGAAACTGACTCAGGTTTTGGTCACGAAACTAACTTCCGGTAAGGTGCAGTCCCTACACTGCATCGTACGCGTCATGTTTCTGGGCATTTTTATTTTTGTTTTAGTTTTCTATATTTTGGGGCGTTTTTGATAAAACAAATATCTCACTCGCGCTTCTTGGATATGAAATGGTTATTATAGCCAACTCATATCCAACGCGCGCACTTGGAGTAATTGTAAATATTACGGATGGCATGCAATGAAAAAAACAACATGCGAGTTTAGATTGATGTAAACGTAACTTGTAACGTACCTTTGTCAAGAAGAACTCCGTAAAGTCCTTGCAGTCAGGTGGAAGGGATTGAGTTACATCCCTGAGAAGCCAGATGAAGAATGGAAAGGTTCTATGAAAGAACTCTGTGTCGTCTTGGCGGGCACGCATGCTCCCTCTTCCACTGCTTGAACGAACTTCTATCCGTTGAGGTAACTTGATAATAAAACTAAATTAATCGTTAAGAAATGTTTATTCTGCCTTTTTTCCTACTTGTTTATCTCAACGATCATTTTCAAAACTTGCATACTTTCCAAATTGAATTGAGAAATCCTTGTCAGTGTACATATATTATAAACTCACAAGTAAGAGTTCACTCAGTAACTGAAACTTGTGGAGCTTGAAAATTAAAGAAGTTTCATATTTGTATCAGGCATGATTTGATTTAAGCAGTTTAGTTTAATTACATAAATAGCTTGAAATAATTCAGGGCATCAATAATAGGGTGTGTACTGTATTTCCTTAGAGTGCAGTCTTACTTACTGGACATAATTACCGTTTCCTCTTCCATTTGGTCCAACAGCGAGCACCTACTGATTCCACTTTCTGAAAACAAGAGCCCAAACAGCCTCTTGCCAGCAGACACGACATAAAGAGGGACCTGTCTAAGCTAAGTCGGAAAAACATACAGGGTTTTTATAGATGGTTTTTACTGCATGTTACACCATATTTTCACTGCTATGCGACCTTCAACGTCAAAATGCTCTTTGCAATTGACTTCCGTCAATCAAACAGCGGAACCTAATATGGAATGCTGATCTGCAGAAACGGTTTCACATTCACGGCGAAAATGTTGGGAAAAGCGAGAACAGCTTTGAAAAGTAAATATTGAACTACCATTACTGGAAGGAACATAAACATTTAACAGTCTGAATAACAAAGTAAGTGGGTGATTTATTGTTGCGTCATGAAATCAATTTACAGTTGTGGTCGGCTGGCCTAATCTCGCGCCACCTTTGCCGCGATACTTATCCTTATACGAGGTCTGCCTTTAATTTCACAATAAAGGGTGAAAGTTTCTAAAGAAACTGTGGTGCTGCGTCGGTGGGGTAACAAGGTGATTTGGTTATATCAACTAAGTTGAAAATGTAAATTGGCCACGGTAACGAGTCAAAAAGCTGACGTTTCGAGCGTTAGCCCTTCGTCCTTCGCTCTGACAAAGGGCTAACGCTCGAAACGTCAGCTTTTTAACTCGTTACGGTGGCCAATTTACATTTTCAACTTAGTTGATATAACCAAATCACCTTTAATTTCACAGCTGCTTAAGTAGTGTATATAACTGCATGCGATGATAAATTATTTCTTTATATCTTTCTCAGCAGTTCAAATATACCGGCGATCTTTCATATACTCAATTGGGGTCTTTACCATCTACGGGTATATTAGGAACTCACAAATGTGACCAGCTTTCAGTTGTAAGCTCAAATGTTCTGTCTATGTATTGTATAGCCGTTTCATGCTCTACATTAGTGACCAGGACAGCGCGGTGCAGTGAAAACACATGTAGTCAAATGGCCGCCATGTTCAGGGGGCGATCATGTGAGTGAAAGTTTTTCCCTGTGTATCGAGGCTTATATAGGTTCAGCGTGCAACCTTGCCAACATGCAATTGTGTATTTTTAGTCTCTGAGCTCATTCGCCAAACTCAGGTGTACCCTCGCGCAGTGACCGAGTTCAGGATAGTGTGATTAACCTGGATTGAAGTCCGTTTTACTTCATGACTGCTTTCGTGTGTTTCGTTTAGGCTGCGACCGATTCGGTGTGCTTAGAAATTTTAGTGGCTACATTAGTTGGCTTGATAACTCAGTTGGTAGAGCACTGCATCGGTATCGCAGAGGTCCTGGGTTCGAATCTCGGTCAAGTGTGAATTTTTTCAGGCTTTAAGTTTACTATTTCTTAAAGTGACTATGAAATGAAAATTAATTCCTACATATTTAATAAGAATGGCGTTATCCTTTTGGAATATCTTTTTTTCATTTTAGAGATATTGACGTTTTTAACCGCCGACCGGTTAGCTCAGTTGGTAGAGCGTCGGACTACCGTGCGGGAGGTCTCGGGTTGAGCACCAGACCGGACCAACACTCAGGGTCTTAAAATAACTGAGGAGAATATGCTGCCTTTGCAATGACATCTGCAAATGGTTGGATATTCTAGTCTTCTCGGATAAAGACGATAAACCGTAGGCCCCGTCTCCTGCATCTTCACTGTTCTGGTTAGCAGGCGACGCTAAAGAACCCACACACTTATCGTAGAGTAGGGCACGTAGTTCCCGGTGTTGTGGTCTGGTCTTTTTCCATTGTGCTGTTAAATAGTCGTGCCATTGTAACATGAGCCCTTGGCTCGGGAGATTGGGCAACCACTCCCTACGTTAACGACTTTAAATAAATACTATACTATACTATACTATACTACTATGCAAATTAGGAACGTGATGACGTCATAAGATGTGCAACTAAAATTGTAAAATACTGAATAAACAATATCTCTGGAAATATAAAGGCAGTGTTCAGAAATGTTCATCACAAAAGAAACTAAATAATACCCATAGTGTAGTTGTCATGGAAACTCTCTTGGCTCCAGTATCTTTCTGTCAAAAACCAAATGTCCTCATCTTTAACCCTTTAAAGTAAGACAGAGGTTCCTGTTTGGAACAGACATGGTAATCATATTGTCTTAACTCTCACCATTAGATTGGCTGGAGTAGATGGTCCTTGGTTAAGACAAAAACTGGATAACTGCGATGATCAATCACGTCTTTACACGTCGTATGTGTTGTACACGTCCCGGGTGGGATTTAAGAGCACGTTATAAACTCGGCTAATGTGTGAGCACGATAAATAGGTGTACCCAACAAACGCGCTTATTCTCATTCCCACTAAGGCCCTCTACCGACAACAGCTCCAGATTAGGCTCAAGCAACAATAAATCGTTTCCTTTGCTGTTCACATTGAACTGACTTTAATGAAGAGTTCGCAGGTCGCCAACATTTTTGCCGTGAATGTGAAGCCGTTTCTGTAGACCAGTATTCCAAATGAGGTACCCCTGTTTAATTGACAGAAGTCTATTGCAAAGAGCGTTTTGATTTCGGAGGTCGCGTAGGAGTAAAAACAATAGTATAAAAGGATACTCCATTCCCTCAACATCACGTCTCCTGGGAACTCCTCTTGAATTAAAGATCAACACAGAGGAAAGTAACACAGTTATTGTGAAGATTTGATCGTCATCTAACCCTTCTCCTCCAAAGGCATCAATGGCTTCTGAATCCAGTAAAACCACAGTACAGTCCTGGCCGTTGGAGTCCTGTGTAAAACGGTTAATGGGTCAGCGAGGGTCATAGTGCAGTGCTTCCAGTCTACTTTAATGTGTGTGCTGTTTCTCTGTCCATCCAAACACGCGTGAAGATGAATATTTTTCATTGAAAAGCCAGAGATGCAGAGAGATGTATTCAATAGAATTGAAAAATGCTTTGTGCAGAGGAGCATTTATTAAATTTCATGATATGCGTTCTCTTTGAAGACTATCATTTTCGGATGAAAGGAAAACAAAACTTGACTACGCATAAAAATAATCACTTCCGAATGAAAACGTAGTGGGTGATATACAGGAAAACCAATAATGCCAAACAGTTGCAAACACAGTTACAGATTGTTTCAATATTTACCAATTTCCTACCCTTACCAGCATCGTCTGTGGCACAACCCACATCCAGATTCCGATAGTTTCTGCAAACATCTTATGTCCCAGTGGAAAGACCTCTGGTTGATCAAAAGCCTTGCTTAAAATGTAAGATTTTCCAGTTCTGCATGATCCAGCAATTGAGACTACACACACCGGACCTAGAATGATGCATTGAAATTACAACGCTTATTTTCAAGATTTATGTTTTCGAAATCCAATCAACTTTACAAAAAAGCTTTCCCAAAATGTTGATTGAACACTGTGCATCGCACTCCCCGTCCCTCTTCTGCTAACGTTCGGCACACAGAGTTTAGGACTATAACGAATCCCAAATATTACGAGAGGATGAAAGAAAATTAATATGAAGTTCCTTTGAGGCAATTCGGGATGTGCAGTCGGCGTTGACTTATGAGTATGAGTATTTATGCCAGCGTTAACCGAGGACAAAGTCAAACAATCGCTCAGGAATACTCATAACTCTTTTCAAGCATGATCAAGAAGAGATCCAAAAGAACAGGCTGTCTGTAATTTCCATTTGGGGGATATGATGCAATGAAACGGTGTATCTCAATTAACACATCACTATCAACATCATCATGATTTTGTCTCGACCAGTAAACTTTAATTTGTCTTGGACAACTGACGTACATTCTTACGTGTACCTTGAACCGAAATTTGAATAATATGATTGAAACAGTATCATATATAAGTATGGGTAATCAAATAGTGACGAGTGAAATTAGGAAATAATTTCACTTGCGTTTTGTCAAAATTCTAATAATTTCCCGAGCCTTTAGGCGTATACCATTTGGTTACCTTTTAATATCATGGGTGACAAATTACGCTCACAATCCTGGGTTACGGAAACGTTGCCATAGCAATTTTATAATTTCACATGTGAAATTATAAATTACGGCTGAAATTTCGCGCCAAAATTAAGGAGTAATTTGTCACCCATATTATATTTGTAAGTAACTCAATGTCAGTCATGGATAGAGTTAAATCCATGAAATATGTCTGCCAGCATTAACAGCAAAATCTAAAGTGGTGCGATAATTTCAGGAAGAAATTTTTACCTTTGATAGTGCGAAGTTTCTGAAGTGCATCTTCAACGACATAAAGCGAGGAACGCCTTTCTCCTGTTTTAATGCACTCGCCCCTTGCTGCATTCCACTGGTAGTTGTTAGGTAGACATAGAGGAATCGCCATGTTCTGCGTATTTCTTCCAAAATCCATACTTCCTGATTTTCAAAGTATAAAACATTTAATAACATTTGACGTCATAGTATGAAATTTGTTTCCGTTGTGAAATAAGTCTAGTTATGCGGCAGACAGTTTCTGTTGTTTGGGGACACTTCAACCTTCCCCCAATCCATCTTTAAATCAAACATATTGTAATTATTGTATTAATGTAAGTAATATATTGTAAGTACTGTAACGTGTATTGTAAGCAAGTTACTGTAAGTAATGAATTGTAAGTATTGTAAGTTATTATTTTTTTTTAATAAGTTAAGTGACTGTAGGTAATGTAACTTAAGTACTGCAGTGCATGGTCCATTATATCTACATCCTAAAATCGTTAATGTACTACAAGTTTCAACTGGAATGTCCGCGTTCGTTTCGTGCAACCAACACATACCCCTTAATTATGTTGGCGTTTAATTTATTACTTAGTATAAACCCAACACTCCTTTACTGTTCTGTTTCAAACGATTGAATATAACGCGATTCGAAATATTCGCTTTAAATGAAGTAAAAAAAAAAAAAACCGCGCCTATGCACGGCAATCTGTATACAAAGTGAATATATCATTATATCTTTCTTGGAACAAAATGCCAGCAAACTAAAACTATTCTATAACCCTTTTTTGCCTGAGAAGTGAGCTTAATAAATGTTTGTAACTTGAACAAATGTGTATATTAAGTTACGACTTATTCGATTAAACGCGGGCTACCCTGTAAGTAGGACCATACTAAATGGCAGCATAGAATAGAAGGAATAAAGGGTAAAAGGCGAAATGAATTTGTGGTGGGCATGTGGCATGACTTACGGAATGGCATAATTATGTGGAATGTAATTTTGGCGGATGACAATGTAGATTACTTACTGCTGCTGCTTGAAGTTTCATCGTCCATGCTGCTCAATCCTTGATGGTTTTAGCCCGCAATATTTAACAAGGCAGCTTCTCTTAAAAAAATTGGCATGCCTTTTAGTATGATTTATGTCAAAGTCAGTCCGCCAAAATTACATTCGGCATAA
>OMLO01002319.1_pt1:0-2500 | contig 15296 bp, 10 predicted proteins | sample 1674811 | NCBI WGS metagenome assembly OMLO01 (sample SAMN06265003, study PRJEB25207) | coral metagenome | isolation source: Coral host | place: Mexico:La Bocana,Puerto Morelos, Mexico | collected 2008-11-13 | reverse complement strand
CTTACTAAAGATGATTAGTGTACCCAATGAATTAATTTTGCCTCAGACAAAAAGCAAGATTTATATTTTTTTCACAAATCAGCAATTCAGCGTCTAAGTATACCGGTAGTCTAGACATCTAATGTGTCTGACAATCTACTGGTAAATACCAGATATCGAACTTGTGCGCTTACAAAAAGAGCTATTTGTAACGAACTCTGTTAGTCACTTAATAATGTCTATTAACCGTTTGTTTCACAAGTTGGCCACTTGTCATGCAGATTGTGACGAGATGTCTTCATCAAAGGATGACACTGACTGATTACATGTCAAGGTGGCCAATTACAAGAAATCATGCAGTACAGACAGACAAATTCTTGCAAGGTGACAATGCAAGCTACTTTTTTTATATAGTTTGTTTACTTAGTCACTTGATTATCGATTTAGTTGAGTTGGATACACAGGTGAGATAAGTTTGTCTATCTTCTGCTAGTTATCAAGATGAATTGTACCTCTGGGAGTATTATCCAAATTTACCTCAACACAGAATATGTCCAAGACAAATTCTTAGTCTACACACTATACTGTAGATATTAATATGGTCAATGCATCTTCATTAAATCACAGAAACAAACAAGGAAAACAAATAAATGGAACATCACCTTAGGTATGTTCCAAACTAACCATCGCCAGAAAATATAGTTGTACATGTAACTAAAAGTTGGATAGTATGATTTTGACTAATAATTTAAACATAATCATGCACAGCTATCATAAATACCTCGTTCAGGATTTGGATCCAAACTTTTCCGTTTCAGATGTCCTCTCACTCTACTGGAATTGTCTTGATGTTGGGCTGAAGTTCCACTATATACACCTGCTACAGAAGCACCAGTTACTTCTCCTGTTGCTCTTTCTTCTTGTATGTGGCCAAAAGGCAGCTCCCTGGATCTAACTATTGTGGGTTGTAAGATTTAAGCATCCAAAATTAACACCACAATGCTTATTTCCTCTTCCCTCATCTCATCTATTATGTAAGGTAAAGGTACCGGTAAAGTCTGCATGTGAGCCAAGTGGCAAATCAGGCTGGAGCTTATCATGACTTCTATGGTACAAAGAAACGAGGAGTATTTCTACTCTTCCCAGGATGGGATGCTAGTCCATTGCAGGTCTACCCCTGAATAAACCAATCACAATGCTTGATTCCGGGACTTGTGATTTGTTGGTACTTCTGCTTCTGTTTTCAACTCCGACAATCTAGTTTTCACTGAATCATAAGTGTAGGAGTCGTAAACGGAATCGGAAAAAATGGAAACATTCTGATTCTTGCGACTCTGACATGCCCAATGAATTAATTTTGCCTCAGACAAAAAGCAAGATTCATATTTTTTAAAAATTAGCAATTCAGTGTCTAAGTATACTGGTAGTCTAAACTAGATCTTTTTAAAGTAAAATTCCTCCTTATTTGAGTTCTCACAACCAATAATGATCTTTACACATCATTTCATTTCAATAAATTGTATCTTACAAGTGTCAAGCTTTACTGTGTCTGTACAAGTCATATAGTCTTAAATATAGACTGTAAAACCATAAGTAAAAAGTTAAAGCAGTGACTGCTGAATAACAGACTGCTTGAGCCCAAGTCCATCACACTAAACATAATTTATACCACAGACTACATGTATACTCCCATTGTTCACATGTAGCATCTAGTAGAATTAAATAAGATATTTACCATGAATGTAACAAAACATCTCTGCCAAGTCTTGTCGCTGTACAAGTTTATGTTTTAAAGCATCACACAATGCTTGATAAGTTGCTGCACAACCTTTTTTTTGTTTCCAATACTTTAACATAAAGTATCCCTTTTCAGATATTTGATCATGAGCATGATCTATTTCCTCAAGCTTTGGATCAGGGACATCTAAGCGACGGCCAAGCTTTTTCCAGTTTTGTCCAAATTGATCACCCAAATCTTCTAATTCTTCATCTGTGGGTATGCCATCTTTTATTACAGAGAGAAATAAATTACGAATAAAATGTTGTTGTTGTTATTGCTCTGAAAAAACAAATTGTGATAAGTGACTCCTAGTATACATGTACTTATTAAACGACATTTCTTCCAAGTCAAAAAAAAAAAAACAATTGAAAAGGGTTCAGGCGCACCAGCTTTAATAAATGAAAAACAAGGTATAAAAGGGTACAAAGGCAACCACATTTAAGCGAGCAAAACTTTATACTCAGATGGTGTCAGCTGTGGTTTTGAAAGGTAATTTATTTGCAAAATTTGACGCTGAACAAATATTGCAAATGAAATACCTTTTAAAACCCCAACTGGCAGGGGCAGACTATTTTGCTACAATATGTTAGTGTTAGTATAGCCAAGGATCTGCCAGTTAATAATTATGGACTCATTGACAATTGATAGAGTGGCTGCACTCTTCAAAACTGGAGATAGGACAAATGCGTCAAATTATCGCCCAATTTCTATTCTGCCAACAATGAGTAAAATACTGGAAAA
>OMLO01002318.1_pt1 | contig 15302 bp, 14 predicted proteins | sample 1674811 | NCBI WGS metagenome assembly OMLO01 (sample SAMN06265003, study PRJEB25207) | coral metagenome | isolation source: Coral host | place: Mexico:La Bocana,Puerto Morelos, Mexico | collected 2008-11-13 | reverse complement strand
TACCAACCGCAACTGGTTCGCCGGAATTCTGAACCATCAACAGTAACAATAAATATCAAGAGTTGTATATTTGTTTTATTGAAATAAATCTTCCAGTGAATTCTTGTTGTCCCAACCGCTGAAACCACCGGACGGCGCTCAACCGTTCCGGCTCGGTGAAGTCCAGCTTGGCCTCGGCCTCGGGGGGTAACCGTTGGCTTGCTGCGGGACTGCAGGGGCCACGGAAAAAAAAACGGGGAACCCCTTACGGATTCCATGAGTGTAATACTGGTTGTTTTAATAGGGATCCTTATTATATATAATGGTTTGTTTATTTAACATCCATTTTTCACTGTGTAGAAAAATCCTATATCCCCTACTATATACCCTAGAAAAATATAGGATTTATTCATTGCTCACAGTGTTTGTTTCTGCGGATTTTTGGCGAAAGAGAATGGGATGCACACACAGAGATGCGACAGGCTGACACTTGCAGCTAAGTGAAGGTTTGATGCTATGACACTGAAACGAACAAAACCAAGGAACATGAAAACACAACATTCCTGGTTGGTGGTTGAACCAACCCATTTGAAAAATATGATCCTCAAATTGGAAATCTTCCCCAATTTTCGGGGTGAAAATTCCAAAAATATTTGAGTTGCCACCACCTAGCATTCTGTAAAGATTCCTTTTTTATCCGGTATGATAATAAGAATAAAACACACATCATTTCTCATTCATTTAACACTGATGTTTTCCCAAGTCGTTGTAGGTTTTTTTAGTCCCCAACAGGTCCCCCAAGGTCCCACGTTGCCCGTCGTCCGTGATTTCTTGTGATTTTTGTTGTTGAACCATCCAATTCCGAGGCTTCCGAACCACTTTGGGATCATGGAAAAAGGAACATGCAGAACCTGCCGGTGAGACAAATGCGGGACCCATGTTTTCGTTAAAAGAAGCGCGAGGGAAGCGGAAAAAAAAATGTATATATATATATATAGTGGTGATCCACCAGATAGAATATTCAAAATTCACTACTCAACAGATAGAATACTGTAAGTTAGGCTGATCCGTTTGCAGTTGGAACTAGCAGATAGAATATTCCGAAGTTGAAAGACACATATACATATATGTATTTCAAAATAAGCATCAACTAATATAGAAAACATCAACAAATACATTGGCTAATATATATGGGTTTGTGTTTTAGTAGTTTGTAATTTTGTGATTGCATGTACATGTATATATATAATATACATATATTTCAATATAAATGTATTTACATACTACCAACACCTTATATAAAATCATTCCTGATAACCCCACATAATACAAAATGGCACCTAACAATGTTGGAACATCATTTTTTTTGATTGTGGGACTAGTTCTTCCAGAATATTCTATCTGTTGATTTTGAACCTTTTCTTTATAAGCCCAAACAACAAAACAATGGCAGCCAGCTATGCTGGCACACCACACCCACACCATCCAACCTGTCATTTTTTTCTTTGTCCTCACATGTATGGATCGCACTTTGTGCGGCTACCACTAGACTCCTCGGTGTCGCTGCCATCGTCATCTTGTGCTGCAGCAGATTTATCACATACACCCATGGAAGTTTCGGTAGCAACCTGTGAACTCGCTGATGCTTCTGCTTTTGAACTCGTTGATGCTTCTGCTTTTGAACTCGTTGATGCTTCTGTAGCCATTGTACCAGCTTCATCATTCAATACATCAGCTTCAGTTTCCCAAGTGTTTGCTGCATCAAGCATTTGTGCATCCACCTGAGCTTCTCGTTCTTGGTTCCTGTTTTTTCTTTTACGATCTCTTTTATTCTTGGCATCTTTCAGTTTCCTTAACTGCTGTTCCCTTTTATTCCACGGTGCTGGTATCCACTTCGTAGCATGTACCATGGCAAAGGAGCATACCTAATAAAAACGTGTATATATATATATATATATGTAAATCTGCATTGATATATATGTTTTTGATTATGTATATATATGGTATCTAGTTTGTGTTGAAAAACAATATATATTTAGTTTTGTGTTGAAAAACAGCATTTGACAATAACGATGTGTATATATATATGATTAAATGCAAATTATGGATATACTGAATTGAGCCATGACAACATCATGAATGGCAATTAGCAACGCTGACAGCCACTCAACTTAACAACCAATGGCAGCCAGCAATGCTGGCTAGCCATTCTACCACCACCACCACCACCAATGGCAGCCAGCAATGCTGGCTAGCCATTCTACTACAACCACCACCACCAATGGCAGCCAGCAATGCTGGCTAGCCATGCTACCGTCACCCTACCAACTGTTGAAGTGACACACATATTTACATGTTGCATCAATGTTGCATGAACAATACTGCTGAACATGTGTTAATTATCATAGCCTTTGATGTAGCTGCACCACCAATTTCTGCGGCATTATTTTGCTTCGTTGATTATATCCCCTTGTGTTTCTGCTGTTCATGCAAGATCATTCGAGGCCACTCTGTTGTGGACATATAGTACTCGTGCAATTTGGAAATGCCGGCTGCACATGAAGCTGCTGGCAATAATATGTTATGTAACATTCAAGCCACCATCATTTTTTTGATATGTATATATATATATACATGTATGTGTATATGGTCCTGTATTTGTATATCATATTTAAAGCATACTAGTAAATAACAACAATGTTTGTTGTATATACATATTGTTTTAGCAACATCAAAAAGAACAATTCACATTGCCATTGCAGCAGCACCGAATTATTTGGATTGGTTGGTCAAAGTAGACCTGAAACATGTTTGACAACATCCTACGCATCATTCCATGCCTTCGATACTCTGGACAACTGATTCTTTGCTAGCTTGTCTCCTTTGTGAATTGCAAGATGATCTTCCAGTATCAATTTCATAATCTCTAGCAATGCCTTCTTGGGGCTACGTGTTGCACCCCAAGAGCGCCCGTAGTGAGAAGAACCTGGATAAGACCCTCTCCAAGTAGACGAACCAGGATGTACTCCTAGTGTTGCTCCTTCTGGTCTTGCTAGCAACCCAGCTGCATGACATTCGATATATTCTGGCCTTTGTAGAGCAATACGAGTTCGAGAAGTAGCTGCTGTCTTTTCATCGACATCAACCTTTTCAACTTCACAATGATTGCCATCATTGGTTCCTTTGGTGTCCACATTCTGCCCTTCATGCTCGGATTCTGAATCGGATGAGAATGCCCAGTGCCATCCATCCAGGTCATGTGGTATGTCAGCTTCATTTGCATCCTCGTCATACTGAAAGTCGTGTCCTGCTGCTGCATGATCATCTGGTTTTTCTGTCTCTTCATCACTGCCATCATAGTCTTGGATAGCATCTTTGAGTGCATCAAGTCCTACAAGGTTGGTTCACAATATTCTATCTGTTGATTTCGCATTGTTTTTGATAAAGAAATCTTCATCCATCTAACCGCACAACATTTCTACAAACAAAATATTTTTCCAAACCCACCCAACTCAACAACATTCTACAAAACTTTGTTTGAATATACAAAAGAGTATATATATGTTGTAACAATGTTTTATCTATTTTGCAACAAAAACTTCAACAAATATATATATATATATATATCATAACCCTACAACTTTCTACAAATGAAGTCTCTCCTGGAAGTTGATCAAGTCCTGCTGGAATGTTATCCGACGGCTGGACTCCTTGCATCAATCTTAGCTGATATTTCTTTCCGTCCCCAGCAGAAAGTTGTAGGGAGCTGGCATCATCGCCAAGATGCACCTTCAATAATATACAATTCTTGTTGATAGATCTCAAACTTTTGTTGTGTATGTTAACCACTTGAGCTTGACGAACTTTGTTAAGGACTATCCTCCTTGATTGTGCATGAATCAGCCATGCCTGATATTTTTCTTCGGCTGCCTTTGTGAGTGTATAATCACCTTTTTCAGCAAATCTACTGTTCCTTTTTTTTTCCCACTCTTCTTTTTCTCGTTTCCAGATAGCAATCGTTTTGTCAATTGGAATCTGAAACCAATGAGGAAGTGGTGTTGGTTTGCTGTCACTCGATGATGCAGCCTCATCCATCACACACCATGTACTGGATACCTCCCCTTCCAGCTTCGACATTCGAGCAAGCTGAGAAATTGCTTTTTCATCATCATCTCCAACTGAAGGCACCTTTTCCAATGATAGTAGATGGTGCATGTATCCTTTGGTGCTTTTCATGAGCTCTTTAACCTTTGTTTCGTCTCCCTGGAACCGCCATTTTGCAATTTGCGATACTGTCACAAGTCCCCTTGTCAGCCAACTGTGTAAAATCAATTTTCCTTGTTGATATTTTTTGAGCGACTGAAGTGCATATGCATCTGAATAGATGCTGGTCTCGAAGTCTGTCCTAAGATTTGATTTCAACTAACACTACATTGCAGCAACCCAACTATGTTCAAATTTATGAAGCAAAATTATGATTATGTTGTTAAACATATATCGTATATATATACATTATGATAACCTTGGACACATATGTTCCGTAATATTCTATCTGTTGAATTCATTCATTTTTGGCAAGAAAAAACATTATGTATATATATATATACTATCAATAAAACATTTTTAAACTTGCCAAGTTTCGTGAATCGAACCGATCCGTCCACTGCAAGATCTAACTCATCCAGTGCAGCCCTGATGGTAAGATAACGACCTTGTTTGCAAACCACTTTTTGATATGATTGGCGCAGCAAATGAAAGAATTGGTGCCACCCATCATTTGGAGCTCCTACCGCTCCAAATCCAGGTGGCACCCGTACAGTATCGGATGTGCCACCATGTACTATAATTGCGTGGTTGTCGATTTCCCATCTTCGACGAAGACTTTCGAACGTCTTGCAGCCATGAACAGCTGCCTTGTCACATATTATCAATGCCCTTCCATCTTTCAATGAAAGATTGTGTTTGAGACGTTTCATACGAAGTTGCACTGAAAGATACTCAAGATATGCTAACATGGTCGATGACGACCACATGTGACTTTTCGAATCTTGAACGTGTACCTCTAGAACGCCTTCCAGGTCGGCATTGATCTTCTTCACAACTTCATCGGGAGCTGAACCTTCCCGGATAGTTACCCATGATCCTCCAAGCTCCCCATCACTCCAGCTAAGAGTTGTTGTTGTACGAGGAAATCTCCAGTTTTCAACTGGCGATATTTGGGCAGGAGCGTTTAGAACTGGGGGCGATGGTTGATAACCAATTGGTTCATTTTCATCTTCTAAATCAGCTCCAGGATCAGCAACATTCAAAGCCTTTCGAATTGCATCCATCATCTTTTTCTCTGAAGGCTTGTACTCAACTTTATGTTGACCTAGCTTTTCAACAGATTTGTGAAGTACTTTGGACTGATGTCTATATGTTGTCGTCCAAACTTGATCAAAGTTTGCCACCAAGCGCTCGCACACATTGTGCGACTCAGCACATTGAGCTACAAAAGTCCTTACAGCTTGAACTTGGGGATGCTCAAAGTCCAGGTGTCGAGCTGGAACAGCACTTGCATGGCTTTTCAAGCCAACCCGATTGCATAGCCGACTGGTTGCTAACCTTGGCTGTATATGGCCGAAATATTCTATCTGTTTGTTTTCAGTCTGTTCCTAATTATTCTCAATGATGAAAAGTGGCAGCCAGCAATGCTGTCACACCACATTTTAAACGTGAATAAGTGAAACACATACTAATTCCAGACATTTTCATATATATATATGGAAAAATGTTGAATTGCTTTGTATTATATATATATATTTAGTTTTGCAATAATTCTATATAATCTATTGTTGAAAATCATGTATATAAAGAAATCAATTGAATACAATAATTTCTGAAAAGATCCGAGGTTCCTCAGAGCAGCCGGTGTCTTGTGAATCACAATGGTTTTCAGATCTTGCATGATGTTCTCCAAAAGCGTCTTAGTGTCTTTGGCCAACTGCTCCTGAAAATGTTGATCTTCTCCATCAGCAGCCATATTCAATTTTGCAATAGCATCTGAACCAACTGCCTGAGTAACGTCTTCCTTCAACTTCTCGATGTTTGCATTCCATAGCTCAATAAGGTCCACCAACAGATTTTGTCCAAACAAAGAATCGTTTTCTTCACCGAGCAGCTGACGCCCAATAACCAGTTGTTCAAATGCATGTGCAAGCGGTGCTGGAATACTGTGAGTTGTCCCATCATCAGCAAATTTTCCATGAGCGTATTTCCCTGCCTTGGATTTTGTGTTCGAAACAGAAAGAGCTATATATTCAGACATATTCTATCTGTTGTTTATACATGATAACTATGATGAAATGATATATATATATATGTGATAAAGAAATGTTTTTACAAATATAGTATATATATAACGTATAAAAGCTATCCCAACCACCTTTCAGATTCAAATATAAAAATGTTGAAAATAATTAGCAAGATGCTGCAACACCCATCACATCTAGAATCGGATTGGGAACTTCCAATACTTTCTTCGCAAGTTCAGGACATAGTTTGACGAAAACATCCCACTTGTATTTTGATCTTGATCCCAACCATTTTGTTTGTGATAAGCATCCTTGATATCCTCCTTTCATCAAACCATTCCGCAGCATAAACGACTCCACATGTTTGGTCCCCGCTTTCTTTAATCGTTCATACTCCTGGATGATTTCCATCTTTTTCCACACTGAGATGCAACCAGATTTTCCATCTCTAGATACTTTTTCTTTGGTGTGTTCTTTTATCGTTCCTTTGGGACGTCCTTTGCACTTCCCATAGCTCTTTCCACTCTTGCATTTTGCAAACAATTGCTCAATTCTTCCTTCCGCAGAATTCGATAGAGGCAGCGATTGTTTGAAACGACATCTTTTGAAAGGCACAGACTTAACCAAAGACTCATCAGCAGGTCTTTTGTTCGCCCTACCATGTACATCATCAACTTTTGGATTCTTGCAATGTACATCATCATCGTCATCATAATCACATTGTCTTTTTGATGTCTTTGGCATTTCATTCTGTGTTGGTTCATTCGGCTGCAATTGTTGTTCATCTTTCTTGCTCTTGATAGTGCTCCATCCAGTAGCATGAACAAGTGATGCAATAAGATTGACTTGTGCAACTGTACTTGCAAAGCTGTTGCCTGTTCAGGGAGATCAAACCATAACATTTTCTTTTGCAAACTGTTTAATTTTGGACAGATAGAATATTCCACAGAGTATGTTGAACATATGTCGAACGATCATGTTGAAACACAACATATCCTAGATATCTTTGTATAACTATATATCTATATATGTAAAAATAAAACGTATCAACATATGTTGATTTCTTTACTCCCATCCTGCAAGATCTTGCGCTTGTGCTTGATTCTGCATCACATCTTCGACTGCTTGCGGATTGACGAATGACTCCTTGAAAAGCCCTTGACACCGCCAAAGCTCTTGCACACTTAGATGTCTTTGCAAACGATTACTGTACACATGGTGGGTAGGTCTGACACATGTAGACATATGCACTGCATACTCCGCATTTCTCGCTTTTGATGTCGAACAATCAATGAATACATCAGGGTTTTCTTCATCAGCTTCAGCCATCCTACTTCTTCGAATTGCCTCTTTCAACTTCTCTTGTTGATTTTTGTTATTCAAGCTTCCCTTGGGTTGTTGCATGTCAAATACCTTCTCGTATTCAAACATATTTGTTGATGACATGCTTTGAAGAGTAGCCTTCATGTTGTTGCAAAAATCAACTTCTGGAATTTCCGACATCAAATCAGCACATCCCCATATCCTTTCTCTTCTTTGCCGAAGTAAGTAGAACTGAGCATCAAGTTTCATCCAATGGGAGATATAACCCAGAGCCTTCATATCTTCTCTGATAACCTGATGCCAATGATGGGATAAACAAACATCATATACATATATATCTTATATACATTGTTGAACCTAACATCCGACATGAAAACACATGACCAAACACTACTGTGATTCAAAACATGATTGCAAGTAAAATGTGTTTGGTGTGAGTATGTTAACACTAATATATATCTATATATATTTTTTTTCCACCATATCATATATACATGTATAGTGTATATATATATAAATAAAGTGTTGATGTTGAAATATATTGTTTTTTTTTGCAAACCATGCCTCTACTTTGGGTTTGTACTTGACACCATGTTGATCCTTCTGACCATGCGAAACACCGACCGTGTTCTCGAACAATGCAATGGCCGGACACGTCCTTTCGATTGCCGTCCTGAACCCGAACTCATATGTACCTCCACTGCACCCTTCAGTCGTTGCGTAACAGTTAGCATACTTTGATCGTTCTTTGTTCTCGTAGCTATTGCCTTTGCAAGAAGGTCCACTCAGTAGCAAATCCAGGTTTACATCCACCGAATGTTCTCGTTCGCAAGAGTAACACCATGCTTTTTGCATATTGAAGATCTTTACATCATCGAATAAGCAAAACTCATGTTTTTTGCCTGGTTTCGTGTGCGCTGCTAAGATGAATTTGCGTTTGAACTCTTCAATTTCGACTGACAATACGTGGTGCACCTCCACATTTACCTGCAGTGTTGCATTGGTGACATATAGTGTATACATTCCCAAAAAGGAAAACACTCATTATCCTAATATTCTATCTGTTGATTTGGACATGTTTTACAAAAGGAATCCTTTATTATTCAAAACCCTTATGAAAGTTAAAAACAATATGTTTCACTGCCTCCAAGCTACACCAAAGTGTTTGGACAAAGCCTTGAAAGTATCTTTCACAACACTCACTGCAATGTCGGTTCCCGAACATGTAGTTCCAACTCGGATACTGCAGTTGTGAAGACTTTTCATAGTACATTCAAGGTGATGTTTGTCCTGCTCACTTAGCATTTGTATGAAATGTTCAGTAGTTGCTTCCAGGTTCATCTCTGGCAATGGCTGTTGATGAAAGGATGTCAACTTTTGTAGGCTTGTAGAAAAGCATCGTTCTTTCTCATGACCAATCACTTGCTTGGGTTTCTCAAACGTTTCCATGCCTTTGAGTTTCCACACATACAGTTGTTTTTTCTCCTTCAACAACCTGTGTTTCCACAACTCTCGTACCTCACGGTTAGCATCCTGGAAACATTGACAGTTTCTTAGATCAGAGAAAGAAGATATTTTCTTTTGACCTTGGATTTCACATCTACCAACCACTTCTGTCGTTTTCCATTGAGAAATGTAAGTATTCTTCCCAATGAGCTTTTTGTTGGACCAATGCATAAGCACATCATGAAATCTAGACAAATCTTGGAAGACCTTCTTGACATCGTGCCCTGCTAAGCGTACCACACAAACTGTGTCACCGTCACCATCATCATCACGAGTGAAGTCACTGTTTTGCTGCTTCGTCGGCTTTGGTGCTACTGCTTGCATTTCAAAATGTACAGGTTCATCATCATTCTGCTGCTCAACATCGTTCACAGCTGATTCTGGATGTTCCTCCGGTTCTGATGGATGTGAATCATCAATGCTTGCTTGATTCGTCATCATCACTTTCAGAATAGGATCGTGTTGCTTTAAAGTTAGCTATCCTAGCCACTATTGCCTCCAGTTTTTGGTATTTTTCATTCTGTGCTGGATCTGATGTTGTATCCTCTGATGGAAATGAATCTGTGCTTTTGCTCGTCAGTGTACAACAGCTTGAATCAAGCAACGGTGATGAGCCCGACTGTTGGTCAGATGGTGCTGGTGCAAACACATGTTGTGGTTCAGTGCTTGGTGGATCATGGCTTGGTGATGGTACTGGTGTCAAGCCTTGTTGTTCAGCAATGCTTTCTGTCGTTGCTTCTGCATGTGTTTCAGGAATGTGTGCTTGCTCATGCTTGTTCCCAGCAGGTTGCTGAGTTGTTGATCCATTCTGATTTGTTTGATGCTCATGTTCGAGTGAAGTAGATGTGCTTGGTATGCTAGCTTGTGCATGCTGTTGGTCAGATGGTGCTGATGCAACCACATGTTGTGGTTCAGCGATTGGTGGATCATGGCTTGGTGGTGGTACTGGTGGCAAGCCCTGTGGTTCATCAATGCTTTCTGTCGTTGCTTCTGCATGTGTTTCAGTGATGTGCCATTGCTCAAGCTTGTTCCCAGCAGGTTGCTGAGTTTCCGGTGATGCTTTGTTTGAGTGTTTCTCAAAAAATAATTTGATGTTGGCTTTTGTGGTATCCATAGGTGTAGCCACTTGCTGAGCTGCAGGTTTTGCTTCTAACTTCTTTGGTTGATGTAATGGTTGTGTCTTACATCTCTCAAAGAACGCTTTTACATTTGCAGCTGTTGTGATCATACCTCCTTTAGGAACTTTGTCAACGATAACTATCTTCTTCACATTTGATGGTAGCGAATGGTCATCATGCTGCCCCGGTGAATCAACTTTGTTGTTATCATCCGCATTCTCAATCAACAAGTTGAAGTGCCCATATACGTTCCCAGCTTCAGGATTTTCTTGGTAAAGGAATCGCGCATGAATATGATAATCTTCACCACCATCTCCATAAATCGCATCTTGCTGGATAAGTGTACCCGAGCACTCTTTGAACTTGTTGTATGCCTAGCAGGGTTAACATAATATTCTATCTGTTGATTTTGATCATGTTTACAACAAGAAATCATTCAAAGCAGTAGTTAAAAACTTGCTTCAAAAATCGATATGTGCAAACTGTGTAAATCAACATGTGTATATATGTATACATATCATAAATTTTGTATATGTCTATGTAAGTATATATATATACATTTGTTATATATGAACAGACCCACATGTATTTCAAAATCTGTATATATATGTATATACAAAACATATATATTTAGCATGTTGTCAAACTATTTACAAAGCTATTCACTTGTGTACATGCCATCATAAATTGCTACCAAGTCCATCCACTTGCATGCCAGCATTGCTGGCTCGCAAGCAACCCCTAGCATAACTTACTACCAAGCCTATCCACTTGCATGCCAGCAGTGCTGGCTCGCAAGCATCACCTAGCAAGCCCATCTACTTGCATGCCAGCATTGCTGGCTCGCAAGCACTTCACCACCCTACATATATCCCACCACACATGTGCACAACTATTTTGGTCCGCACACTGAGTTGTTTGCGATAGCAAGAATAAGACATTCTAACAAAGCACAGCCATGGCTGATGTCAAGGTCAATCACTTAATCGGTGGTTTGTGTTTCTCACCGAACACAATGTTTACATGGTTCCAGCTGCTTTGCTGGATGGTTGCGAAGGTGACCACATGCTGGATTGATATGCCATTTTTCTCCAGTTCTAGTCACATAAATCTTTTCACTGCAACAACTATGTTGTGAATCAGTTGAATACCCAATCTCATACGAGGTTTGTGTTGCAATAGTTCTCACACACTTTGTGGTGTGCACAACCTCACTGCGATGATTGTCACCACTCTTCATGTGCGTGATCTTCTTACGACAGTTGGTAATGCACATCCAAATGATGTTCGTTGAGATACTCAAACAGATTGACAGCAGTGAAACAATCCACATAAAGACCCAATCGCCAAAGTCTCCATCATCACTATTTGAATTGATGGTTACGTTTGCCATCAGCTTGGAGATAGGAGTGCCGGGTGTCTATATATTCTTTTGCTATTTATACACTTGAGCCATAATATATTGCCAAATATTGTATTTGTTACACCTATGCAACAGCATGTGTTTTGAATTTTACATTTGTAAATACACAGGCACACTAACAAAATATATACATATATTTATGTACTTTGTAGTTTCAATAAACGAATATTACGTATAAATCTTATATATATATATACATAGTTGTGTTTACTAACACCTCACAAATATTGGATATGTTCATGTATATATACATACATATATGTTCCACTATTTGCACTGATGGTAGTGTATTCCCAAAAAGAGACCGATCGTCCCAATATTCTATCTGTTGATTTGGGTTTGTTTTTCAAAAGAAACCTTTTTATTTTATTTTGAATTCAAAAAACACCTACAAACCCTGCCTCTTCAGCGATAGTGCATCGAACGTTGATCCCCATAGCTTTGCAAATCCACACCAGATCATGCACGTCAACCGATCCTCCATGTCCACAAATTTCAGCAATCATGCCAGAGTCCACACCTTGCTGAGATGCTGTGTCCATAGTCTTGTCCAGTAATGCTTGTGCTCGTGCGGCTTCTGCTTTAAGAATTCTCTTGTTGGTTGCATATCCACTGGTTTTGCGGGGGATAGCCAACCAACTCTCAAAATCTAGTCCTGCTAATACTGAATGCCAGAAACACATTCCGTCAGCCGGTACACAATGCTCTTGTAATGTACGCTTACTGGATGTATCTCCTGCTATCATTTTCTTAGCAACTATGTCCTTCACATAATCTTGAAAAACTTTGCTCATAGTGTCTGTCATGTTGGTCATTGTATTCTTTCCCACCGCTTGGATGTCAACAACTCTGTACTTGTGGTCTTTCTTTCTACCAGATTCCTTTTTAGGACCACTGCATCTGCAAGCTTTTAGACTACCATTCTCTGGCACAGAAATATCCCAAACCACTGGGTCATCTCCACCATTCATGAAGACAAAGACCAGTTCTTCGAATGGAGATTTCAATTGCTTCACCCAATCATTGAATTGATCGATCGATGGTGTATCTTTTGTCCAAAAAGCAATTCCCATTGGAAAGACGTTCAAAGTATCCCACCTAGTTTTGAGTACATCCAACGACAATGTGCCAGTCAGGTCTTTGCACATAATGACATCCAGTACGGTTTTGCTGTCACCAGCAAGGATTCCACACAACTTTCCATTGCAATCATCACGGCCCCAAGAAATCAAGTTTGCAATGATCCCCTGGTAGATAGAAATTTTGCTTTTTGGAAGCTCGGGACCAAGACAATGCGCACTTGAAACTGCAGTATGGGTGATGTCCACCATCTTTATACTGGAGTCTGATGCTAAAGAAGTCTGTTCGATCACTTCAGCAAGTGCTGGCTGACTGTGTGATGCAATGGATGCCAACGCTGTTTCAGTGGAAACAAATGTCTTTCCAGTTTTCTCAACATTGTGCATAGATGATGCCAGAACTCCGGCCTGATGTTGATAAGGGTGAGTATGGATGAATATTCTATCTGTTGATTTCAAAAGGTTTTTTCAACTAAACATATCAAAAGAATATTTAATGTTGTAAAGATTATAATCCAAACTCAAAACAAAAGTCAAATGTCTATATTTATATATATTTATTTAGATTTATAAATACATATATATGAAAATCTCAATTAATATATATATATAGATACCTTGTGTTAATGTATCCTGTATTGAAATTCTTTAACCCCCTTGCCTCTGAACTTTTGCCCATGTTCAGCAACCAGCTGCGAGCATCTGCGATTTTGTCAAACAACTTCGTCATAATGTTGTCCTTATTGCTATCGCAATCCACACTAGCCTTAAACTTCTCATTCTCATGGTCGTAGCATATAGACAACCGGTCTTTCATTGCATCTGGCTGCAATGCACGCACAGCAGCTTGCATAATTGATGCTTCCACCCAGTTCACCTTCCGATTGACCAAGCGGCTGATCAAACATTCACGCTGCACTGCGATTGGCTTGTGTGTCAACAAGGCATCTGCAGAGAAATTTTTGATCACAAAGGTTTTCCTGTCAGTCGGCTTTCGGTTCAGTGTGTCAAACTCATTGATCAGGTCGCTGCAGATCTTGATTGCATGTCTAGCCGCAGGGATTGTTCTATCCTTGCCACCATAGTCAGCATATTCAAATCTGCGCTTGGGTAATTTTATAATTGCATAGCAATGCTTCTGGAACTCTTGGATATCCGAAGCCATTGCTTTCCCCCGATGAAAATGTTCCTTCAAGGAACTACCCCAAAGCTTGTATACGTGAATATAGTCATATGTGTGTGAATCAACTATTGCTACATGTACACAGTTTGCTTGGCATGGACCACAAACATTTCATATTATTATAGTTGCAACGAATGTGTCGATACATATACTTATGACTTTGTTCTGAAATCAGATTGATGTTAGAAACATGCATTGCAAGCCGGCTTGATTGCGGATAATAAAGCACAGATTTCATGGCTATATCTAGTATATAAAGGTTTTTGCTGTTGTGCCAGCAATGCTGGCACCACAACTTCCCTTTGTTACCAAACCCTATACATATATATATATATATGTGTATCTAAGCGATAAACATACACCAGAAGAACGAAATATACACAATATTCTATCTGTTGATTTCGCATTGTTTTTCATAAAGAAATCATCAACCATCTAACCATACACCATTTCTACAAACAAAGTATATATATATATACATTCCAGCCCCACCCAACTCAACAACATTTCTACAAAACTTTGGGTACCCAAAAACAATATATGTTGCGATACTCTTCTATTTGTTGATTTTTGCGTTGTCTTGTAGAACAAATAATATTCAAACAGCTATATAACCCTACACATGTCTATCTCTTCTGCTGCAATCCCTACATCAATCTTAGCTGAGACTCATTTTTATCAACTCCGAATATTCTATCTGTTGGTTCAAAAAAAAATGAAAAAATTATGATCTATTTTTTTAACGCTATTTGACCTACAACTCAATATTCTATCTGGTAGATCGCCAGTATATATGCATGTATAAATATAAAATACTAAGATATATCTTTACAGAAAAAGAGATACAATGAAGATACAATAAAGGTGCAGCGACAAATCCAAGAAGGTCATATGCATTGGATACACAAGTAGCAAATGTATTGAGGCACAAATAACTGAACAAATGGAGAAATAAATAAAACATGTAATACATGTGTAGTGCACATATGAAGCATACAACAAATTACAAACGTATATTGTATGAGTAGAGGTAAGGAATCTATGACAACACCAACCACATCCTACAAACACATGTTTTATGATTCTTTGAAGATCATTCATGTTGTAGCACACGCACACACTTGATAAGTCACGTAGACGGGATACATTGTCTTCACTTTCTTTTTCGTGTTGCAAGTGTATCACTGTGACCGTTTATAGCTTGCCATAAGCTATGTATTTTCAAGCTGGGGAAAAAAGCAGCGTGAATGTTTATACTCGGTCAAGAGTAAATTGAGGCACAGAACCAAAGTTGAGAAGACTTGGCTCACTCCAATTTTTTAAAAACAATTGAAAAAGAAAACTGGATACTCCTGGATGAAAACTGATCCAATGTAATGGGAATGGTAAGTGGGAAAG
>OMLO01002317.1_pt1 | contig 15306 bp, 9 predicted proteins | sample 1674811 | NCBI WGS metagenome assembly OMLO01 (sample SAMN06265003, study PRJEB25207) | coral metagenome | isolation source: Coral host | place: Mexico:La Bocana,Puerto Morelos, Mexico | collected 2008-11-13 | reverse complement strand
CAAATGATGATGGCCTTTAACGATTACAAAGAAGCAGCGCTGATGTTGCCGACGGCAACAAATCGATTTTACACGGAAATAAAGCATTGGTTCTGTGAAGGCTCCACGAGTGATGACTCAGAGAAAACAAATCCAACCTTAATTCGACCATTTATCCACAAATGGAAGCTGCACTATAGTTCTTGTGCGTTTGAAGGTTACCTGCCATTTGAAAGGTAAGGCCTAGCTAGAAGCTTCCTTTGTTTTTTCGGGAATATGACATAGCCCGGCCCGGAAGCTGATTTACAACAGACCTTCAGGTTTTTTAAGATTGATTTTCCAATACCCCGTTTACAACAACATGTAAAACACGTTTAAACGCGGTTTAACTAAGCAAAGTTATAGAATTATTTGACCATGCCGTGCACACGCCACAACTTAACAAGATAACGACCTTTTTGATTAAAATATGTTATGGCAGGATGATTTGAAATTTGTATTCTCAAAATTACTGCAAAGCGTAATCGACCGTGAATTGGAAAAGTCTGAAGCTGACTTAGTACTAACTAGGTTAGTTGGTGTGCCTATGATAGGGCATACAACTTTATCTACCCTATATTCACATTGCTGTAATAATCCTTCAGACAGTTGTTACGGAATTATAGCTTATTGATAAGCAACTCAGTACTTTACAATAATGTCTGTGTAGTTATTTTAGACCCCGTGTCAGTAACTGACCGCGGATAAGTAACGATAGCAAGCTAGGTGTGGGGTGAGGGTGAGATAAGTTTTGGACCCAAGTTTGGGGAGATATTTCTCAATTGCTCTACCTTCTGAAAGATAACCGTAATATAACAATGAACAAGAATTGCGGGAAGAATTCGAAGTCCCGGCTGCATTAGCTGCAAAGGTAGCCCGCTTGAATACACTTTATTTAGGGTTGTTGATTCTGATTTGTCACCTTAAAATACTTCCCGTTACAAACGTTTCTCTTGCTGCCCCCGCAGGGTTTTGGCCCAGAGGCCAAAACCCGTGGAGGCACCCTAGGAGTCCCTGGGTGTATACATACAAGGACAAAGAAAATTTGTTGAAAAAGTAAGAAATGTGTTTGTAGTGGGAAGAGCGTTCTCGATTTGACGAAACTAGGCGCGCACGGTCGTCTCGGGTAATGTTTTAACAAACGCGCACGGTGGTGTCGGGTATTTGCAGTTTAGAACAGTTCCCCATATGCCACAACAGTGAAAATCGGCGGAAACAGACAAAAGGAATTTAGGAACGAAATTATGGCAACAAATACCAAAAAAATATATTTCTTGGTCAATTTTTCACGTTTTTTGAGTTCTCGGCCAATCAGGGAGCTCCATTTTAATGAGTTAATAATTTAATATTCAGCACCTTTTCACATTCCATGCATTTGCTTTGCCTAGTTCTTACGTGGAACATTACTTAATTTATCAGAAGTTGTATACACGATCTTTGTATTCAATACACATCCAATAAACAGGATATCAAAAGCGGGGGCAGCTATAGTGAACACTATTTCTAGTTCCAAAGAATAGCTTAGCGTTCGCTCAAATTAATTTCCTCGCACGTAAGCCTGAGCTGAGACCACTCAGAATGAGCAAGGGGAAAAGAAACATGATTTGTTCACCATGCATTGTGTATCTTTATTTCAAATTGTTACTTTTTTTTCACTTTTGTAATTAACAATTATGCTGTTTCAACTACGCTTCGGACGAGAGCATATATGACCGCGTCCAACACTAGGCTGGAGCAGGAGCTCAGAGGAATTTGAAAACGCAGCTTTTTCTCTACAGTTAGGCCTTCAGTCCACACAAGGAACCGTTCATTTTTTCCGCATGACCCCCCCTCACAAGGGATTTTTTTTTGGATGACACCCCCCACCCCCCCAACCTGGCCACCTCGAAAAAAAATTACATCTGGTATTTTATAGATTATATGTTCAAATGCCATGGCCACTACACGTATCTTGATGTCATATATATGTGGTATATTTGTTTTGCAATTGAAAGTAAGAAAACGACCTCAGTAGTTTAATAGTCGCTGGAACAGCATTTTACCAATCAAAAGCCTGTTGCTGTTGAAGCGCTGTTATTTGTAGTAAGTTTTATTAATCGAAACGTTGCTAAGAATTTTTCTTCTTACTTTGGAACTTTTTTAGCATAATAAAGATATTTATATTTCGTGAAAAAAGCAGGAGAATTTCTCATCAATTTATGAAAACTCCATAAATTTTCGCCTGAACCCCTATTTTTCTTAATTGTTTTGCCCCCCCTCCCTTTAAGGCCATTTTTTCCGTTCCCCCCCAAATCCCACCAACCCCCCACCTCATCCCTTAAAAAATGAACTGTCCCCAAGAGAAAATGAGAGGACCCCATCATTTTCTCTTGGTCCACACTAATCCGTCGCGAAAACGGAGCTTTACGAAAACGCTTTTCAAACCGGAGGAATTTGAAAACGCTTTTCAAACCGGAGGAATTTGAAAACGCTTTTCAAACCGAAGGAATTTGAAAACGCTAGCCTTGCTTAACGTTTTCCTGTAGACGGAAGATATTTTGACTAACGAAGCTAGCTTTTCGAAAACGATTACGTCACAATAATATTGTGATTTTCCTGTCAGAGTTTCTTATTCAGACTGAAATCTAAAATGACCGGTAAGCGTTTTGAAATTTCTCCGACGTATTTTGGAGGAAGCCAGCTGTAATATTGGTATTAGGAAAAGTCATGTTTCGACTTTATAAAAAATCTATCATTTACGTTTTGCCCCATTAACATTTGAGAAAATCAGATTAACTTACGGAATGAATCGAGATAAACATTTTCTATTATAATGTCTACCGTTCTTTAGGCAAGACCTTGAGCGATGTAAAACACTGACTGCCGCTTGCAAGGACAACTTATCATTGATGGTGAAACGTTTCCAGCAGCAGAAGAACGAGTATCTAGAAACCTTGAAGGTTGGTTGTCAACATTGATGCAGTGAAGTTAACAACTTGTTAGCTTGACTGAACTGAACAATATATGAGAAAGTATTGACGCTCGGAAGGTTGAGTTTTGATTTTCATCTCAGTGGGAGAATAACTAGCCTTCTGCATACGCTGCGAGCAGTTTCTCTTTTGCTCGAAAATCCGCGGGGTAGAATGACCCTAAGAAACGCGCAACACAAGTGAGCGGTGGGTCTTAAAGGGTGCGAGCGTGACATGCTGCTTAGTTCCTTGCCCCCCTGCGAGAGTGACATGCGAAGCCGCAAATCGCAAAAAAAGTCACGCTCTCACGTTTAATTTACTCAGTTTTTTGCTTTGTTCCCACGGATTTTAAACCAAAAGAGAGACTGCTCGCACCCCGTCTTCCGACATAACTTGCAAAAAAATATCGCATGGTTTTAATTTCGGACAAAAAAGTGCCCGAAAGTAAAACTTACAGTGCAGTATAAAACTTTTATCGGAAGTAGCTCCAAATTATGCTCTTGGCTTCCTTTATGCAGAGCTTTATAGAGTGAACTCGATCTAGTTGAAAAATGTGCTTGACATACGTAACGGCTTGATAGAATATGTGTTATTTTTTCGTTGGTGTATTCGTAAAACCCAGCTGCTGTAGTAAATTAAAACTATCATTTTTATAGATGTTGGTTCAGACTAATGGCGTGTTGTGTAGGCGAAAATTTGTTTTGCGTTACGCTGGAGCCATAACGAAATCCTTCAGTAGCGGCAGTGTTGTGTGAAAAGCCTTCATTTCACTACCTTCTCCCAGAGGACAACACTCATTTTACCATAGATATTCTAACGTTATTTATGATTGCGTCCCTGTTAAAAGGTTACCCTGTGGACTGGCGATGGACTGAACCTGTGCACAAGTGGTTTCCCTCCAGACCTGTTATTTGACGTCATCGACACCAGCAATGTCAGTGATCATATTGGTTTGCTGAATGTTCTCGTTTGCTGTTCACCGAGGCTTAAAGTGTACGTAAAATGATTCCTGTGTTTCTGTATTCTAGAAAAAGTGCCGTTCCAATTTTGGCAAATATTCGGACTATTTGGAGATGCGTTTGCTCATAAGCCCCTCTCACCGATTATATACTGGTCCATCAGTCTGTTGACAATACTGATGCCCTGGTAATTAGGCACTAGATACTAAAGCCTTCAGCTTCCACTTTACTTAATGGAAATTGCTAAGAACATTTTTGCAAGTCTTTGCAAATTAAACCCTTTACCAAGGAACTTGCTCTCAATATCGAGTCTGAGAGTCGTTTTTGAGAGTCGTTACTCACGTTTTCCTCCCTTCATCACTGTATCAACTTTTAGTCGCCTGGGGTGGAGAAATCCCAAGTGAAAGCGGTAGTGGTGATCTGCCTACGCTTTGTACCGCCACAGGCTTTAACTTGCATTAATGACCTCTACTGGAGTTTAAATTTTTCTCTTCTTCACACCCTTTCTTTTGTTTACTCAGGCCAAACAGTTCTCTTTTGCTTACATCAAGTATGTTATGGAGCAGTGCCTGTGAAAATATAGAGGAGTATTACTTCAAAAGCGTTGGTGTTCCTGTTCAACTACTCCCCACAGTTCTTGGCTTGAAACTGGCCATTGATCTTGATCTAGGAAGCAAGTACGTAAGTTTGAAACTAGATAATTTGCTTGCGTTTTAGTTGCTGCGCGTACCAAGGGATGTTTGAACCAAAGATTTAAGGACATTCGCGCTTATTGCTTTGGCGCGATTCTTACACGTCCCATCATGCATCGAGCGTGCGCGCATTGAGTGATAAAATGAATAATAATGCTGCTAGTGGCCTATACTTTAACTGTGCATGTATTTAATTTAGCGATTTGGAATATACGTTTTCATTCATTTCCTCTGCCTTTTATCAACGTTTTGCGAAAAAATGCCAGAAGCGCAGTCATTTTCTTTCTCAGCACACCATCGCATTCCACTCTCATTTTGTCAACTTCTCGTTCAGCTGGGCGACGATTTCATATTATATGGGTTACGGTTTATGAAAAGAATGGCAACACTTGCTATTATTAATTCATTAGCCCCAATATAGCCATGACAAGATAGTTTTCCTCCCTTGACCCATCTTCAATTATTTTTAGCAAAAAATCCTAGAAAGCATCACATTTCTTGCGCCAGTTGATTTTGTTTTAAATCAGGGTGCATGATTTTCCACACTCTGAAGCGAAGTCGGCGAGCAACATTTTCTCGTACATGGCAAGTAATGCAGACCAGCTTTATCCCTAAGAGAAGTCGCAAGTAATACGAACGAAGGGGAGTTGTAGTTAAATCCCCCTCCAGGGAAGGATCTAGGGGGAGTTCCGGGGGTTCGGTCAAATCCCCTAGATTAAAACGGAGACATTATAGCACGCTGCCTAGCCTCAGAATACCGGAAATGCCATAGACGAGGACCTCAATTTTAAAAATATTTTTGGAGAGCTCGAGGGTGTCGTATCTCGAATCACCTTCTTTAAAATCCTGTATCCACCTCAGCCCTCTGCATCTGATCAAAATATAACGTCGCGATCTATACATTTTTCACTTCCACCCCCCTTTCACAAATTATAATCATTATACGTCACCACGAAGCTAGAAATAATTTCTTATGACACAAAGGGATTATTAGAATACTGGTCATTAAATTGAAGCCATTATTGTGGTGTGTTATGAATCCACAAGTTAAGCTGTTTGCAACTTTTGTTTGTCTTGATACAGTAAGCTCCCAGACAGGATGGAACTTACAGAAGAGATTCTTTGCTGGGTCAAAGCGGACAGTACACGGACTATGCTGACAATAGGTTGGATAATAGGAAATAAATTGCCAAATTATTTCCAAAAAATCAAAAGTTCCATCTTACTAAAGAACTATGTTTGGACTTCAACGGGAGAAGGTTTCCTTCATTTATGTTGTTTTCCACTTCTTTCTTTTTTGTACGAAAGTAAATCTCGTTTTAGCTTCTTCTAGGTCAGTTTTGTGAGGTGATGTATCAAACGCGAAAGATTGTGTTTGACCACATTTTCCAAACACTGAGAACAGAGTTGAAATTGTGACGCGCCGCAGAGTGTTTCTGACGAACTTCGAGGTAAGAGTATGTGGTCAAACACTGTCATGAGTGAAAACTCCCCTCGATCGAAACTACGACTAAGGGGGCAGCGGAGGATAGAATCGTAAAATCTCTGGGAATTTAGATCAAATATACAAACACCGTCACGCTCATTATTTTTTCACAATAAAATTTGCTTTTTAAAACTTTGTACATTGAACGTCGAACGGTATTTCCTTTCTTAACAGGCAGTGAGTAATAAGCTGATATTTAAGATTCCACTTCCGCAACTTGATGTATTTCCAATGTCAAAATGACATAGCTCATGCTATTTTGCCTTACTTTGAAATGTAACCTAGCCTCTACATGGAAGCGAGGTTTTCATTTATCTTGCGATGAGACTGAAAACTAGTTAGCATGATAACAGAATAATTCACATTTGAAAAGTCGCAGGGTTTGTATCATAATAAAGTCAACTCCAGCCTCGCATCTTTACAAGGCCTGATCACCACCGTATTTGCACATTTCCTTTTTCAGATAAAAACAGTGATGTGTTACAAGCCTTGCATCGGCTTGTCGAGCGGTGCTTCAATCTACTCAACTATCACACAGATCAAGTGTCAGGCGTCACTTTGTCCTCGCCAATTACCTTCCTTCGAATCATTCATCAGATTCAACCACTTATCAAAGGAGGAGGTTTTGTTAAATTCTTTTAACGACTAAGTTAGGTAATGTAGGTAGTAATTTTATTTATGAACTTTTTGGTGGCAAGGGACCCGTTGCCCAGCAGGTTTGGACGTGACAACAAATGCCAGAAATCCTTTAAGAATGAAAGTTCTAAAAAAAGCATAATTTAGCCCTACATTGAAGACCAAACCTCACACACTGCGGCGTCCTTAAACCCTTCCCGCCATGGAAACTGTAGTATATATTGATTTGTATAATAGCCAGTAAAATGTTGGCAGTGTAACCAGTGAAAATCTACCAAAATTTCGATATAATATCCAGTGAAACAGAAAGTCTCGTCGAACAGACATGATGCTTAAATTAATTGGTTAGGCCTATGATGGGGCAAATATCTCGGAATACTCGTGAATACATGGTATGGTGAATTCATGTATGCATTAGGCAGCTTACGACACGTTACATCAGTTTCATTTCCAAACCGTAATTTTTGTCAAATAGAATTCAACCATAATCTCTAGCTCGTTTCAGTGAAAAATTCGACATCATTTTAACAAGCGATTTCAAAAGGTTTCAAATTTCTTACTTACTTATTGGTTCTTGTCCAGAGGGAGTTTGAACTAAGAAAAAATTATTTCAGCGCTATATTCCTTTGTCTTGTACTTATGCATTTGGACGCCATTTTTCTTGGGACAATTGCGGGTAATATCTGTTTAAAATTTTCTTTGTTGCTTTATGGAATAGCCACACAGATATTTCATCTTCTTGAAAGTGGATTACCAGCTGATTTCATCAAAAAGTATGGTCTCTCATGGAATCTATTGAAAGCATCCGTTGGGAACGGACGAGGTAAAACAAAAAAATTAGTCACATCAAGTTACAAAAAATAGGAAATTAGTTTCAATTTAATTTTAATTTGCGGATACTATTTAAGTACAGATAGAATTATATAGGAAACAGTTTTGACGCTCAGTGTGTAAATGAAAAAGGTTTGTCAAGGTCACTAAATATTAGTTATGCAGCGCTTTCTCGTGGTGTACCATGGGACATTCCACTTGATACTTGGATTTTCTCGATTAGCACAAGAGCCTTTCGAAGAGTGTGTATAACAAAAAAAATTTAATTGACAAGTGGGATATACCACGATACACCAAGAGAAAACGTTTGAACAACTATTTTATAACTTGCCATAGCAAACAGTGGCCAACGCAATCTATGTAATATACGTTCAGTATTCTATGGGAATGTTTGGTCGAGTCGAGTACACAACACATTTCATGATTCTGTTTGGCAGTGTTTTTCTTATGGTGGATATAAAGAGAGATACTGCGTTCTATTTTCAACAACTGTCAACTTTGATACATCTTCTAATTTTTCTTATTTTATTTCCCTTGTTTTCAGAGCCCATAGTTGAAATCAAAGCACGTATAAACATATCGATTGCTTCTTGGTACAAGGGAACTCCCATACCAATGGTTTGCATCGCGGAACAAAGCGATTTTGAAAAGGAGCAGTTACGTGTGAGTTAAACCCCCGGGGAAATTTCCGCCCCCCACCCCCTCGGGGGGACTCCAGTAGTTAAAGGACAGGAGTGTTCGTAGGAAATGTGAAAAAATTCCTTAGGAGGTATAAAGACAATGTTTTGTGGGTGTGGTTAGAAATTTTTATTCACCCTCCCGCCTTCCCTGTGCATTTTTAAAGAATATCCGATGATGATCAGACATCAGAACAGGTCAAAATTGCTTCATTGATTTACGAAAAAAAATATATATTCCTCTCCAAATCAACGCTGATGTGAGTGCTAAAACTATAAAGAAAGTGGAAATCATTAAATCTGTTAAAACCAAATGCTATACTGGAACATATTGAATTGACACATTGGTTGTATGGAAACAAACTAACAGCTGGACTTCTTCTAAAGTTGCAGAAGTATAATTAAAATTAATCGCAGACAAGTTGTGTACTTAAAGCAGAAAAAAAATAGCGTTCAGCGTTTACCTTCACTCAAGTTTAACTATTCAGGTACATGGAAACCGGCGAACTGTATTTAGAGCATGAATCTAGATCGCTCAAGATTATGTAGAAGAACTATAACATGATAATGGCTTGTTCAATTTTTTCATTTCTTTTGTCTCTTTTAAGCGGCTTTTTGGTTTGCCCGCATCCGCTAAACCGACCTTTTCAGCAATTTACAATAGCTTGCGATACGATGTCGACGCCCACACCGTAACATTTCACCTTCGTGAAAAGGACTGGAACGAGCTCAAGTCGAATTCCTGGATATGGATTTCATCTAGTTACTTAATTCCAGTCCTAATTTGTGAAGACGTACGCCTTGGAGACGAGATTGTTGAAAGTGTTGCACGGGTCGATCCGGTGGAGAAATTTGGCTTGTTCTCAGTCCAAACCTTTACCGCGACAGGATTCAACGAAAATAGCCAAGTAATTAAGGTAAGTTTATACAGCAATTTGATTTTAATTATTGTATGTTCGCCTCAACAAGGGGAGGCAAAATGTATTTTACTGTATATTATAAACATTCTTTTTCTTTAGCCATAGTGGCTTGACAAGAAGTAACCAACAAATTGCGGTGATAAACATTACAAGTAAACGCACTGTTGGGGACAAAAACTATGTTTTTACATGACGTTTCTTCTGTTTTTACATTACATCTTCAGAAAATAAATTGAAGTAACAACTAAATTTAAATTTAAGATCTAGTTAACATGCAAACTAAAAAAGATAACACAGGCAAGGTTAATGAAATATGTTCTGCGCTGTGATTGGCTGATTTTGTGGACTTGCCCACTCGAAATGCACTCAGTGTCCTGCAAGAAAAGTGGTGATTGTGACACATAACTTAAGGCCCAGTTATCGTGAATTAGCCCCTTTAGTATCCTAACAATGTGCTTTGAGCATTATGCAGAGATCCCTGGAATTTAATTTTCAGCAGCAGATGACTTGTTTTTGGCTGATTGCTCACTGTGGACTCCGCGATACTGGCGGCTTGGTACTTAGCAGAGAAGGCCTGGCAGCTATGGTCACCCCGGGGGGGGGGGGGGGGGGGGGACTTTTTTATATGGGCTATATGGGTAAGTGGGGCCCTAAAGAGTATTTTTTAGCTATTTTGGTTATTTATAAGATATTGGACAATCGATTTGAGCCATTGTGGTCTCAAATAAGATATGGTTTTGGCACCTTTTTTTCTAGTTACTTAAAGTCGAAGAAAGCACATTTTCATACCATGCAGAGCTTGAAATATTAGATTTAGCCACCTGCAAAGCAAAGGCGATGAAAGTTACATTTCAGCCAGAGAAATGTCCAACCCGAGTCCAAATTCGTTTTGATAAAGCAAAAGGGTAGGTATCGATTTATTTAGTTTCTCTTGCAGCAAATATAAAATCAGTCTCCCAATTTATAGTTAATGAGTTTATTTAGCGCTGAGAAAACTAAAAAAATAGTATAATCGCTCTAAACAGCTCAGTTAGAATAATGATCATTTGAAAAGGAACACAGTTTTTGTTATAATTAATTCTAAAAATATCGTCTCTCAGGTTTCTTGAAGAAGATAATAGCGTCTCCAAATTTCATACGCAAGCTTAACACTTCAGATATGAGACACACTGAATATTCCTGTCGTAAAAGATCGTTTCATTCGTTTCATTCGTTTTATGATATATGGATGATCTATACACTCCTTAAGAGTTTCATTTTATATACAGTCAAACCTCCACTAAGGGCCATCTCTCCACATGCTAAGGTGGCTGATGTGGAGTGGCCCCGACTGTATCTTAATCAGTTTCAGTTGTTTTCAAGTTTGAGGATTACCTAACGACTGTTGGGCTTGTCCTGTGTTCCCTATCGCATATATAATGACATAGCTTAAATTCCCTTAATTTAAAAAAATAACTTCTGATCCTCAGTCAGTCCATGATAATGAGGAAATTCTTAATATATTTACAGCTGGAAAAGTGATTAAACTTGCTATTCGTAAGTGACAGAAGTTACATTTTCTTAAAATTGTTTTTATTGTGATTTCTTAATTCTGACAGAGGCCCGTTCAACATGTACTTCTCATGTCCTGTCGATGAGATGTCCTCCAAGTTCCAGATTTCGCGCAAGCGCGGAAAAGTACTTTGTGACATTCCCAAGAGAGAAGATGGAACAGTAGGAGAGCTTGTGCTGCAGAACCCGGCACCAGTCCCCTTCCACGCTTTGACACTATGGGATACTAAGCTGCATAACATTCAGTAATTCAAATACTTTAACCTTTGTAAGCAACATGGCACTTCGGGTATAGGATGTCCAAATACCGTCGAGATGCCGAATCAAAACCCGAAATCTTTTTTTTTTTAATCCTTTTTTCTTTTAATTAGTATATCGGCAGCCGTATGAATACGAGACATTTAGAACTTGAAACTTCCCCTTCAACTCTCAACAAGCATTCGCCAAACATGAGCTCTTTACCGCTCTTGACGACTCTCGTAGATACACCAGAGATAAACTTGGCCAGGTTTAGTAGATTCTCTGTGAGCCCCCAAAAGCTGACTACTCAGTGAGACCACTTACCACGTTGTTTTCCTAAAAACTTACGAAAGGCAAAATTTGCTTGTTTACTCTCTAGTTTCCTTGTTTATTAGCTTGCTGTTTGTTTGTTTCTTGTTTGTTTGTTTTTTTCTACTTGCTTGTTTGTTTATTTTTTTTTTTCACCGTGTCGGTGGCAGATGATAAGACTGGTAACAGTTTCTCTTTTGCCCGAAATTTTGTGGGGCAAAACGAAAATAAAAATGCAACACAAGTGAGCGGTCGTAAAGCGTGCGACATATACCGTGCTCGCTGTCACGCTCGCACGCTCACTTATTTGTGTTCTCCGCCTCGCATTTTCGAGCAGAAAACAAACTTCTCGCATTCTTATGGCAGACTGAACTGAAACCTAATTTGAGAACGGGCCAGGCACCATCCATGTCAAAATGGGGTTTTAAGGTACCGTAGTTCAGAAATCTCCAAGTAAAAGAAGACAGGGTAGTTAAATATGTCTGCGCCCGTGGTCTTAATGTTCGTCTTGGTTTCCAGAGTAATGCGTTGTACATTTTTGTTTTCATTTCAGAATCTGCACGAAAATGTTTCGCACTGAGCTCGATGTTGAGCTGAAACAACGAGATGCAAGAGGATCGCCGTTTTTTAACCTTAGAGATACCATTTTCATAATCTTAAAACATCACGTTTACAAGCCTGAGGTACGCAAAGAGTTACAATTAGCAATCAAGCAGGCCTGGTGTTCTCTGTAGTCCAGTATCAAAACCTTTCAATTCCACGTGTTTACACTCGCTTGCTGTTTTGACCTTAATTAGCCTGTTGAATGAGGGAACAACTTAAATTGCATTGAAGCTATAGCCTTCAAAGTTAGTGCACTTTCCAAATTTTTTCAGGGAACATTTTGGTGTGCTGACTCTTGACGTTTCCATGTTAACCATATATTCAAAAGGTTTCTTATAATTCACATTTAGGGTTTCTTATGTTCAAATTTATTTTTTATGACATTTGGATCTTCTTGAGGCTAAATCTTTACGGTTTTTGTTTAACTGATTTATTCAGTTTTAATAACCTTCATTCAGGTATTTTCCATGTCTCCTTCATAATCTACCGTTCGGAAAAAGATCACGACTGGTTGCCCGTGTAGTTACCCATGATTCTTAGCGCACGAAAGTCCTTACAGCGCCTTAAAAAAAACACAGTTTTTCTTCAATTCTTGCGTACACTACTATTAATGCAAATACAAGCTTTAGAAAATATACATCTATTTACATAACTTCCGTGGGGCACGCATTTTTTTGCGGGAACTAATTCTGCGAGCTGAGTTCTGCAGTTATTTCAACGATCTGCAGAGAAAAAATGTTCCTGTAAAGAAGGGTTGCCAGAACAAGTTTACTCCATTGGCGAGATAACACGTACTAGAAACATCACATCTAAATCTTGTTGGCACAATCAAGGAAAAAATTACCAATAATATCCCGAGGTATAATGCATCAAGTGGTTCCGTAGTTATTGTTTCAGTATCCACTGCCGGAGCAATCAGCCATCGGCTAGGACAATGGAGTAACACTGATAACCATGTTTTACATCTCTACCTGTTGTTTCTTTAACTGATTGAATGGAGTTTGAAGATAAAAGACTGAAATATGGTGTTATTCCAACTAAACGCAACTTAATACTGTAAATCGAAAAAAATAGTTGCCAAGCAATAAAAGCCAGTCTTTTACAATCTTAAAATTATTTCCCTCAAAATACACCAAATAGCAGAATTAAACTCCCGTAAAGTTTTCGTGTTCGCATGGCCAGTCGCCGTCTTTGTTCCTGAACGGTGGCTCACGTGACTCGATCCCTTGCTCCTCGACATGAACGTACAGACAACCCACAATTCTCCACTTTGCTCTGACGCTAGCTTTATAAATGTTGATTTGATCACCGAAGTAGCCGGCAAAAGATTCTTTAAAAACTAATTAGTTTGCACATACGTCCATAGAGAGTAAAATTCAAAACTTTACGAGAGAGCGTAATAAACATGAAATTTGAAAACGCTGCCCAACAATTTTGAAGTGAATTATAACTCACTAGGATTTCACCCGCAAACTAAAAAATAGAACCACATTGGTGGACTTGTCCAAACAGAAAATGTTTGGCCGACGACTAAACAAAATCAAATATTATTTGGTGACCAAACGTTTTCCCATTTGGGAACCTTGTTTGGTCGAGTTTGATCGTGTTTGATAGAATTTGAAAGGCGATCAGCTTTTAATTATAATCGAAACATTTTTGAAAACGTATTTTATCACCGAACAGTAATCGTCTGTTTTTGGTCGTCAAACATTTCCCGTTTGGACAGGGCTTTGGAGTTAACCCTAAAAAAGTTACAAATAGTTTTACAAAGTATATTTGATGAACTTCTAGCACTTTTTCCCACCAACGGCGCCATTGGTGTATTGCCTTGATGAGAGAGGAGTCATCGAAGAACCATATCAGACACCGGAAAACATGTCAAGGAAGAAGGGCCTCGTCATTGTGGTACAGCAGTTGTACAAATGGAGATATTTGCCTGTCGCCAAAGTCCTCTTCTGCGACTGTCAACGGTTTGCTGACAGGCTCCGTAATGAGTCAGCAAGTACACAAATGCAACTAATGCGATCTTTCTGGTCGGCATCGTGGCTTCATTTAGTCGACAGAATTGTAGCTGATCAACCGGTAAGCCAAGCGCAACGTCGTTCCCAGAGTTATTGTCTGAACCGAAATTGGGGCCTGGGAACAAGTCACTTTATGAGCTTTCATAGCAGAAAAACACACTTAATATATAGGGAAATTATTATATAATAAGTCTCGTAAACATCAAAGAAGCTAACCAGCAGGTTAAGATATGTATTGGAAGGTCCACGACCCTGCAAATTTTCTGCTCATAGGCTAGGGATGAAGTACATCATTTTTTGTAATTTTCCAGGGTTTGTGCAGGGTCGACCCCCAAAATAGCCAACAAAAGTAGACAACAGTGGCAGAACGCTGCAGGTTAAATAGAGGAAGGTCACTTGAGTCTGTCTTTCTTTAAGAAGTGTAATCTTCATTTTCACAACATTAAAAATGCACCTTACATAAATCTATTGCTCCTTTTTTGAAATTATTAATAACAATGAGAGATATGTGGATTAGTAAATTGCACAAAGTTAAGATTTTCTTCTTTACATAAAAAAAAAAAAATTCTCTTGCCTTCCTTTCAACAGGAGAAGAGCTTGCTTCGTAAAATGCTGTACACAAACGCAGCCAGAGTTCCTCAAGAAAGCGAATCTGATGTTTGGAAGAATTCCTTTATAACTCTTTTGTTTCCAAGAGAGAAATCTTTTGACCTAGCTGGTAAGTCAGATACATGTACCAAATCATTATCTGCCTTTCTCTTTGAGGATGTGTTTTTCCTTGTTCATATATAGTGACAGTTATTCATTTCAGTATAAGATAAGTTCTAAAGGATATTATAAACTTACTACAGTATTAAAAGTCAAGTGTCAAGACTGGAGCCATGTTTCTAAACAACTTTGTTAAGTAATGTAACATAAGAAATTCTGAGGTAGACAAGCTCCCTTGCAATATCGGTAATAACAAGACCTTTATTAGCTCTAAATATAAACACTCCAAGAGCCTGCGTTATATGCGTTATATAAGTGCTCGTATCTGACGAGTGTGGTTCGATTTTAACTTTGTGTCATGATTTCGTTAATTTAAGGTGGCTCTGAACCTACTCCACACAATTTTCTTGGAGTTTTCAGAAAGCTGCATCTTATCATGCTTATTGCAATTCTATAATATAAAATGGGGGTCACCGAGCTCCTGTTTGAATTATAAGCGCTTAAAGCTAAAATTAAGGGCGTTTTAACAGGTTATACTGCTGCTATGGTAACCTATTGTGCCAGGAAACTGGCGCTAACATGTTTACCGGTCATAGGGCAGACGTTTGATACCATGAGTGTGGTATCAGAGTGGTTATAGTGACCCATCATAATCCATATCTTGGGAAGTGTTGGAAACTGTTTTTCGCTAAAGGAAGTAATAAGAT
>OMLO01002316.1_pt1 | contig 15306 bp, 4 predicted proteins | sample 1674811 | NCBI WGS metagenome assembly OMLO01 (sample SAMN06265003, study PRJEB25207) | coral metagenome | isolation source: Coral host | place: Mexico:La Bocana,Puerto Morelos, Mexico | collected 2008-11-13 | reverse complement strand
TTCTCGCGACCTGAGCGGCTTTTTGCACTCACAACGAAGTTCGCGCGGGTACCCACTCCCGCCGGCTACGCAGGCTATTTCTTTACAGGTAGAGTACAAGGCCTGGTATAACGTTGTCAATGAGAAGTTAAGCGAGGGGCTGGATTTACAGGCTAAGATAGATTCACGTGTATGAAAATGTGATGTAGGTATCTATCTATGTACAGCGTGTAGCATAGCGACAATTTATGTAAACCTTCTTTCACTAGAAACAGGATGTATGAAAGTTTGTAAACTACACTTCACTGTCCACAATACAATGCTCGTGGACCTTATTTTGCATTTCTGTTAATTTCTGTACAGAGATGAAGACACAAAGGCACCTGAAAGCTTCATAAGAAGGCGTTTTACAAGTCCAAAGTCTGGCATCATATCATCATTCCTTGAAGACTGTTTGAGTGTCGATAGTGATGATAAGAAACCAGTGGTGAGCTTAGACATGTTTGTAGGCCCTGTCCGCCTTATAGCGTACACGTTGTAAATATAACTTGCTCCTTGTTTTCGTGATCCACGAAATCCGCTCTCTTTAATAGTTTTGCTGAATTTTATAGCTTAACGCGTACATGTACTTCGAAGGTGGGATTGGGCAGTTACTGCAAGTTTGTACAAACCGGTTTTGACGTACCTGTTTGTTGTGGTGATTTGTTTAGAAGCCGGACAGCAGCTTTCCTGCAGCGAGACTTAGTGGAAAGGAAGCTGCTCCAGGCCCTGTGGAAGCCTTGAAACAAATGCTGTTTACCATGCAGGACATGGCGCATCACGAATCGCTTGATAACGGTGATACAGACTACTTTAAGGTAACGCCAGATCACGAAACGCTAGATAAGTGTGATCCAGACTACAAATCACGAACTCTAGATAACGTTGGCTCAATCACCAGCCGCTGTTCGATAAATGAGCCTGCGCTCCTCCCTTGAAGGCTCGCTCAGAGAGGGACGCAGAACAGACACGAGAGAACGGCGGAAATCGAGCTTATACATAACAGAGATTCACACCACCATAAGTGAATGCCAAATTGCAAAACACTTGATATTTTATTATTAACAAGGAGTTGGACAGATAACGGTGATTTTCGCAGCTATAACTTAACGGCAAATCACGACGCATTTGATAAACGAAATTCAGACTATGAGATCTGACTAAAATTGCGGGTTTTTTTTTGGAAGGCTTCCTCTGATTTAGATTTCAAGTCCAAAGATACAAAAGATTCTCTAGCGTCAGGTATGTATTTCTTGCATCCATTCAAGGAACTGTTTTTATCGTTCTCATTCATACTTGTACTTTAAGAAACTAAGTACTGTGCAATAGTCACTTTTATCTAAAGCACTGATGTTCCAGTCTGCGCTGTTGATGGCTTAAAGGAAACAATAATTCAATCCCCAGCTTATGATACCTACATTTATTAGGTCACAAGAATCGAGTTTTCCTCTCCATGGCATTTAATCGATGTCATTTATGATCGTCAGTTTTCTGGGTTACGTTTCTGTTTCAGATGACCAAAGTGAACGAGACGCCGACATTTTTCGTGGAGAGGTCTCTTTACAAAGGTGTGCCAAACTTCCGTATTAACATCTTTTTAGTTTTTAAGATCTTTTTTTCATATCAATTTCTATGAAGCACTCGCCCGTTTTATGGAGGTTAGGTTATCTCCTGCATCGAGGGAATGCTTACTTACTAACAAATTATGAAGAATGAATTGCGTGTGTTCGACGTCCTGGGGGTAAGGGTTGGTACGTAAATGTGATTACCCCAAAGCCACGCCAACGCAGTTTTCCGTTTCGGAAACGGTCCATGCCATTTTCGCGACCCTTAGAAATTTTTTAACTATCAACGAATTTTTCTCTAATAAATTAGAGAAAAAAGTAAATTTGGAAGTTCCCACACAGTATTGAGACGGGATCCTCCGTTTTCCAACATCCGTTTTCTCACCACTACACTACCAGGTTGAACCGCCAAATCTCCGCAAAACTTAATTATAAAACGTTACTTTCCCACAAATATTTATGATAGAGTTGCCCCAAACATCAAATAAAAGCTAACCGCAAGCAAACCAGTGTGAATATAAACAATTAAAAACATTTGGTGAGTGCGTTTAACTCCATCAACAAATTATAACCAGTTTCTACCTTGTCCAGGCCTAGACTAAAGCAGATATGACATCGTCCATTTTGAAAGGCTTGGTTACCAATGAAGGCATCGACCGTTCAAAATGGCATGGACCGTTTACGAAACGGAAATCAGCCACGCCAACTGTATCATGCCTTGTGTTTGTTAAACAACTCAGCTCTTAAGCTGGTATCATTTTGCCTTTACAGAGCGTACCGTCATTTGGAACGACTCAAGAGACTTGTGGGAAGAGAAGATGATCGCTCTTCAGTGAGCTCCGCCAATTAATTAACAACCACACATACATGTATTGTAATTAACTTAGTTAGTTTAAAGTCAATTATCTACTGATACATTGTTCTTATTGACAAAAGCAGTTTCGAGCGCGCGCCGTGATCATCATCTAGTCCCGTTTGGTTTATCGTGCATGTTGATTGCAATTTCGCGTGCCTTCCCTCCCTGCTGACAGTCGTATATGCCATGTAAGTAAGTTTGGGCTTCAAGTCGTTGCAGAAGGAATGGTTGAGACTGGACGTTTTATCTGGTCTACTTGACAGACTTAGAGGTATTTGCTAGTGTAAGTTAAATGGCTCGAGTTTTTTTGGAGTCAAAGTGAGAAAAAAGAAAATCGTGCTGGCAATAAATGGTCGTCATGTTAAGGCTACATCACACTATTCTTGAGAACTATTGCCTGTCTTATGAAGTTCAATAACCGCGTATTAAAACAATGACAATATCAAGTAAATGTCAGCTATATATCTAGAGAGAACATGCTTTCTGAGCTTTTTTTAGACCACGTTTTCGTGCAATTTTCGTGCAATCATAATCTTGTATTTTGGCGATTTTTTTTTTTGGGGGGGGGAGAGTTTTTTGCAGTTTTATGAAATTTTCAAATCAGTTTGAAGAGTCCTTTGAGGTAAAAATACAAGCTGTCAGCAAGGGTGGCGAGGTTAACATGTTCATTTGTCAGTTATTGCCCAGTTTTTACTTTAGGTTTTGATTTTTCAATAACAGAGAACATTGAACGTTGCAGTGTATTAATAAGAGAAATAGACCAGAGATTGACGATTATATAGATACAACAATCCTTTATTGAAATTTCGATTTTAATTATCATTATTCCGCTTGGTTTTTTTATCAAATCATTTTATCAAATTGCATAACAGTTATGGGTTCTTATTTCATAGGATATTGATTCAGAGAAATTTTTCGGAGTGATTTTGATGAAATATTTTCTGATACGTGTAGGTTTTATAGTTCCTAGAGGGTATTATGGAAATTTATATTTTTACCAGTAATTACAAAAATTATACAACTTGGTCTAAGCATTTGTGGATTTTAATATATTAAATATTATTACGAAACAACGAATTCCTCAGTCCGTTATTTTCGTCTCCTGGCAATGTATAGTTGTTGATTACGCATATATTTCTATTTTTCTGGGCGATTTTCACACAAAGAACCCCGCCACATTAATGCGTTTATAAGGCTTATCTCAACTAAAACGAAACGTTTTCGCCCATTTTGTTTTCCTGCACTACTGTGCATATGTCAGTCGACAACGCGTACGTTTTGATGCGTTTTCGCCTGTTTTGGAATGATGGCATGGCCGGGAAATTCCCGTTGTTCTATAGCACGCCCTGAGAAGTACTTGGCAAAATTGACATCCATGCACGATGCTTTGCCAAAAACACACAATGTTCAGGAGATGAGGTCTGGTTTTGTAATTTAACCATGGGGAAACACAAGCTGGAGAAATGTGTAAAAAAGCTGGTCTTGCACATATCTACACTCCCCACTGCATTCGAGCCACATCGGTAACTTTCCTCAAAGCTAAAGGGTGAAAGTTTCTAAAGAAACTGTGGTGCTGCGTCGGTGGGGGTAACAAGGTAATTTGGTTATATCAACTAAGTTGAAAATGTAAATTGGCCCTTGTGAATTGTGAATCCCTCCATTCGCAGCTTTACAACTCGTTACGGTGGCCAATTTACATTTTCAACTTAGTTGATATAACCAAATTTCCTCAAAGCTGCCGGCTTAGAAAACTGCCGAGTAAAGGGCATAACAGGCCATGCAAGCGATAAGCTCATCGAGTCTTACAGTGCACGACAAACTATTGAGTCTTCCGCGATTGTCAGTCGATTTATAACAAAGCAGCTGCTTCTCCTCAAGCTATTTCGTCTTTGGCAGGAACGTCCTCGACCGCAATTCAACGAAACCAGCAGGTTTACTAACAGTCAACGTAAATCAACATTTACCAACAGTCAGCGTAAATCCATCAAGTGCTCCAGATTTTACACATTCTGTGTTTCACGGATGTAATTTCCTTTTTCAGTCCTCGCAGTGACAATGGAAATAATTTGATTATTTCCCGAGACTTTCTAGTCAGGTTTTGAACAGTACGTCGGAAAATATGAACCAAAAGCGCCGAGTTTTCGAGTTTTGATGTAATGTATTAAACACGAGTGACGGTGTTTCATATATCCAAACAACGAGAAGAGAGTTAAAAAATTCCACGCGCAGCGGAATATTTTGACGAAATTCGAGGTGTTTCGATAGCCGATGAAACAGGGTCATGAGTGTATGATATATCTTCTCAATCGAAACAAAAAACTAAGGAGTAAATGGAGAAGTAAAATCGTCAAAATCTATGCTAATTAAGACCGGGTATCCAAACTTCCTTCACGGTTGTGATTTCCTTTGTTTTAAATTGATGAATTATTAATGTTTTGAGAAGAAGGGCTGTTACGTGAGTTAATTTCACACGACACTTTGTCAAGTTTTGGTCCAATCGCAGGGTGGAAATAAAGTTAGTTAAACCAATCAGATTTACTTACTTGCTTACGTCAATCACGCACATTCGCCATCAGATCACCACTGGTTTCTTTACCATGTTTACAATGGATTAATCACGAAATGAAAATTAATGGAAGGATTATAAAATAAACCCCTTTCTGGCTTGCTGGAATGTCGGCTGATAATGTTCTTGGCTGAGTCCTCAAAATTTCATATTTGTCCTCGAAGCTTCGCTTCTCGGTCATGAAGGGGTTTATTTACTAAATTAATATCTAAGGTTTACTGATTACTGATTTCGTCGACTTGACTAATTAAGGGGCTACTTGCAATTGTCAATGAAAGTTATATATGCATGAAACATTGATCCAAAGAACTCGAAGATTTTAGACGTACGCGCAACGAAAATGGATGTAGTACATAACTAATGACAAATCAGGATTTCAAAGTTTATTTTGTCGACGGTCCGCTCGCTTTATAACTTCATTTAGTACTTCATTTCTTAATAACTGAAAAATACTTTTTGTACACATTATTAACTCAGAAATTTAATAATCGAAATCGTTACATAGGGAGACGGAATTTATATAGCCGACCTGGTCTAACTGTTGAGATAGCGATAACAATTCTTTCTTTCACATCTATTCAAAAAACAGACAAAATTAAGTGAGTTCATCTCGTTAATCGTTCACAGTCTTCATCAATTTTCCCTCTTACAGCCCCAGACCCCTGGTGGACACTCGGCAGTTGAATCATCCTTTTTCTCTTCCTCTTCTTTCTTGGAAACTTTGTTTCGTTTGCAGCCCCAGACCCCTGGAGGACAATCGTCTTCAATCTCGTCTTTCTTACAGCCCCAGACCCCTGGTGGACATCCTTCCTCGCCAAGCTCTTCTTTCTTCACTTCGCGCTTGCATCCCCAGACTCCGGGCGGGCAATCTTCGTCGGTTTCTTTTACTGAGCGCTTGGGTTTGCCTTTCGACTTGAACCAGTTTTTCACAGAACCAAACAGCCCTCGTTTGCAGCCCCAGACCCCTGGCGGACAGTCTTCGCCGTTATTGCTTTTAATTTCTAATTCTCGCTTGCAGCCCCAGACTCCTGGAGGGCAATCCTCGTCACGCTCCTCAATCATATTTCTCTTACAGCCCCAGACTCCCGGAGGACAATCCTCTTCGGCCCTCCTTTCTTCTGTAACAGTGAGTGCGCGCTTGCATCCCCACACCCCTGGGGGGCAGTCATCTTCCCATGCCCTCCTATGTCTGCTCAGTGGATTACTGGTGGCTCCTTGCGAAAAGGCGAGTAGTATTGTAAGGGCGATAAATAACCAACTCATTGTCCTTTAAAAGAAAAGCACCGCAATGTTAAAGTAGTGACACTTGAAAGCTTCCAGGTTACCTAGTACTTGTTAATAATTAAAAGTAAACATCTGGACTTCTGAGGAGTGAGATCTTCCTCTTTCTGAACTTTTCCGCGTAAAGATGAGAAAATAAAGGATCTCAAAGAAGTTAGATCAAAAACATTCTTTCAAGACAATAATTATTTTGAAAGGAGTACCTAAAAGAAATGATACTTTCTGTCAGTTCTATGTCATGCTGTAATTATATAACTGGTAGAAATAATAATAATAATGATGATGATGATGATGAAGACGATGATGATGATGATGATGATGATAATAACAATAACAACAATGACTTTATTGAAGTGTCAATGGGATTTTGCATTGTTGCTAATTGGGGACAACTAAAATGAGTTACAATTATCAGGACTGTGTGCAAATTAAATTACAAGATAAAAGCCTATTTATCAAAATAAGAATACAAAAGTGAAGAAAGTTACAAATAAAGCTAAGAATCAAAAAAGTAGTCAAGTTGGACACATATGACATTTGCATCCACTGCTCTCATCAATTAAAATGTTTAAATTCCTTTTCCTAATGTGATATTTAAAATTCTTGTAAAAAGTACGAGAATGCAATTAAAGGTTTCTTTTTTTAAAACGACGAGAAAAGTAGGAGCGAAGAGAAACGGATCAGTCAGAAAGTAATCAAAATCAGCAACGGAATAGATAAATTTAAGACGTTTGGCATCCCAAATCAGCATCAAAGAAAAAGGAAAGGGGTCAATAGGCATGATTTGAAGAGAGAAGGAAGAAAAAAGATAAATGCAAGGAAGAAGGAAGCAAGCAGAAAAAAAAACAAACAAGAAAGGGAGAAAGGAGAGAAACAAAGGATTGTGAAACAGTACTCTTTCTAAGTTTTTTTGGAAACAAAGAAATGTTTATCGGTACTTCTTCCTTAATACATGTGCGCTGGTTAGATGAAAACGGTGACCAACCATCGAGACAGGTGTAGGTTGAGTTCACTTGTGGTTTTTTCACCGAGATACACCATTTTTTTCACACTGAATAGATGATAAAAGCCTTCCTTGGAATACAATTGAATGGGTGTTAAATTTGCAAAAAGGTGTAAGTTATCAGGACTTTTAAAAAATACAAAATTGTTAGAAGGAGGTTTGAGAGTCTTCACGGAAAGTGTTATCTCGTCTAAAAGATTTAATGAAGGAAGAGAAGGGAACTTACAAAACCACAAGATGACTTTTTGTGGAGCACTTGCGAAAAGCCGAGAAGGATATTTTATACAATGGCTAACCTTTATTTTAAAACGGCTTTTGTGTTTCTGTAAATTTGATCGTTTTATGGACTTCTAGCTCTACGAGTTTAAACGAAAATTACCAAGTTTAACTTAAAAGTTCACTTTCAAATTTTTTCTGGATAACATGAACTAGCGTCAACTGGGAGAAATAATCAACAACGACAATAAACGATCAGAAGTGGGCCACAGGAGTCACCTTCTGAACGGATATTCAACTTTGTTTTCTGTTTTTAGTTAAGCCAATTCATAAACATGAAAGACGAATAAACAAACGTATTTCCATAATGAAATAATACAAGGTGTCGGACCACATTCGGCCTCAGACACGAAACAACCAAAGCACTCGTTTGTTGAACCTGAAGAAAGCTCTATTTACAGAACTCTTCCGAATAAAAGATGCTTCCTTTACACAACTTATCACACTGAACGATTACCCTTGACCCGAAGGAAAAATCTTAAAATTCTTAGCTTTTACGAAATGCCATAGCAAAATAAACTACGTACATTTATGTTTTTCTTTGCTGACAACAACAACATTCCAGTAAAGCTAACAACGTAACCTACCTTTCGATTTCAGATTTGTTTGAGTTATTTCCCTGCTTGGTTTAAGGTACGTACTGGAGGGAGGCGAGAGTTTCGCTTCCCTTTGAAAGTGTCTGGGGTGAAATATCAGTGAACACTCTTATCCCTTATGTAAGAAATTGATAGATTCCCCACCGCGCGTCAGATAAATTTAACCCGAGTCTACACAACAAAAGTTTTTAACCAAGTTTTAATCTTCTTGGTCGTTGTGAGAGCTGGATTGGTCTCTTGCCGTGGGCGGTGGTTTAGGGATAATTGAGAAAGACAGAAACAATTACAAGCTACTAAAATCCGAATACAGGCCAATTAGCAGCTTAATTCTACAGCAAAGAAATCAGCATAGAGCTTTCATCAATGTATTATGACAACCTGCTGTTACACCAAGTATAGGACGCTTCGTTATCAGAGTTAGTTCTTTGTTTTGCGTGGTTCTGTCTGAATTACGTGCTCACTCACTTCGTCAATCAACGCAATTACGGAAAGGAAGATTAAATTGCTATATTCTAATTGCGTACTGGCACTTTATTCACACGAGCTTCAAAAAACATTCTTTATGAAAGAAGTTGACCGCAAATAGTAACGAAATTTGGAGCGGACAATTCAAACAAAAATCAGATTGAAAATGATACATCTGATGATGATTCAAATTAAATATCTTTTCCCCTTTTTTTAAATTAAGTTTTCCTTTTTCCTTTGGTTATGAAAGATTCTCCTTTTTTTTTCTTAAGTAACAGGTGCTGAATGGCCCACGTCTTTACTTCAGTTTCGCACATGATAGTTTTCACGGCTAAAACAAAACAAATTAGCTGGTTTCTGCGGTCAAGATTAGAAGCTTACGTATCTCTTGGGTACGATTAAATTTAAAAGCTTAAAAGGCCTTGGTGACTTTTTGTGACAAATAACAAATTTCGTGGAAAGTATTTTTGCATAAGTTGGTTGAATGAAATGTATTTGCAGGATAATTTAATCGAAAATGCACGAGTCGGTGCCTCACGGAAAAAGCCTTTATTTTGCTGATATACTAGACGGCAGTTTCGTAACCATTAAACTAATTAGCAAAAAATTCGTCAAATTTCGATACGACCGAGAATTAACGAGAACTGAAGCAGCAAACTGACAATGTACTGAAAAAAAAATCGAGGATCACAATTTGGCTTTTCTTATTTTCATTAATATTCCGTAAAAGAGTGGTGGAGTTGTTTAAAATCATTTACTTCAGTTTCCAAATTTCGAATGATATATCGTTCGTTTTATCACCATTACAAATTGACACATAAGATATCCTAAATAAGACATCCTAAAATGGCGCACGAAGAATGCGTCAAACTGCACTGACTCGTTTGATTTGAATTTGTTAAAGAAATGCATAGTAATTGTAAAGTAGAATATAGAAATACACGATCAGCTTCAATTAAAGGGAAATATTTCATCCCAAGAAAATGCTTTGTTCACAAGATTTAAATAAACCACAACATTTTAAACACAATGTTCAGCCCTTGTGGAAAAGATTGCCAGCTGGTTTCGAGCTGTAACTCAAACTCAATCAAATATGAATTATATAAGATAGCCTATCTTTAATCAACCAAATCTGTGCATTGACAACGATTTGTGCATTGACAACGATTTCAACGAGTTTGCAAGCAGCTAGTGAAAGTTATGAAGAAAAGATCTTAGAAATTCTGAGCGAAGACAGACCCTGACTTTTGCCGGGAAACTTAATTAAGTTAAAAGATTTTGTATTAGTAGCAACTGACGCCGAGTGAACGAGATATGCGGCCGTCTCGTTGAAAAAAAGGTGTGTCCTTTTTTGGCTGTGGACAAATAGTGTTACGGAACCTAATTTAAGAGTCGTGTTCTTTCGTGTAGGAAGGCGTTGAGTTTCCAATATAGAATATCACCTTCGCTTTCGCTGGTTTAAATAAATGAGATAAAAAAAAGACTTTTTAGCTTCTGTCAAAAGTGCAGATTAGAGATAGAGTAACGCTGAAGCTTTCGGCGATCCAAAGGTCGAGTCATTTATTATAACAATACATACAGTTCATCTATTTCGTTTCACAAAGAACGTTTATAATTAACAAATATATCTTTTAAAAATTTAGTTACTTGATAAATTCCATTTAAATGAACAATTTCTTGGGTCAGGAACTTAACAGAATTTAAGTGATACATTCTTTTAATCTTATTTAAGAAAGCGAAACTATGACGGATATTTTACAGAACACACAAAGGAGTTCAACATTCTTTACACCATTAAGCAAAATATGTTTTGCAGAAAGCTTATGAAAACCCTTAATCGTGGAGTTGTTAATCCTTGAAAACTTGTGACGAATATATCGTAATTGTACCTGTGTTTAGAGAGTTTGTTTCCCAAGCAGTTCGGTCAACGACTTTTGGTCGAAAAAACAACCTGTTGAGTCGTTGCATTTGGCGAAAGAATTAAAAAGCAAAGATGAATTCGAACGTCCTGTTTCTCTCCAACCAATGGATTAAATGCTAGAATGCCTTATTTTATTAACATCATAAAAGCTCATAAAATTGTCGTAACTTATTCAATATAACTGCCTTCTTGATAAAAGCTTGCTTACCTGGTATAACAAGGCAAAATATCTACTTCTTTCTGATGTATCTGACTGGACAATCAAGCTGAGATCAGGGCGCTCTTTAAACTAGTAATGTGCAATAAGTCAGAGAGAATGAATTTATATACCTCATCATTAAAGCAAAGGAACGCGTGGTCGGCGAAAATTTAGCAAACGAAAGTACTCCTGTTTGACAACGTATCAATGAAAACGTCGGTAGAAAATTAGCACCGATGAAAAATTAAACCACTCTGGACAGAGAGAAAATACGTCCTTTAATTATAAAACCACAGTTTTCATTACAATAAAATGACTTTTCTTACATTTGATAAACTTTGCAAACAAAGGCTGTGGAAAGAACGCATTGGCAGAATATCACTTTTTTAACAGAAATTATAGGAATAGATGTCTTCAACCCACTTTACTTAAATATCTCTCATTTCCATCATGGTATTTCCATCTTAAGCTTTTGGCATTTTTAAGTTTTTAGGGTGGTGAAACCAAACTAATAAACGCCAAGAAACTGTTATATTTCTGGAAATTTTGTATCATCTTTGTTTCATTCGTAAGTACGTATGTGTGTTTACAATGGCAATCACACAAGCAAATCGTTGGAATCATAAAACAAACATGATTTTAAGATCACATATTTTTTTTCTTGTAGTAATAAACCGTATTGACTTTCAGCGATATAAACTGCTTTAACGCGGAGATTGAACTAAACTATTTGTCCAATAGGTAGAAATCAAAGAATGTTCTATATTTTATCTTTTTACGAATCTCGAGCTTTTATTTTAGAAAGATTTGTGAAGGAAAAGTGATTCCTCTCTGCCATGCCATCAAGATATGATCACATATCAGCTGCCAGGAATATAGCCGATAAAAACTAGCGATGTAAATAATAGTTTATTCTGAGGTAAAATGGCTTTCTCGGTGAGAAATTATTTTATTACACAAAAACCAAATGCGGACCACAGAAATAAGTTACCGCCAACTCATCAGTCTTCACTGACTAACAATATTAATTTAGCCACATGAAATCTGTACGGCATACATGGAGTTTTATTTCAGCTCTACTTTCTTTGTCTTTCTGTGTCTAAAAGCGTTTTTTCTTTATATAAAAGAGAACAGCATTTGTCTTCAGCATCAAGCCCTTAACGAAAATACAACTTTTTCCTATCCACACACGAACATACAAACACACACAAGTACAGACATTATTTATTATTTTAGACTTTTATTCACGTGATACTAGATATACAAAAAAAATGTGCTTCTAAAGATATCTCACAGATGCCTTGAAAAAGCCGGATTAGTACTCTTCGAGATAATCTTCCCACATGTTTATTTGAAGATGCGATTACTTGTTATGATATACAGGTAGTCTTCTTCTGTATTCTCTGACGGAAAGCCGGCGTTTTTAAATTCCTCCAGTTTGAAGGACGTTATCAAAAGGCTCTGTTTTCGTGATGGCTTAGTGTGGACCGGGTAGGCCTGACCATAAAAATGAAGTACAGAAAATTTCGCGAGTAAGTGACACCCTGGACGAACAGTTTGCAATGGTGACGAGTTCTTGGTAGGGACTTCTAATCTATCTTAGCAGAAAAAGAAATTTCTTAATATAAAAGCCATATTTATTATGAAGCCTTCTTTTTGCGAATGGAATCCTCGACTTTGGGATTCAATTTAAATACCACACAAATGTTCTACCTCGTAAAGATTTCTATGATATTCGTCAATTCCTACGCTTTCTACCGAGCTACTTGCCAATATCATGGAACTTGGCGGCTTCACACCAAGTGTGCTTTGTAGAAAGAAATGCAGCAGTGTTTTTATCGGAGGCTGGGTCACTTGAGCAGTGGGTACTTGATAGAGAGGATGCCGGGAATTCTGAAACTGAGATACATTACATTTCAACTCTTTTCTAAGGTTCGTAGCGGCCACTAATATTGGTAGTAGAACACCAGCGAGAGGCCTAGGACCAAGTTGAGCGCGCGTTATTCGTGGAGGTCTATCTATATCTGACAGCCGTCATCGTGCGCGTGCTCCGCCGTATATCATTAAGATATTGCATTTACAATGCATAGTTACTTAGGCAGCGGACAAATTACGGTGGAGAAATTTGAAAGCGCAGCTGTTTTTTTTACGGTTAGAGCTACCGTCACGAAAACAGAGTTTTTTGAAAACGCTCTTCAAACTGGTGGAATTTCAAAACGCCAGCTTTTCGATACGATGGCTTCATGATAATGTGATTTCCCTTCCCGAGTGTTTCTCAAACACAAATCCAAAAATAACCGGTAAGTGTTGCGTTTTTCTATTCCTCCGGCATATTGTAGATGAAAAATATTTCATGTGGTTTCAGAGTGAAAACACCGTTTTAGACGGGGGCTTAACATGCGGCTCAACATGCTGCTTGCATGCACTCAAATCAACACTTCATTTATTACGCGCAAAACGTCTACGAAAAATTTTTATCTTTTATATTATTCAGTTATATTATTGTTATTAGATCAGTATGCTTTAAAATAAATTATTAGCTAGCTCTTAAATGATTTTCTTGACAAGTGCCAAGTGGGCATCAGGCCGACGTTTTTCTCAGGGTTTGCAGGATACAGCGACTGGGAATATTTCTACTCCCACTTAGATGGGATGCTAGTCCATCGCAGGGTTACTCACAGCATTAAATCCACCTGGGTGGAGAGAGGCACTGTGAAAGTTAAGTGTCTTGCCCAAGAACACGACACAATGTTTATGTATAGGGCTCGAACCCGGACCGCTAGATCCACAACACAGCACCACAACAGCTAACACCATCTTTATAATAGTTTGTGTAAGACAATAATCACTACTTCGGAGACAGTCGTGGAATTTTCTTGATCTAAATCTTACCTTTTCCTTAACTCGTATTCCATAGCAAGCCTGAATAATAACATGTTGCTTCTCACACGCAATATTTTAGTAGTTTTTAAAGCAAGTTAACATTAAACATTCCTTTGAAGTCATCATAGTTAGTGGAGGAAGTTTCTCCATCTATATCTTAACTACAAGAACTAAGATAGTAAACACATTGACTTACATCAGTTAATCCAGATGTTAACGTTTCGTCTTTTACTCGAACTAACGTGTCGCATCAGCTAGGATGTTGTTTTTGGCACGCTTTCCAGCGTTCGTTAAATAAATTCCAGCAAAACAGCTGAATAAACGCGATAAAGCGAAGACGACATTTTGAGATAAAATACGGAAAGGTCGGGGTAAAGGGTTCGACATACATCAAGCAAGAAGAATGCAAAATAGTTCATTAACACAACTGATCAGTTACTATGTTACTAGGTTTAATGTTTCAGTGAAATGCTTTGAAAGGACAAAGTTACAATTATCCGTTATGATTAAAAAGAATGGCTGGGTTGCAGTGTCGCGCTATCAAAAATAAATGTCGTAACCATTAAATAAATTAAATCAAGAAGCTTGGATCTGAAAGATGAATGGTTTATAAACAACCTTTAGATCTCTGCGGTTATTCATTCGTGCGATATTCGGTTAAAGTGTTAAAAATTATAGAGCTTTGTATGGAGACGCCATGTTGGTACCCTTCGGAGGGACAACATGGCTGACATGGCTGCCGTATAGTAATATCTGTCATTACGTTTTGCCATCAAGTAGTAGTAGTATAGTATCCACACATTGAAATTAATACTTTTCCTAGATAAATAACTGATTAGTTAGCCAAAAATGTGAGCAATAACTCATCTTCTGACCTATTCGAGAGCTTTATCGGGCTGCCATTTGAATGTCACGTAACGCGCAACCTTGGAAATTTAACGTGCCCTATTACATAATGAGGAACCCTGTCGGGATTAAACGTCACAAAACGTCAAGTTATTAGAGGATCTTACATCTGATGAAACAAAAAATTCAGAAGGATAGATAATTCTTTATTTTGGAAAATGATAATGTCACATGAATACCAATGAATACCATGAATACTTAGTAATAAGCAATTCAAATAGAAACTAAGTTTTTGCGCACATCGTCTCCTGTTCGCTTTAATGATTTAGAATTACTCGTAAAACAGTTATCACTAAAGTAGGGAGACTAAAAGGTTAAACTAAATCTAAATTTACAATAATTTAATTCTGAGTTTATAACAAGATAATTGATCATAATCTCCTGTTTATATTTAAAGCTACCTAACTACTAGGAGGTCAAGATCGTATCGACACGCATTTCCTTTGAAAGGGAATAAATCTCATTTTTGGCTTGACTTTCTGATTGTTACCCTTTGCAATGCTACTGGAACTCGTTTGCTAAAAGTGTTATAGTTTTCCCACCTGTGCCTCGTTCTCTATTTAGCTAATAGGTTAAAGATAAAGGAACGCGGACTTCTCGAAGCTCGGGCGGTCGAAGAGAGCCTGGGTCGAGTACGCGGCGTTCGTGGCGGTAAAATTAAGTTAAGTGTTGTAAGCGACGCGTCGATTTTTATGGGTGACGAATTCCCACGTAGACTCTGTGACCCCCTTCCGCAGTATTATTTTATCATGTCAGCGGTCACCTCACTTA
>OMLO01002315.1_pt1 | contig 15307 bp, 13 predicted proteins | sample 1674811 | NCBI WGS metagenome assembly OMLO01 (sample SAMN06265003, study PRJEB25207) | coral metagenome | isolation source: Coral host | place: Mexico:La Bocana,Puerto Morelos, Mexico | collected 2008-11-13 | reverse complement strand
AACAACAACAACAACAACAACAACAACAACAACAACAACAACAACAACAACAACAAGAACAAGAACAAGAACAAGAAGAACATATGACACCTTGTAAGCTTGGTGCGGGCGGACCCTGCCGCGGAGCGGCGTGAATAACACCACAGGAAGATTAAAATTTGGAGGGCAGTACAAACACGGACTCGAAGTGCCTTGAAGTACGTACAGTACCCCTGAAACACGATGGAAAATTGAAGCTTCCCAAGTGCACCTAGACCCCTTGGAGTAATAACGCTGCAGGGAACTAACATATCCCACCAAGCAATAAAAGAAGGACCAAACAGAAGTGGAAAACCTAGCAGCATCCATGTTTCATTTTTACTTTTTGGTGGTGGTTTCTCACTGATGATCTAAAATCTCTGTCAAAATTATCTGGAACATCTCCAATTCATGCTGATCAACTTGTACCCGTCAGTTTTGGTCACCATATTGAAAATCTCGATAAACAAATCAATGAAGGTACTGATACTTAACAAAGAATAGCATTAGTACATACAATTTTATATAATGCATATAATCTGTATATATTATGATTATTTGATAAAAATATACAGAGACACATGTCTATTGCTTGTATGAATTAAGGTATTATATATACAGGATGTTTGCAATACTGTAAAAGAAATAGGTTTTGAACTTTCCGCAAGTTGTCTGAACCCCATATTTTGAGTCACTAGTCACTAGACATTCGCCGCGATTTTTTGGAAGGTCCGAGTCTGTGATTCACCATGGAGAGTTACAGTTTCTACGCCGACAATTGGAATCATGGTTCTGGCATTTCCCCCCAAATTGAACAGCAAAACAATTGCTGTTTGTTGATGCAGGGAAAAACATTACTGAAGTGAAGTACAACATTGAACCTGTCAAAAATATTCCACTGGATTTGTCTTCAGAAAAACATATATTTCTCTCTTATGATTTCAGGTTCAAAATACTCTCTTGATGGCCGAAATCCTACACCAGCTGATAGCTAGTTTATCCCATTATTTTCAGGGTTTTATACATCCCAGGTAGTTAAGCCAGATTCCTCCCATCAACAGTAGGTGATGCAGCCAAGGGCACCTGTTTCTTGGCCGAGAATGCTGGGACAAATTCCACCTTTGCAGCTTTGAGAACACCCAACGGCAGCGTCACGATGACCTCAACATGTCGGAGATATGGAGTTTAGATGGTTTGGATTATCACTCCCCAACGTTATGAAATCATAGGAAAAATCAAGGAATGCTAAAACACCCATTCCTATGCATTGTGGGAGATCCCGTTGGTATACCAACACTTCACCGTTTTGGCAAAAGTCCACCAAGGTATGGCAGGTCTGGGAAGATATGTGACCTCCTATCGAAATCAAACAAGAAGGACTTTGACGGAACTCAAACGCGTTAGTGCCACATATTTTTTCAGATTAGGGGATAGGCATTGCACATGGGTCTATATGTTGAAGATACTGCCAATATTCAATGTATATATAATATACATCTAATATACATAATTCAAAGTCTTCTATTAAATTCAAAGAAGCTTGGTTGACGTTTGTTTTGACCATCAGGAAAAAAACCTTTGGCCAAACTCTTGCAAATGGAATTGATCTAAGCAATCCCTTTACAGCTTCCAAGAGTTTTCACTTTCTTTCTTGGGGCATATATACCTTCTCCCAAGTCTTAGGGGGGAAAAAACTCCAAAAATTTTGTCAACCTGGCTGATGGGCGAAATTTCAGTCGAAAGTACGGCATCTGCCCATTCCACCGTCCTTCCAATGGCATGCACCGCCACACGCCCTTGATCCGTAACGACTTTGGTCACTTGGTAGCCATAGAGGAGATCCAGGTCCTCCAAACACTGAGGAATGACGTCATCAACTCAACCAACCCATCTGAACCAAACCAACCCATAATGGTTAGCATTGGTGGGATATCTTTGGAGATGTTTCATGTGTTATATTTTGGATGTGATTGTTTCAGTTAAGTGTTCACAACTCTTGTGTTCACATGAACTTTCATGAAATGACAGTCATTGGAAACTCATCAACTTAGATTTCGTCCTGATTCGAAGTGAATCTATCTTAACTCTTCACCCAGGACCCAGATTCATCGATTTCTGGGCAAGCCATGTTGCTTCCCCTTTGATCTCCAGGAAGCAAAAAAAACCTCCCCGAAATTCACCGTTAAAAATTCCAACACAACGACCTCGAAGATGGGGGTCCCCATGGCCGTTGGGGGTTGATCACAGCGAGTTCCCTAAAACCCTGCCCCCAGAAACTTCGGGTGGGTCGCTGCCTCTGATAGCCAATCCAAAAACTTTCCGAAGCCACCTGGCCAGAGACCTACAGGGTGTTTGTTGAAACTTTTTTGGTCAGAATCTGCCAAAAACAACCCCTGGGCTGGGACCTATGGACCTATTGACATGAATTCAAGGTTGGTTTTTGTTGTTGTAGCTAAGCCAAAAAAGGAATGCCCAATGTATAAAAAGCGGTTCATAGTTAACTGTTTGGGTTGTAACTTAGGATGTTCCCTCCACCAAATAACCTTTAGTGATCAGGATTCTTCATAAGTTTTTTGCCTTTCTGATTTTTCTGCATCATCTTACTGTTCACTGTTCCCAACAAATAGCCTCTAAGATGATCGGTTCCTTTACAACCTTCGGTCATCCACTCAACCATGATGATGGGAGGGTATCAAAATAGACCAGTCTGAAGTGTTTGGGCATTGGGAATTCCGGCCGACAACATCACCGAAACCACCACTGCAACCGCAACCACAACCTGAGAGAAACCTAGATATCCTTCTGATGTCGCGCTAAAGCAAAAGGTCATAATACACGAAGGGACCAAGCAATCAACGGTTCGCCAAACAAAATTCACCTAAAATCACCAAGTTGCAATCTGGCCCATCGAAGGCCGAATCAGCATTCCACCATCTGGCACTCAACTCTTCCATGGATGCCCCGTAGATCCATTCCTAGTCCCGCAACAAAATCCCCAACAAACCCATGGCAATAATCGAATCAAAAAATACTGCCATTTTCCGTTCCTATGCTCGATTACCGGAGGGTAGAAGTTTTACCCCGTTGTCACTGACCATTTCACACCAACACCAAGGCACCGTTTCGCGTGCCCAGCGCCAGCGTAACATCTGATGTTCCATGTCATCCAGTTTTGACCAATCAAAATCTGCTTGAAGTTTCTCCCAAAGAGAAAGGTCGTCATTGGAGTCGTCCTCCCCAAAACATCAAAAATCACAATCTGAATTACATTTGGCTTGAGCTGAATCACGAGAAATCAAGAAGGATGTTTACAATGAACCTTTGGGGCCTTGAGGTCGGTTGACAACAAACCGAAGGGCAGATTGGTTGGTTAGTCATCATCATTTCATTTGAAATGCGCTTTGTCATGTTTGATGAATACAGATTGTTGAGAGTTGGCTGGTATTTCACCACGATTTTACCAAAAGTATCGATGTCCAGTGTTCAAATGGCCTGGATAAGAAAGTCTTGCACAGCTTTGGGTCATTGCAACTTGCATGTACTTGCCACTTGCTAGGGTCCTTGGCGATTTTGGCCCACCATCTGTAAACATAGATGCATATCTCCCATGTTTCGGTGTTTTTAAAGGGATCCTGTATTCAAAAACCTACCTTTTGCATCGGTTGGTGCCGTAGGTTAACCACGTTGAAGCGCAAATGTTTCAAACAACCCCAATTGAAGCAACTGTTGTTTCTACAAGTCTACATCGTTAAGGGCCCTGAATGAACATCAATAATCAACAACAAAACGAACATCTTCTCAGTGGATTTGGTTGGGGAGACCACCAACAACAAAACAACCATCATCTCCTCCATTTTTTCAAGGCCACTCTCGTAAAGCTTCCAGGTCTGTTCGTAGAGCTCCTTTGGAGAAGTTGGGGCGGTGAACTCATCTTCCCTGAAATCTGCAGGGATGAAAATTCCCAAAAGATGTTTAACAAATTGGCACCTGTGGGAAAGCCATTTTGGATGAAAATACTGCTTGGTTATGAAAATTGGGATTTCCACAACAATGCTGAATTACAAAATCTTTGTTTATTAGAAGCTGGCATCGTCCCCCTAGACACTGTAAAATCAACCAATCAAAGGCCCTTGTTTTTGTGGCTCACTTGGCTCACTTCATACTTAGAGGATCAGAGCAAGTCTTGAACGTTTCAGTTCTCTCGACCTCCCCCAACTTTTGAATGAAATGTCCCTAAATCCCTGCAATCTTATGTGGTTCAAGTTCAGTTCCTGTAAATCCTACAAAGCTAAGGAAAATATTCCCAGTTGTTTTGGAGTTGTGATTCTCAGCTCGCGAGAAAAAAATACAGTGGGTTCCAATTCAAGAAACCTGAGATTTCGAGGTGTTTTGAAGTGAGTTGCAAGATAGTTGGCCACGTTGCCCCTTTACCTACGAGAAAAGGAAAGTCAAAACAAAGCAGCACAACAACAGCAACAACAACAACAACAACAACAACAGCAACAACAACAGCAACAACAACAACAACAGCAACAACAATTAAAAAACAAACAAACAAACAAACAAACAATCAAACAAAACAATCCAACAATCATACAACAAACAAACAAGCAAGCAAGCAAGCAAGCAAACAAACAAACAAACAAACAAACAAACAACAACAACAAGAATAACAACAACAGCAGCAACAACCACTACTTTTACTACTACTGCTACGACTTCTACTACTACTTCTACTGCTAACTACTACCCAAGTAACTTCTGATCCGCTTTGTCTTTCACATAGACCTCTTGGACCTGTCTCTTCTTTTGGTCACTCGTTGCCATGCCTTCATTCTTTCCCATCCTTGAGGCTCCGGTTGAAAAAAACGTGTTGCAACATGTCATATGTTGAACATTTCAGGGAAAAAAACGTACCAGTTGAATCCTACTATAAAGGCAAGAGTCGTTGAAAACAGAATGCATGGAGAACCTTCAACAGAGACTTTTGTAACACCATCTCGCACTGTAGCCTTGCGTGAACACTGCCCGCCATGAACAATGCATGGCGCTTTGCTAACCTCAACTTTGCAAAAGAAAACATACATGAGATCATGAGGAAGCATTTTTTCAAAGTGTTTATCTACTTTTTTCGAGCTGGAACATCTAATGAATGAAAAAAATGAAAACCTTATGAAAAATGGCTTGCACCCGAGATGCACATTTCATCTTGGCAAGTGGAACTGACGGGTCGGAGACAAATGTTGTGATATCCTTGAAAATGCAACGGTCTTTGAAGTTTTGTCGCACGAACCTCAACTGTACCATGAGACTCACTAGAACTATTTTGCGAGTATGTCTCCCCAACTGCTTTTTTAAAATGTTGCTGAATCCAAGCTAGTAACCTGCGGGAGGCTCTGGACACATCACAAGCTCCACCAGGAATGAACTCAGGTTCTTTCCCATACCTTGTAGTGGTGCTGCCCGTAAAAAAATGTGATTTTGTCACTTGTCACAAAACAAACAACAAAACATTGAGCCCCACATCCTAACACAAACGTTCAAAAGTACAAAGTACAAGTAAAAGACAAGTTTCCTTCGACGAACAGCGCTGCGGATACAGGCCAGGGCTGCATGAGGAAAATCAGCACCTGTGAACCAGCTGTCCACGTGGAAGCACGCTGTGGTCAACTTGCTGGAGACTGTCTCGGCGCCAAACAAGATCCTGAGCATCATAATCATCACAATGCCAGGTGATAAAAAAAGTAGTGGTCAATAGTGTTGGGCCCCAAGAAAACGAACAGCCCCAACCAAAACTTAAATTTCTGATCATTTCAAACCATGTAGCTCAAAACGTAGAAGCAATGCCTGAGCCCAATGAAAGAGCATTGGAAAAGCTCTTGGATTGGATGGCCTGCAGCGTGTTTTTTTTACAAACCTCTTTGGTCCCAAAATGTCCCCAAAAAACTAAAACACAAAACAAAAAGGCGCTGAATATTAGAGGAGCTACGGGGGTGGCATTTGGTTCCGCAAGGCAGGAGCTGGATCATCAACCCCATCATCATCATAGTCTCCAAAGACCCCCTTACGACCTGACAGAGACCATCAGTCATTGAGGCACTGATCTGAAATTCAGTTGAAAGAATATACTTGGAATCAAATGAAAAAAATTGGGAAACATTTTGAAAAGCCTTAAATAATACGCAGGCTAGCAGCCTCTTTGGGGGTCAGTATCAATATCCATCTCATCAGCCTCATCCTGAAATACTTGCATGTCCTGCTGGTGGCAATTAAGTTGAGCCCCCCTGACTACCATGGTAAAAAGAAGAACATTCATATACACCTGAAAGATTTCTAACCACAGGGTCCTGCTCTGATTCAGAATCGAAAAGTCCACGCTTTGGTTGAACATGTGCCATGATAACTATCCGAGATGGTCCCGATACCCCAAGCAAACATTTGAGTTGGAACTGGGCCAAACAAGCATACAACAGGAAAGGCTTCAAGTACAACATACATCCATCAAATGAAACATGTAATGACCTGCTGTGGTGGTGAAAAAAAATGATATGTCCACTGTCCACTACAATTTTTTTTTGCTTTGGCCGCATCAAGTGGTAGCTCCATTGGTGATGTACTGTAGTCCCATCGTTTGATCCTTAGGTCATTCTTTGAATTTTGCATTCTGCAAGATTTTCAGAAATGGGCCCATGGGAAAAAATTGAGGGCCCCCCCAAAACTAAGAAAACATTCTTTCTATATAAAATTTTCTGAGAAACAGCAGCTTCAAGGTTCCAATAGGTCATTCAACATGCGCTGCTCCCATGAGAATGGAGGCAATGTCTCAGCCCACTCAAATAACCTGAGAGTAAAACATAGAAATTCCCAAACAAGAGGAAAATTTTGGTCCCAAAAAACCTTCAAAAGGGTTGACTTGGCCATCCCTTCAATCCCAGGCACTGGTGTCTCTTCTCATCTTCGTCGCTTGCAAATGTCAGAGTAGTAAGGCGGTATCCTGTCAACAGCGTTCGACCATCCTCCATCTGGTAGACCACCGCGAGTCGCCACGGATCTTCCTTGAAGACCACCACTTTGATGTCAACAGTGTTCTTGAGGCCCGACAGATATGCTTCTACCTTACTATTGATTTGGAAAAATGAACGCAACAGAAACATACATCATCATACTCATACTCATTTGTTTGACGAACCGGGCTCCAAAACGGGTAACAACAAAACTTTTCAATTGAACCCAAAGGTACACGAAAGTATTTTTGGTACAACTGTTGCATGATGACCGTCTCCACGCAGTTTTTTGAACCCAGTCTTTCCCAGTTTTCTTCCTTCAAAAAGTCAACATACTCAATAGAAGGACGATCTCTATCGAGCCAGGGGCAAAGCATGGTCTGGAAATTGTAGCGGGATTCAGGGAAACATCCATCCCATGGCCATTTGATTCCTCACTAAATGCAAAACATCAGGACATTAAATTGTGAGGTGTTAAAAGTTCTTCCAAAAATGCGCACAGACTGAAGATAAAAACATTGCTAATTCAGAACAGCCAAGAATCCCAGCATAGAAAGCATTCGGGGAATTTGGGTCAATCTCACACCCACATCTGGAGAAGGGTAGTGACTTCCCAAAATATCGTTCAATGGCTTGAAGTCGCACCATGGCTTGACCGATCGCTCTGGAGCATCTTCCAACTCACCTGCCTTCCTTTTCGACATCTTTGAGCACAAACTCATATATATTCAAAAACCAGATGATTTATCCAACACACTTGGTATTTGAAAATCTTCTGTCATACATATTTTGAAAGTATACACATCAATGGCTGAACTTGGCTGAACCATTATACAAACAAAAATTGCAGAAAAGCCCACCAAAAAAATACATCCAAACAAAAACTCATTCCACCAACGCCCAAAACCATTGCGTGGAAAGGTCCCCGGTTCAAAACGCATTAGCAAAACCAATACTATGGAAAACACAGTAAACCTAAGCATGTCCCGCTAGGGGGTCCCCATTCAATTACATGAACACTTTTCCCCAAAGGCTTGAGGATGATTTCTCCGAACATGGCCCCCCTAAGGTATGAAGATGTTGGAAACATCATCATTGACAAATGCCCCAAAAGCTTGATGATGTTGCTGGAGTCAACACTTAGGAAACATTGTGCGCAAACATAGCCCCTCCTAAGGTGTGATGATGTTAAACAAATCATCATTGAGTCCTGTGGCTGGATGATGTTCATACCATGAACACTCTGTGATCACTGCAAGCAGTGCAATGTTTGCAAGCATTGTGTCAATGTTTGCCAGCATTGTGTCAATGTTTGCAAGAATTATGTCAATGTTTGCAAGCATTGTGTCAATGTTTGCAAGCATGGATTTAACAATGTCACAGCCCAAAGCTGACAGCTATATACTTTGAATTGACAGCCTTTTACCATGAAATTAACTTAATATCATCAAGGGAAGACAAAGTTGAAAGGCATGGCGCATGAAGCGAAACAATCACAAACTCAAACGACCCATGCGAGACTACCAACACTAACCGGCGAGGGTCAGCGATGTGAACAACAACTTTGCAAGCGCCAAGACGTATGGAAGCTCCATCTTCTCCTTGCGCAATGACTGCATCTTTACGGAGCCAAATTTCACATCCAAAGTGGGCAGAACCACCGGAAACATCGACCCCAGAGCAGTAGATAGCATAATGAGCTGAGACATCTTGGCCTTGTGGAGTCCGAGCTTCTTGTACTCCTATGATGTCAAGTTGATGTTTATGCCATTGCTGGTCAAACCTCTTAGTCAGAGCCGCACTGCGAGTACCAACTCCAGAGCTCTTTTCTCGGGCAGACTGGACATTGGCAGTGGCAACACGAAGTGAGAAGAGTAGAGACAACATGCTTGGAGCTGGCGTGACCGGCATCTGAGGACACGAAATCCGATCATTGGCAGGCCTCACCTGCAACGACCCTTCTTCACTAACCACTGGAAGCATCTGCTGAATTTGGGGGCCACTGCTGCACATCCAAGCCCAATCGATGTCATGAGCACCAGAAGCAATCCCACTCAAGGGAGACCAATCAAAGCAGCCTAACGAGAGCCCATTCACACCAGCCCATTTGGCAGTACGATCAGCCAATTCATTGTATGGATCGCCACGATGAGCACGCACTTCTTCAATGGGAACATGACAAAGCCTCCCAAGAGAAGCGCAAAGTCTAGCAAGGATGAGGTTGTCTTTGTTTGTAACCTGCCGCCGAACAAGGTTGTGACCAAACCGGAGGTCAGGACAAATGCAACAAGGCTGTTGCAAAGAGATGGCATAAGTATACGCCACTGCCATGGCCGTCAGCTCGGCAGAAATGTTGTCAAGGTTCTGTGCGCCAATCCATTGATGGTGATGCGGGGACAGCACCACATTTCCAGCGAGAAGCCCAACAAATGTCCGCGTGCCATCAGCAAACCTGTGGACATGAACCACCGACCAAGCACAATGCTCAAGGGAAGCAGATCCATCAATATACAGCTCATGGCGAACCGGAACTGCAGCACGACCACCATAGCAAGGGTCATGTCGGAGAAATTCAATCGCGGTGGACCGATGAACTTGCATACCTTCCGGAAGGGAAGGCGAAAGGGACCACTCAATGTTGGCAAGTGACTGAAGCAAGTGACAGTCATGCACAAACGGAATTTCAACGATCTGTGGGCACGGAAGACCAGAGGGAGGCAGCACAGCATCAAGAGAGATGGGAACAGCAGTGGATGCACCAGGCAAGTTGTGGCGATCAGAGCAGAGACCCGTGTTATCCTCTGTGTAATCGGGACCTCCCGCCTGGCTACCACGGGTCCTACTGCGGTCAGACCTCCTGGAAGAAGCATGGGACGGAGGGGCTGCACACCAGCGGTCAGTCTGACATGGGGCAGCGCCACCTTCCCCACCGCTTGTTCCAGTAGTCGACACATCCGGAACCGTGGCAGCTGACATCCAAAGCAGCAACTTCTGCATTCCATCAGTGAAAGGGAACGTAATACTTGGAACATCATTCGCCTCCGAATCACATACAATGCATGTGCCTTGTGCAATCAAAGGTCCGTGAGTATCGAGAGGCCGGCCATTGGCAAATAATGGAAAAGAGCACGCCTTGGGGAAACGTTGACAAATCCCTTCCCAAGGATATTGAGGATCTAAATAACACACTTGCCATGCTTGCTGTGCCTTCGGCAACTCCAAAGCAAACAAGGTTGGCCAAAGATGCACTTCCTTTTCAAAACAAGACACAATAAATAATCGCCGACACGATTCTAAGTGACTTGGATCCCATCCGACAGATGTGAGTTGGATCGGGAAAGAGAAGACACCAGCGACGTGAGCACAGGCTTGCTCTTCATTGCAGGCAACAACATCAAAACGCCGGTAACTGTCATGCATCTCTGCAACAAACGTGAAGATGTGCACAGTGCCACAAGCAAGCACCGAACATGAAGACAACCGGGGCTGCAATGCACCGATTCCAACCTCAATAAGTCGAACATGACAAACATCTCCATCTTCGAGGTAGCGCATAGCATCAACTGGCCAATCATCACCGTTGATACACAAGCCTTCAATTTTCGAGCAGGTGCATTCAAAATGTGAACAAAGCATCTGGCGGACTTCATGCCCTGTGCAATTGCTGGGGAGGCGCAAGACCTCAAGATAGCGAGTCTCACTACCAGTTGCGCCAACCGACACGCATTCAGCGATGATATCACGAAGACCATCGCGCCTCATGGGGTCGACAAGCAATTCAGCATCGTGCAGACCAGAGTCACAGTTGACTTGGCTCCGAGAACTCCACTCCTGTATCTCAACAAAACGCGAAGGCAGCATAGACATGATAGTGCATCGTTCAATATCTTCAGAATCATGCGAAATGACAAGGTCGCTAACCGGGTGCCCAAACTGCAGGAGCTTGACTGACTTCAACCCAGGTTGTATCTGGAGCAGCGAGAGACTGTCATCAGACGGATCATCAAACAAATCCTCCGAGCCATTTCTACCCTCATCGTCATCCATAGCGACCTCCTCCAGAGGAGCTTGAAGAATGGAATGCAAAATGACGGCACCAAAGGGGATAGCATGCAAATCATGCACAAGTCGACCATCATGTTGAAACATAAAATCATCATGTCGCATGGCTTGATGCGCAGCAGTATCAATACCACAAAGATGTAAATGCAAAGCTCGCAAATCGCTGTAGGAGTCACGAAGGCAAACCACTGCTCGACATCTTCTGCTGTCTTGTCGAAGCTCATCACAACCGGTAACAACCACAAATGCATGATCCAACGGCTGACCCTGCAAGTAGACCAAAGCATGAAAGTCACCACTAGCACGACCAAGCATAACATTGAGGGCATCGTGGTCAACCGGGTAACAGGCTTTGATAGCATCACCGCAAATTTGCTGAATGTTGTCCCGAAGCTGGGGAGGATGCAAAAGTTGCCCAATGCGAAAACCAAATCGAACAGGTTGGGTACCAGGACAATGGAAAACCAATCCATGATCTTGTACTCCTTGACGAACTTGTTCTCGCACCACAGCGGCAAACCTTTCTAAATCCGGAAACCACTCGAATGCTTGTGCAAAAATGCGGAGCTTGGCCCCAACCGTCATCTTGATCAACGCACCCTCAGGTACAGGAGCAAAATATGCCCCGATAGATGCCGAAGCAACCGTGAAAGCACACTGCCGAAAACCACGAGGAGCACACAGGTACGATAGTTCAAAGTGCGGCAACAGCAAGGGTACATCAACCGCTCGATCCACATAGAGAGCCTTAGGGCTGTCCATCAACCTGTTGCTAGTATCACACGTGACGGCAAGCGCTGGTGAGGAAGCTGGCGGAATCTCCTCACAAAGAATCTCAATGAGCAAGATGATCACGCCTTCAGCTCCGAGCTCTCTTGTAGGTTGAGGGCGAATAAAGTGGATGTGAACTTGCTCGAACCTTCCAACTTCATCCTGCCAGAGGTTCCAAACCAACTCCTTGATCCTGCCAGGGAGCATATCTGGTGACGAAAAGTCCCTGCGGCCTAGGTGATGGCCCCTCAGGCCAAACGTGATAAAGCGTATGGAGCCCCCCTGCCGATATGGATGCAAGTCCGTCAAACTGAGCACATCGATCCAACGAACAAAGGTGACTCCAAGGTCGTCATCCGAATCATCCTCGGGGGGTTCAGGAACATAAGCCCTAGGGTCAGTCAAGCGAGGATCTTGTGCAGCTGCTAATCCACCTTCATTGCGATTTTCCTTCCAAAGGCCAACATGCCCACTGTTGGCTTCGGGTATACCATCAAAGCGTCCATGACAGCCATCCCAATGCTGTGACGGACCATTAGAAACGAAAAGATCTTGAAGAGGCAGCCACAAGCTGTACCAATCTTTCCAAAAGGTCTGGAAGGGATCCTGAGCGGATCCATCTCCAATTGTCAACAACGGACTTGACTGTTGCAGTGAGTCAGCAACAAACAGACCAGATGAATCATCATCCACAGTCCACCATTCTTCAGGAAGGGAATCAGCTGAAGAGTCCGGGTCAAATCCAAAAATGTCGACCTTGGTGTCAAAACTGACCGTCTTGAAATGTGCACCTTGATGAGAGGCAAGGCACACCCGAGAACGGAAAGAGGCTTCTTTTGGCACTTCAACCGAATCACCACACCAGCGGTCACAAGGACATGGGGGATCATCAGTAAGGGGCCATGCGAAGCTCCTTGGCTGCTGATGTGGGCCAAGCTGTGCATCACTCTTGGCCCATGGCATCAAAACAGACAGACCAACAACAGAACTCAAATCAGGGCAAGGCTGTACCAACTCCTCGCCCCAAACCGATTGTGAATCATCAGTGCAGTATGTCTCATCATCGCACATCCCAACGAGCGGACAAGAGGCACTGACAAAATTGGGTCCATGAGTCAAAATCTCAAAGAGGTCGCTCATGTCAACACCCGCCACATTCACTTCGTCGGGGTTGGCGGACCTTTCTTCTCCAGCTCTTTGGTTTTGAGATGAAGATTTGCTACCTTGGACGGTGAGGCAGTCACCCGCCTCGAAAAAGGCCGGAGCGCCGACTTTGCCGTAGTGCTGGCGTGGTCCAAGTCCGTCATGAGCTCGTCTTCCTCCAAGCTGGCAACTGCTTCGGCCTGATAATCGTCGAATTGAGCGGCATCGAATTGAGCATCCTCCTGAAGAGCTTGCGCCATCATCATAGCCGTCTCCTCGGTGGCATTGGGAGTCGGGGGAACATGCTGCTCCGCGAAGAGATGTTGGGATGCCAGCTGAACTTCTTCCTTTGCAAGCTGGAGTTCTTGTGACTTCAGCAGGTATTCTTGCATCAAGCTCTCTCTGCTGGCATGGTATAACTTTCGATGCTCGTCGAATTTCGAGGCCACTTTTTGTGCGAATTGTTGCCATCCTTCGTCCATGCTTTGAATCTTGCCAACCAAGTTCTTCATCTGTTTGGTCAGTTTGCCAAGACGATTCAAATGTCCATGGGATAGCGCTTTCTCCCAGGCCTTCTCTTCGCACATGGTCAACTTCTGCTCCAGCTCGGCAGGAAGGGATCCAAGTGCTTGTTTCAAGGCCTTGAGATGCTGGTGAAGTTTGGCCATGTCCTCCTCTCCCATGGGACTGGTGGAGGAACTGGTCGACTTGGATTCTGGCGGAATCGGCATAGCTGCATTGGCCTCTTCCACAGGGGCCTTTGCGTCCACCAACTGTGGACGACCATGCGGCGAACTCGCCACCCAAGGCAGCTTGGTGTTGAAGATCACATCTTCCTGAGCTGCTGTTTTTCCATCCTTGGCCACCTCTTGGTTGGAACTCTGCTCGGCCTTCTTCCTTTCTCCATTCCCTTTCGGCTGTCGTCTGGAACGTCGACTTTGAGATCGAGGGCCAGATGCTGCATCTGCTTGCTTCCAATGTCGATTGCATGATTTGCAATGCGTTTGGGCACAAGTGTGCTTCACCTGACAAAATCTGCAAGTCCACATCGACGAGGTCTGAAGGTTGGCAATCCTTTGAGACATCTTCGATAGATACTTCCTTGGCGGCCGTGAACCGTGGTGAGATTGCAGAAGGGTGAGTGCCTTGTTCACCTTCTGTCGAGACCAGCGCTTCCAGAATTTCGATCGTAGGGCCAAACGGGCCTGAGAACGAAACCTCCTGAGATGCCGGTGCCACCACTGCACCGTAGTCACCAAAGCCAAACAGACAGCGAAAGAGAACGAAAGTGAGAAAGCGAGAAAACGCACCGTGCATAAGAATGCAACGATGCTAGGGAAAATGGCACACGAGGCCGTGTTGAGCCAAAACACCTAATAGATATAATATATATCAATATAAATCAATGATAAATGATGATGCATCACAAGGGACATCACAGGCCCCTCAAATCATCCTCCAAGGCGACACGCTACATCATTGTTGGTCAACTCTGGAGACTTACTACCGGCGACTTGGAGAATGGGTAGTCCAACCCATGTGGTACCTGTAGATATACAAGTGATTTATGTGATATGTATTATTCATACATGATACATGTGTATAGGTATGGTGAAGAAATACTTAGAAGCTGAATTGTCTTTTGTTTCTCCCATGATTTCCGGGTGATGTTGGAGTATTCTCATTTTCAGTGTGTTTTGTTGATTGGCCTTATCATTCAGTGGTTGGTTTGTTGGGATGCCTGGAGTTTCAGGATACCATTTCTTACAACGCCAGCATCAGCGCCTGTCGTTACCACTGGCGCTTGGCGATTCACTTGATGAAACGTCAGTCTGGAGGCCCAAGGAGAATCGTTGTTTCGGATCAATTCGGGTCAATTGCAGCATGGCACCCATTGGTAGAAGAGGTGGTATCGAAACAATTATGCGCATGCCATTTGAATACACATTATACATGAAATGGTGATTACAATGCAGATGCTTTGGATGGAACTTGCGAATTTTGGAAGCATCCATGTGCGGCTCATTTTCGAGACAAGAGTGTTCTCTAGAGGACTTTTCTTGTTCATTGCCATCATCCAAAATGAATCTAGAGCCTTCTTCCACAAACATTGATCCAGATCTTATATAAACTAGCTCAGCCATTCACCCATGATACAAGCCGAGGCACAGTTATAGTGTGCAACCCAACGTGATCAGCTACAATGCCACCATCAGTGCATGTGAAAAGTCTTTCGAGTGGAGGCCGTGCCTGTCAATCGGGGCACCGGTGCCGCTAAAAACAGCGTGTCATTGCGCAGGGTGCCAAGT
>OMLO01002313.1_pt1 | contig 15307 bp, 9 predicted proteins | sample 1674811 | NCBI WGS metagenome assembly OMLO01 (sample SAMN06265003, study PRJEB25207) | coral metagenome | isolation source: Coral host | place: Mexico:La Bocana,Puerto Morelos, Mexico | collected 2008-11-13 | reverse complement strand
GTGTATTGAGCACTCTTTAGCAGTGTTAACCACAACTTCTCATGATTATTATTATTATTATTATTATTATTATTATTATTATTATTATTATTATTATTATTGCCGCTTTTAACCAATAGTGGCCGTAATTGGTAATCGGCGAAACAAGAATTTAGCGAAGACAGATATCTTAGAGGAGAAGAATTTCTAGTCAGGTATCATTCTCTTACGCTTGTGTAATACTTCTTTATCGTTTTTTTATTTTTTTTATTTTTCATTTTGTTTCGTTTCGTTTCGTTTCGCGGAATACCGCAAGCCTAAAGAAAGGGGAAGACTACTCCACGAGTATCGCTTGGGTCAGAATCAAAGTCTCTTTTGCAATCTTGAGAGTAGCACTTTTATGCCTTTGAGGCTCGCGTACTATTAAGAGAAGGAACAATCTAGATATTGGTGACGCTGATCTAGATGTAGAGAAAACCGAAGCACGAATTCATAAATTTTTTATAATAGTCAGACTCTCAAATTTATTATACACCAGTAAAAGAACGTTTTTATTTTTTACTTCACTTTTTTTTTGAGAATAATATTGTGTGGATAAAGACGTAAAGAGAAACGAAAGTCGTTTCTCTTTACATGTCTTTAGGGGAAGCCAACCGCCAGAAAGTAAAACTCTAAACAGCTCTAAACCCCCTCCAGGAACCCATAGACATCAAAATAAGGCAATGCAAACATAATGTAAGCCATTTTATTCAAATTATTTTCTACACATAGCATTTACAGTAATTATTTCGAAGAATTCTCTTACACTGTCTTATAAACGGCTGAAATATTGTTATAATCGTATTCAACGTCTGGGGAACTCTCAGCCATCAATTATTGCTTGGGGACTGGGGACCATTGTTAGGCGATATTTGAGATTTGAGAGACTGTTGGCTTCTTGTTCAACTTTGCTTCATATGTTTGGAATTCTTCGTCGACGGCGGTATTTTCGGCTTATCCTGTGCATTGCAGTGATAGTATTCTTAAAATTACTTGTCAAGAATATCATAGACCATTTTTCGCAGCCTTTAATCCACACTGATCTAAGAAAATATCCCAGTCATTACGACATCCTGTCACCCGTGGCTGAACCACGCGGATACCCCGAACAACGTTTATTTTTCTTAGCAATCGTTTCAAGCTCTCCAAATAACGCTGACAGGAGGACCACCATACGCCAAACATGGGGAAATTCCAACAGAATCCGGTTGCCTGACGATTACCAATGGAGAGTTGTGTTTATGATGGGAAAAGCGGTGGCCGGAGAAACGAACAAAGCTGTCATGGCGGAACACGAAAGACACGGGGACTTGATAATCGGCAATTACACGGACCACTACAGATATATCACTACGAAAGTCTTAATGGCATTTCAGTGGGCGTCGCAAATAAGATGCAGCTATATTTTGAAGACAGATGACGACGTCTATGTTGATGTACCCAGGTTAGCACGATGGCTGATCAACGTTCGTATACGTCCAACTTCTTTTTATGGCGGACTTGTTTACAGTGGATACGTTGAAAGAGATAAAACTCATCGTCATTACGTTTCCCGGGATGAACTACCTTTGGATTATTTCCCAGCATTTTGTAAAGGTTTTATGTATGTAATTTCATGGAGTTTAATTCCAAAGATGGTCGACTTGTCAAGACATGTGACCAGGATTGGTCCGGATGATGCATACGTCGGTCTTTTGGCTTATCAGCTTGGAATACCTCCTGTCAGCATTGAATTTCTTCAAGCAAAATGGTTACACTGGTGTGTAAGTTTTATCAGCTTCTGTCAGTTGCGAGACCTTCTTGGAATCGGTGACTCCCTTACTCCAGATCAGGTGAATTATGTTCACCAAGTTAAGACGACTGTGTCAAACACTGAGAGCTACATTGTTTGCGTATCGCTGCATACGAAACTTTATCTGCTTTTGTTTTTCTTTTCTACCTTTTTGTTGACCTTTATCTATAGGCGTTGGGGTAGAAGAGCTTGGCTCAAATAAAAATACAAAAAATATGAGTGCAGTTAAATAGTCAATGATGTGAAATTGTCAGTCTGTTGCTGTAGATGGGAATAAGAACCACACTTAATGATGTATCACAGCTAAGCAGGATCTCTGGGTATGTTCATTACAGGGACTTTCCATTTCTTTTACATTGTGTAGTTCCAAAGTTCAGAATTCCTTCTGTGGTATGATTCTTTTTTTGGAACTGCATTTTCCCACCTCATCTTTAGTTGCTCCTGCTTGCAGGGCTTAAAAAAAAGTGCAGTCTGGGATTAGCAGGTTTTCCTCCTGCCCAGGTAGCTTTCCTGCTTTGTAGGTAACTTTTCATTCTTAATTGCCTAAAGGAGCCCAGGCCCGTCATCTGCCAACTAAGTAAAAAGAAATGAAGCAAGTCAAGAATTTCCCTTGGCAAGCAAAAGACAAGCTGTAATTTAAGGAAGTATCTATGCCCCCTCCTTGGGGTGGGTATGCCCTTTCTCGGAAACATCAACTCTTCCTTCCTCCCATGTATACCATGGTATTAGCAACAAATTTTCAGGCTTGCCCTTTGGGCAATCTCTGAGTATGATGCACACCTACCAGCCTGGAACTCATTCTCACTTACTTCGGTAGTTTGAATTTCCCCAAGAAAGCTCACTAGCTCATGGGCAAGTGACGGACAGAATGACTGCAGCCTGCAGACAGGTAAAATGCAGACTTTTTGAGTACCAGTATGTCGCATTCATTCCATTACTGAGTGCTGACCTCATACAGGGTTATTGGGGCTAATGGAATGGAAAGTCTGCACTTCACTTAGCCTAAAAAGTGAATCGGTTAGCCTTAATATCACTCGGGTTAGCCAGAATAATTCTTTGGTTAGCCTGGGTACAGTTAGGTTTCAATGTTGATAGGTGTGTAGTCTTCATTTTACCCTTTGTCTGCAGCTTACATTTTACCCTTAATCTGGATTTTAACTCGATCTGCAGGCTGCCATCTGCATTTTATACTGACTACAGACAGAATCCGCTAGCCCCTGGCTATCTGACAGCACTTTCTTTGCATACTGAATAGCCAGTATCACACTAGTGGCAATCAATCCATCCTGAATCTTATAACTCTTTCCTCGACATCCATGGACTTTGTTTCAATAACTAACAAATGTTCTTTCTTAAAAAATATTTTAGTACAAGCTTGGACTTAAATATAAATAACAGTAGTAGCATACATTATGCACCTTACAGCTAACAATAACCTTACATTCTTGCCTTTGCTTTTCAACCAATAAGTTAAAGCAAGACAAAGAATGAAACATGAAACAGTGACCCAAAGAGTACCAAATATTGCACTCTTCCTCACAAAATCTTTTGAAGTCAAGACAAAAAATATCAACACAAGTCACTTATTTCACCATAAAGTAGTTTGTTTTCCAAGAAGTTAATGAACTATAGGCAAAGTTTTACATTTAACATTGTAACCAGCAGTACAATGTGCATACCGGTACTTAGAATTTTTCATTGCGGTGCTTAAATTCATAAGCTGGTATGGTCATAATGGCTATACAGAAACTTCAATTTCTACACATACAATAGAAGACTTAAACAGAAATTTCTACTTGAAAACTAAACTTCAAGCAGGACACTGAGATGATGTGGGGAGAATGAGAGGTCAAGCCCCTTTTGCAGTATACTCTGACAGTACATTATCATTAACAATGCCCAATAAAATGGATCTCTACAACATTGTCCAGTTTCTCAATAAAGGAGCGTTAGATATTCAAATCATCATCAGGATCATCTTCATCAAAGTCATCTGCTTCATCCGGTTGGTAGAAGACTTTTCCCTCCCCTACTGAGTTTACTGCAAGCTCGCTTTTCTTCTCTTCATGGTACATGTACGGAAGTTTCAGGTTGGACCGAGCTTGGCGTTCATTGTCTGTCAGTTTGAGGTTGAATGTGAGGTTTTGAGTTGGATCAACCTGTGAGAGTAAATGAATATAAGTAAAATTAGAGACTAAAACTAGCAAGTTTTTGGTGGTTAGAGAACCGCACTCCAGTTAAATTCATAGCTTTAAATGATGCAGGTGAAGGCTACACAGTTTGGGGCTGCTTGAGGCATGATTAGGCTGACCCAGGTTTAGCAATAATTCTTATTTTGTAACTTTATGGTGAGGTTTTCTGTTTAAACTGTTTGAATTTAGATAATCTCAAACCACTCAAAACATAGGCAGTTAGTAACATTCATTATACCATGAAAATTAATACTTCAGTTACCGGTAACTTTTAATCCTGGGTTAACATTAACCAGCTTTCAAAATTGAAGCCTGGCCCTGAATGATCATGAGAAAAAGTATGTTGAGAATAAAAGAAACTTTTCTCAGGGAGACAGCACAATGACCCTGGACAGGGCTCAAACTCAGATCACTCCATTAGGAGACTACGCACTTTACATTAGGTCACTGTTCCTTCCACCATGACAGTTGCAGTTGGTTCTTGCCTTGCTCTGAGAGTTTTCCAGCAGTTCTCTGGTTTTCCTCCCTCCACAAAAACCAACAATCCAAATTCCAATTTGACCATGATAGAAGACCCACATAAACCATCCAGAGCTGACATGGCTTCCTCTCTGAACATTGCAATTAATAGATTAATTTATTAAGAGCATATTGTGATGTGCTCACCTCTTGAACAGCCAGTGGTTCACTGTGGGCCGTTGAAGAGGAAGCATTCCAATCCTTTTCTTCATGTTCTGTCAGTTCATAGTCATTGCCAATGGTGAAGCTTTCAACCTTCAATAACAAATGATTTATTATTTATCGTATTCGTATAATTTTTGAGAGAACAAGACTCTATAAAATGCAAAACTATGCACTACCATGTCATGATAAAAGGTCTCCATCTCCGACTTTTCTTTCTGGAAATTCCAGTTCAATGTCACTTTCTTTTCAAAAGTCTTGCTTTGAAATTCCCTACCTCCTGACTTGGAAATATTTCTACCACCCTTCCTTGGGTTGCGTATGTATCAAACCTGTGGAATGTTCTTATAGATTTATTAATTATAATCATCTCACTACAGCAGTACCTTTCTTATCACTTTTCCGGTTTTTCTTTTGTGGAGAATTCTACACCAACTTACTGATGGATCTATAATGAAGCACTTCAAATTATAACCAAAATAATATATGACAATACATGATAAAATGCAAAAGAACTGTACATTAATTACAAATCAACATTTTCTCTCTTTTACAACACTGATTACACTTATAACGACAAAAATAGTTTGGGTTTTTACCAGAATGTTTTTGGTCAATGTCTTGTGTTATCCAAAGAAGTGACGAAGCCAGAAAATTGACAGCATTTAAAGTCTGATCATCATGAAGATCTGTGCGCACCAAACCAACAACCTGAACAACTTGATAACCTGACAGTAAAAAAAAAGATGTTTTAAATTTTTAGTAGTTTTTTTTTGAAACTATCTAGATCTGTAAAGGAAATGAATCAATGAAATGAATTTACACAGTCATGCATATCCATACGTAGGATGGCACAGGTTTCAAAAGCACCAAAAATAATTTTTTACCCAGCAGCAAAAATTTAAGCATGATTATGCAAAGAGCTAATTTAAACTTATTTAATACTCCATGTATATTGCACCTTTTACATGTATATTTGTATGCCTATACTGTTAAGTTCACTGTGAGTATAGGAGAAAGTAGGATGGCCTAATGGTTAATGTACCAGGCTGGATCGAACAAGGCAAGGGACTTTTTGTTCCTAAGGTGCCTCTATCAATCCAGGTGTATACTAAATAGGTGCTAGCTTATTAGATGCTGGGGATAGCCGTGCAATAGATCACCATATTCTGTCCAAAGTAAGTCACTTTGACCGACAAGTATGAAATCAGAAATACTGTAAACATGGTCCACATGGGTGACAAGGGCTTGAATGATGTCACAGCACTAGCTTGTTACAAATAACACATACCTGTCTGTGAGTCAGGAGAACTGGAATACAGCTGATTAAGTAATGTACACACTTTTGATGAGGATCTCAATAGCAACAGCCTGCTTAAGGAATTGATTACAATAGCTACTTTAATTCCATTCCCTAAAAAACAACAAGCAGAATCAATCTGTTGTCTTTCTAAATTTCTTTCATTAATTTATAAATGTTAAGTACTGTTTCACTTTTCTGAAAGAAGTCTTCATAACTCTTACCACAATTGCTGTTTTGGGAGGAACAACTTGCCAAGTTACTCTTAACCACTTGAGCTATATTAGAATTCTGATGAACAACACAGACACGACTGTTATCACAGACATTTCTGCAAAAAGGAGGAAACAATTATTTAAAAAGAGAAACTTTACACCACTTTAGTACCATTTTTATTTACAGCACTGTAACACAAAAGTCAGTATTTCTTTCTTTGCAGAAACAGTGAGATTATCTGACTGGGGAGAGTTGTTTTTCACTTGCAACAATAATTTAATCAGAGGTAATTCAAATCTTTATAAGAAAATGAAACTTACATGTGTATTAGAATTCTATTTTTACCTTGTAGGGTCCCATCTAAGAGGATCAGAGAAACCATCATAGCAGAAAATCCTATAAAGTGAGAGAATTTTAAATAAGAACATTTCATAAAATACCAAGCATGAAACAGACAGTGATTTACCACATTCTTTTCAGAAGAAAGTTAGACAGAGTCAACAAGAAGTGAGACAAAAGCTATTTTCAACTCTAAACCTTTCTCTCAAATGCAAGTCAAATGAGCCAATGAACTGTTCAGGTGACACATCCCAGAGTAGGGCATGTATGAAGTCAACGCTGAAAAGTAACAAAAATTCAAGCCTTCATTGATATGCAAATATAACAACTCAAGAAAACTACAACCTACAACTTTAACTATTCTTTGCACAGATTAATTAATTAGTCTGTTTTCAGTTGAAATGGGTGTTTATGATGTACAGAGTACGCAATGTTAATTCCCGGAGGGTACTCCTTTATATGGACTATATAGGTATGTGCAACCCTAAAGGGAATGGCTTTTCAGCCATTTTGGTCACAAATGGGGTATTGATTTTTGGGAATACCCCCAACCCCTGGGAGTAAATTGAGCCGGTTTGCTGAAGCTAGCTATTTAGATTGACAGTAGATGTGCATCTTCTGTTGGAGGGGATTCTCTGATTTATACAGTATTACTTTAATTTTATAAATTAAGCCAGAGTTGGTAGTATCAACTCTGATTAAGCTTATGTATTAAATAATTATTAAGCTTAAAGTTAGGTTTACAAAAACATCATGTATTTTTGCTATACTTAAATATATCATAATAATGTTTACCTTTCAAGAAGCGATTTGATGGAACAGCATAATAAAGGATTACCATTCTGATTTACGGTGTCTACAGGGGAGTTGCATATAGACAAAACATGAGCTTGAGCTTCAACTGCAGGCTGTGCTACAGACCAAGACAACCTTTTCGTTCTCCGAAGCGCGTTATAAGAAAATGCGGACTGAAATACTCACCATGGATAAGAACGAGGTGAGATTTCTCTTTTCCATTTATAATATCTCTAAGAAGCATTGTATTTCTCTTCTGTTAAAGAAGTTAATTACATTTTGACTTACATGTCCTCAAAAGCCACCATATTGGCCGCGCGTTAACTCGTGAAAACTGGGTCGGGAACGCAAAATCGAACAAATTGGTCAGCGGAATCGTTACCAAGCAACATTGCATCCATGACGACAATTTCATTGAAACGAAACAAATGCTCTCATTACAGTTCTAATTTCTTTTTCCAAAACTTCGAGAACAAGAATGGAAGAGCATGCGGATACGAAATGGAATCAGCCGGGCTGGAGAATAGAACAAAAGTATGACACAGATGTCTTGATTGGAAACTGGAACGAAGAGAGACGAGTGGTAGGTTAAATGTTTCCTTATGATCACTTTCGGTACATTCCACCGATATGTAACATGCTTAATTTCTTTCGCACAATGAAAATCAACAAGCTGTGAATAATTTGTTTGGAAAACCTATCTCGTAAAGTTTTGCAGTTAAGCACTCACTTGATGCTCAATTGCCGCGGTTTAGCACAAGGTTTCTTAATTATTTCCGCAAATGCACCGTCAATATTTCAAAATGGCACGCTAATAGTTTCGAATTACATATCTGTTATTGCAAGCATTTAAAATTCCGATTGCCGATTTATCATTGTATTTTCAGCTGTAGCAAGGGTAAACAATATATTGGGAAAATAGCCACAATGGCAGTTCCGACGCTGTGGGTGTTATCTTATAGTCACTACCGGAATTCAATAAATAAAAAGCAATACATAAATTTTCATAAATAAGACTGATAAACTAAATTTCAAAACATGTGCTTCAAATAATTTGACATAATTGACTAAAATCCCATCAAGGCAAAGATAGCAGAGGCTGTTGTACTTCTGCAAGGAACATAAATAGCAATAAATTTTGATACTCAAGACTGAGAAACTAAAGTTCTCTGCATTCATCTAATTATTGCAATTTCTGATCTTATATTCTTCAATCTCGCTAGTTTGAGCGTGGTCCCTCCTACTTCGACAGTACTCAGCGAGTAGATTTCAAGAACTATGGAAAATACCTTCCTGATGTCACAACCAGGAGAAAAGCACTTCAACAACACAATGTAAGCAAATAAGACTATTATTTTCACGTGATAGCCAAATTTACTTTCTGTGTGTTATGGTCAGAAATAAATAATACTTGGAGACACAGAGGCAGTTAGGGGTAGAAAAAAGGAAAACAAGCTTATATTTTTGTTGTCAACTTCATCCTATCCCCAAAACTCGCTACTGGGTCTTGAGGATGAGAAATTTACAATCCACTACACAGTTATGAGAACACTTTAAAGGACATTTTGTTTTACAATTATATCAAGCTACCATCTAATTGAAATCTCTAGACTGCAAGAATTCATCTGATGAACTCCTCCCATGGCTACAGACCAACAGGCCATTATTGTCCACAGGCTATCAACAGCCATGCTGTATTATAATGGAGTGGTCATATTCTAATTGCTTTTCTCTTAATCTTTAATTGCTTTGTCAGGGAATGGGAAAAGAGTTCATTTTTTCTCATCATCAAAAAGCTTATGAAGGCAACAGAATATCATGGTATGATCAGCAATTCAACAAGCGCGAGGTCACTGAGTCCAAGCTGCCTCCGCTACGGAGCTGGGACAGGCAGAAGCTGGCCTGGGCACCGGAAAAATCTGACTACCCTACACAAGGTTTGTGCAACACGCGTATAATCATTTTTTACAGGTTCAGCCACTCCAAACTTAGGCATCCAACAAATTCTAGCATTATGCTGCAAAAACGAGCTCCCCTTCATACAATACATAGCATGGCACAAGGTGAGCAATAGGTGACAATTTCACTCACTGTTGTATGAAGATGACTGGTGACAAGTAAAAGGACTAGGAGAAAATTAAATTGAGTTAATATGATAATCCTTACAGGAAATTGTCTTCACATATGATTAATTTAGGCTTGATTTCTACCGCTCTTTTGAGTCTATTCTGCATTTCTCCCTGACCTGGGAGGAAGAGCGAAGACTCCTTTCCTGAGCAGTAGCTCGTAATATTGAGCCTATCAGTATGGAGAACTTGTGGATCACAATCATCACGGTTAAATTAGGATCTGATTTTTAATTAGTATTTTAATGTTAAGTTTCTTCTACATTGTAGGACATCCCACAAACTATGGACTCCTTCAAAAGCTTCAGGAAAAGTGGAAGAAAGAAGCAGCTATGAAAAACCTAGGAACATTCGTGACAACATACAAGTTGTCTTACAACCCTCATCAGAAGGAATCATATTCTTTCCAACACTATGCCCCGTCGAAAAGCATCTCATGTCACTTTCATCCCCATCGTGTTAACAAAGATCTCCATTTACGAGGGAAACAGATGAACAGTGCCGTGGAATTTCCTCCAGCTCTTGCTGTACCACATAATATACCACCTGATTTTCCACAGTCAACTATTCTGATGATTTAGAATAAAACTTGTCAGTGGTAGTAACTGTTCAAAGGACACTTTTCTCCTCGCTCTACTTCGTTTCAAATTTTCGGACCCTGAAAAAATTTCAACAAGTGTCACAAACATCACTACATTGTTGAATTTTTTTATTCACTATCTTCTTTTAAAAAAGATATTTTTTAATAACGTGTAATATAATTATGTTTACATTTTAGTTTGCTTTTCCCAGATCAACTGAGGTTCAAGACATGCTTGAAACAAATGCTTGTTTAATTATTACAAAGAAGTCTCACTAGAAGTGGACAACTAGTGTAAGGAGCAAGCAATGTGTAAGATTACTGGTGGCCTAAAACATATTAGATACCCATTCCCACTAGTAACAGTCCCCAGTCTATGAAAGTGATGCCTGTTTGAGAAAGAAAGCCTTGTGATTTATACTGAACAAAATGAAAGGAAATACCACAGCAGTATCAGCTAAAAAATAAACTGTCTAATTCTTTTAAAGTGAAAATTGAGATAAAGAAACTTTTATCTGAACTTTGGAAAATATTTATTAGTCACAGTGTGAAGATTACCAAGACAAAAAGGTTTTAAAAGAAAAGTGTGAATTAAGCATAAAACGTGGAAACAACACAAGGTTTACCTGTACTGTAGCTTGTGTAAAGCCATTTGTAAGAAATCAGTCCATGATATGCATGGAATTGAGAACAATTTGTAAATATATTTTTTGGAAATAAAGCAATTGCACTTTTTCATAAAAAAGATTGTCACTTCATTTTGATAAGTTGCCATTTCAACACTCCATCAATCCACCTTGAACCCTGAGTATTTAATTTTCATTGACTTATGTTACACATATTTGGTCGATTTTTCATTTTTACTAGCTACTGTTGATTTCCATTTTCCAGGCCTAAATAGTTGTTGTGGATAGTTCTCTGGAACCAAAGCTAGTAGAACTTGCTCCAGGACTATTGCAGTGAGCCCCCAAATCCTGCGAGGTCCATTAAGAAACAGTGGTAACACAGCCTGGGATGTGAACTTGGTATACCCAGAATTGGTCGGATTACAGACGTGTTCCAGAGAAAGGGTAAAGACAGATTCAACCTGCAAAGATGCCAATTCAAACGAAATATGCAATTTAAAATCATGGCACTGAATATAATCCAGGATCTCAGTTTATAATTTCTGTTTTTGTAAGATTTTGTAAATCCAAAAAATTGTCAGAAGCACAAAAAAAATCAAATGACTACTTAAAAACTAATAGTTTTATTTTATTTTCCAAGGAGGAGCTTGAAAATAATTAACTGAAAGCCGTTTTTTGTAAGGAGAATTTTGATTTTATCTTGTGATTTAAGGGTTTAAGTAAAAGTGAAGTTTGATCCACTCACAAAAAGAAAATTGAAAAGAAAGTTGTCTAGTTTAGACTTGCATGTGATCAAGTCATCAGCATGCAAAGAATGTTCAGTGCTAATTAATTTATACTGGTAAGAAATTTATTCCTGGCCATTGAATTTACAGAAATCATGCTGGTATGACTTTTTTGAGGGGGAGAGGAAATTAGCTAGACTTTTGGGCTAGAAGATAACTGTCAGCTTGCTCAAAGGGCAAGATCGAAAAAAAAAAGGTTTTCCTTGCACCCTGGATTCATGTGACACACACAGTAAATAGTGTGGACAATCATAGATTGTAATGATCTTGAAAGGAAATTGAAATTCAGAGTGTTTTTTTCCAATTGCATATAGCAAAGCAGTTGATGACCGGTTCTGTGGGAGACAGTGAGTTTGATTGCCCATTAGCTTTCACGCAAACCTGGGTTCCAGCAACCTTAAGGAACTTGGCTTTGGGTCCCAACTTGCTGTTTTCCATGCAAATAATCTGTCATCTGGTGGTAATAAGACATGCGTGCCCATACTAAATGTATGCCTATTGATACCAGGTATCTTAGCATCCTGTTTGCTGTAATTTCTAGAGTGTCAAAAGTTGAGTTTTGGACAGCTTTTCAAATTGCAAATACTTACTAACTGTAATTTGGCAATTTATCCTAAACCATGCCCTTTAATTTCAAACATTTCTTGATAAAATTCTGGGCATAACACAGCCATAACAGAGTCAAGAACTATGGCTGTGAGGCCCCAGATCCTGTAAGGACCATTCACAAACACAGGTCTTTTCATGATGCACACTCCAAGGTGTTTGTGCTTAGTGTATCTTTGATTCTTATGGCGACACAGATGATCCAATGAAAGGGTGAAGACTGACTCAACCTGGAGTGGATAAATTGAATAATTTCCTCTTAGTTTGAAGTATGATTGAAAGATTTTTTAGGTGTTAAATTGGCATTGCAATTTTCATCTGCCTCTGTGGTATTTAACCCTTGAATGTCCAAGATTTTTACCAAAATTCTCCTCACACTTAGAATGGGGCGACTTTCAAGTGTTTTCATTAAGGGCTGGACACCGGACAAATTTACAGGCTGTGAGGATTATTTTTCCCACCTGGTCTGACCATGTAGAGGAAAGTTTCTTTATAATGAAGTTCAGTTCAAAACATTTCGCCTGCCTGAGAAAATCAGTTGTCCTTCTGCTGGCAATATAATGTTAATGAGACCCCTGACCTTTGCTTGCTGTGTGATGAATTCACTTCATCACAAACACAACACTTGAATGAAGACTAACTGCTGACAAAGTGTTGTACTTGCTACCGGTGTATGTACACATGGGCGAATTATTGCTAGGATGGACAGGACTAAACAAGACTGTATGAAGACTGGTTATGACAGTGACCTCCTCCATTTAGAAGCTGAAATTTTTAATTGGCCAAATGAAACAATAGATAAAGAACACAAACAATGCCCCTAGCCCTAAGAACAAAAGAGGTGATGATTAACGAGAATGAATCAAACTGGACATTTTAAAGTAGTGCAGATCAATGCAATAATGTCCTATACAGCTGCATTTCATTGTATATACCCCAATAAATTCCTAAGACCACAAAGCCATGATTATTAACAAGTTAAGTGCTAACTTATTGAGCTTGTACCTCTTCTGGATTCAGCTGAAGTGAATTAACATCGATTTCCCCAATAAAGCCAATGATAGGAGTGATGGCAACTTTACCAAGCTAGAGGAAATGGAGGGAAAAATAAATAAAAAAAAGTACATTTGAAACAAAAGGTAAAGGGGCAGACATAAAATAAGTTGCATTCAGCAAGTGTTATCTGCTAGATAATTAGATTTTAAATGATGAAATGTACATGTCACAGCACTGTAGGTCCAAATAAAAACTAGCTATCATTTAAATTTGACTTTTCCCTAGGGATCTTCCCTAGGGAACAACACAGCAGGTTTGCTAGGCTTGCTAAGATCTCTGCTCTTTACTTAAGCAGTTAGCTTACAAGATGACTTCCACTTGGGTTATTGAATAGTTAGTCAGCAAGGAGCATTTCTTTCCAGAACTACCATCACCTGGACGATCACACTATACACATTACTGATAACCCTGGATTCAAACCATTTACAAAAAGTATTACCCTATCTGGCATTGCTGGCATCTCTGCCCAGACCTGCACACGGCTTCTTTCTAGTCCCAATTCTTCTTCCATTTCTCTGACCGCTGTCTCTATGATGCTCTTGTCTTCAGGATCTTTTTTACCTCCTGGAAAACTGAAAAATGATATTAAATTGTGCTTTATTTGAAATGAGCAATTTAACTGCCTTACTGTTTAAGTGTACATTTGACATTTTTGCCTCACCCTTTGAACAAAATTTTCAGACAATAACAGCTGAAATTCATCTCGATCCACCCCAAATTCCACCCAACATTGCATTAAGACAAATAAATCTTACAAGGCAAGCCCAAAATTACAAGCACAACTGTGTTGTCCTTGCACACCATAGGAATCCAAACCCTTAACCCAACACCCCTCCTCCGACCCCACTGGGGTACAGTGTAAGGTCCACAAGTCTATATACTGGTAGTATGTGGGAGCAGGAATGGCACTGTAATGAGAGGGCTCACCTCCCACCAATTTGGCCTAGACTCGGTTCCAGCTCAGTGCCTTTTCTGGATTGAGTTTGTTCCTTGTTCTCGCTTTTCCCCAACGGTTCTTCTCCAGTTTCCTCCTTCCACACAACCAACATTTTGAAATTTCAGTTCAACCCGGATACATGTAAATTTTAATTTCTAGTTATTTATTGTTATTACTAATGTATAAATCAAGGGAGGAAATTACTGACCTGACCTCTCCTCTGCGTTTGTTTAGCTGATTAGAACGAAGAGTAAAGAGTACTGAAGGAACAGAGTCAACAATACAGAAGGGTACAAAAACAGCAGCTTCTTCAGAACAGCTTGCTAACAACAATTTGCGAGTTTTCATCCTTCCAAGCTGCCTGACAAGGCGCACTTTGTTGGTCTCAGAAAACGCATCGCTGAAATTTGAACACGCTCTTGTCAAACTGGAAGTTCTTATTGTTCTTGAAGAGTAAAGACTTGGAATTGATAATCCAGGCTTTTTGCTGCACTGTGGACAACGTAACGACGCAAAAGTTGCGGAAAATCTCGAAAAATGCTCTGCAGGCTGAATTGAACTGTGACGCGTTTGGGAATAGATAAATTTATGGCTCTGTAATTGATGGACGATCCTCAGGCCTCTGGTTGCTGTGAAGTTCATTTGAAGCTGAGGACGTCAATACTGCCTCTCCAACTCAGCAATAAAAAATTCTAGTTGATGTTCTGGGTAAATATAGGTTCTCCTCTGCTTACAAACTGAAATTTAAAACCTTAGAAAAAACAGCTTTTCCTTAGACAAACTAGTACGACGACGCAAAGTTTCAATGGAGATCGAGAAGGTGATTTGCCTTTTCTCTGGAGAACTTCTCGACGCCATTTTGATTGTTTACGAATAAGTTGTCATATATGTGGCACGAATGTTCTCTTACTGATAAAACCGCTGTGATTTGAAGACTGAAGGTTTGTTTCGTTTTCTAGAAGGCGTTTCCCTAATGGGATTCTATGATGTTCTTTCGTGAGTAAAAAATAAAAAGAGTACTAAAATAGTAGAACAGATCTCCAAAGGGTGAGACTGTTTTTAAGGATTGCCTAAAGAAACCTATATTTGTAAAGAGCTATCAGCCTGCAACCAACCTCCCTTCGATATTAGACAATAACCCAAAGCAAATACGCGCGCTGATTGGTTTAAAACCGTGTTTCCATTAAGGTGGCTCGATAGTCAAGAAGACCTTTTACTTGAAAATCAAACTTAATTAGACAATATCAACATCATCACA
>OMLO01002312.1_pt1 | contig 15314 bp, 10 predicted proteins | sample 1674811 | NCBI WGS metagenome assembly OMLO01 (sample SAMN06265003, study PRJEB25207) | coral metagenome | isolation source: Coral host | place: Mexico:La Bocana,Puerto Morelos, Mexico | collected 2008-11-13 | reverse complement strand
AAGTTCCTTTCCGCTGACCAGCAGAATTTCGGACTTATTTTCCACCCCGGCTCATCGCCCGTGATGTAGTGGCTCCCCCAGCACAACACGAAAAATGTCAAAGAACTTATTTGCCAGGGCAGTGCAAGATGCCGCATCGGAATCCGAAGATGGACCAAGTAGTTTTAGAGGTACGGGCACGTGTCATGAAGTTGCTATTTTTTGGAGAATGAAGTGGGGTGTAATTCTGACTACCTTCATGTGGTTTTCGGCCATCTTGTTTTGATAAATACGTTTGATCATTTGTTAAACAGTTTTCGATTAAAACTGTCAGTGAGTTGTTGAACACTCGTTGGGAGGATTATAGACTTATGCTGTGTTTGAATTTTGGCGTTTACCTTGGTAGGCAATTTCTGAGGTCAACGTATTGAACATTTTCCACAGGTTTTTACAAGAGATAGAACCTGTAGGTTTTGTTTTAACCATTGTTTCAATCAATCAATGTCGTGCTAGGAAAGAGGTTGCCCTCAGTATCTGAGCCAGGGGCCCCTGTATAAAACGCGTGACAAAGATAACTATAAAATTATAAGAGAAAAAAAAATATCAGTTAAATAGAGGAGGCATTGGATTCGTGTGTGATTATGTGTTGGTCTTATCAAGAGGTGTGTTCTGTGCAGTTCCTGGTACTGGTTTCTGGTTTTAGACAAGACTGGGTCACATGCCTGCTGGGTGCTACGTAGCTGTTTAGTTGTCATGGTCATCTCTGTCACGGTCCACTTCATCAACTCAAGGTTCCATTTCACTGTTGCCGGCCTGGTGTTTAACTTAGATGAGCCCCAGGGTGGCCAACCATGTGTGAATGTAGGCGCCAGAGGATGATTGCCATGGAAAAACAGAGGAAACCCTTGTGAGGTGTTTCATTTGTAGCTGCACACAAAAGAGGACGGATAGAATATAACGCATCAGGGGAAACGTCCTGCCAGTTTCTTAAATTGAAGGCAGATTCATGGATTGAAGACTCGTGCTCACAATTAAATTGTGCACTCAATACGAGGGGCTGCTGTTAATTAGATTGAAGCTACATGTGCCCAGTCTACAGGTTGGGTTGCTCATTTTAAGTGATGTGGAGCTACATGAATGGGAAGTTTTCAGTAAAATCCATACGTGTGCTTACAGAATGTTTTTTTACCTTTCTCATGGTCTTGCTGATAAGCCCTGCTTTTGATTTTTTAAGATTTTTACAGTTCTCATTTTTTTTTGCTGAAAAATCAGATAAGCAAACAAGAGGACAGTCTTTCCGTGGCCATTATAGAGGCAGAGGCCAGAGGAGTACAGGCAGAGGTCGTGGAAGCAGCCAGCAAAGGGGTTTTGCTCATCCTAGGTCTCACTTAGTTGATGATGATGAAGACATTGATATGGATGGAGGACGCCATAGATCATTTTCAAGATTGTAAGTGTAAATTTCATTCCACAGTGATAAGAGCTATCATCCACTTCTGACTTCAGTAAAAGCAAAGACTGACGGAAAAAATTCTATTAATACATTGTTGTTGTTAGTTTGACCAGTACAATAATATTATTTTATCCCATGGTATCTTTTTGAAAGTGATTTTGCCTTCAAGATGTATGCCTTGTTGACTAATGTACTGAATTTTTTAATTCACTGGAGCTAAAATTACATAATTTTATGATGATTGTTTTGATTACTTCACTCTTTTCTTTTCTTTAAGTCCAATACTGATGGTTAAAATAATTATTAATTGACTGGTATTAAAAATTGATTGTCACTTGCCCTTGTGTTATTCTTTATAAATTTGTTAGTGTTCTATCAGGAATACTGTGCTGTCATTAGCTTTTTGGTGAGCTTCCATTATAAAATGGTCGCCATAAAAAAATTTTGGTCGCCAAAAAAAACCCCTAATATCCAGGGCTGGACACTTCGTGTATGTTACATGAATATCTACTATGCCAAGTGACACCTTTGCAACACTATTCTTTGCTGAATTGTTGTGTTTACTCATTATCAATTAAAAGATTGTAATAATGGGCAAGACAAAGAGAAGGAAGAGACTCCAATGACTGGTAGCAGAAATGGTTTATTACAAAGCTGCTGAGACCGGGTAACTTATCGTTTACCACACTTTTCGCGTGCAAAAGTTTGTGACCCGGCCTTGCTATAAAAATTAAATACCAGTACACCGCATAACAACCTTATTCAGATTAAATTGTAGAGTTCAAACTGGATCAGATGACACTTCAATCCCCTTTAGTGTAGTAACATTATTTCCTCTTTATGTTAATCAACCTCTATAAACTACAATAACCCTGTATGGATTTACCAAGTTTTGTTTTTGCGTGACACTTTTCATCACAATGAGTGACTGAGGTCGGTGTTCACCAGCAACAGTGATCCAAGAAACCTACTTTCTTGGTTTATCTCATTTGTATCCCATACTTTGCAAAAATTAAAAAGACAGCTCACTTTTACCATTTTTTTTAGTGATCAGGAAAAGAACCCTTTAAGATTGCCTTGTTTTATCTCTTTCATTCAAGAGGCTAAAAACAACATTCACATAATCATTGATGCGTGACAACTGCACTTAGAGTCAGCACTGAATTTTTCTTTCCTATGCGAAAATTAGACATATATGACTCATAGACTTACCGGTATAGGAAATACACAGAATAAGACAGAAACGATCTCAAATAAAGTTATTTTTGTTATAAACACATTGGAAATCCTGAAGCATTAAATCTTGCCGAGAGAGCATGGATTTTGCCACCAACAGGTCGACTGTGGCGGCAAATCGTCTGCGGTCACTGAAGCATCTCAACAGAGAACTGTCTCTGTCAGCTTCTGTCGGGGTGGATGTAAGTTCCGCTCCTCAGCAGGGTACAGGAAGTATAGTTTGGCTTCTTCCCAGTTTATGGTCATTTTAGGTTTACGCATTCATATTGAGTAGTGGAACAGCGAGAAAGAGAGACTGGTGATACTGTCATTTTTACTATAGAGAATTCAACCAAACATCGATTAATTTTCCAAGTAAATTTCTTTTATAATCTGTTGGTCGCCAATTGGCGACATTCATCAAAATTTTAGTCGCCAAATATTTTTCACTCGCCATGACGACCAAAATGGTCGCAGCTTGGAGCGCTATAAATGTATTAATTTCCTTGGTATGGATGGGAGTTTCACTCCATCCTTCCTTCCCTCCATCGATGCCTGTAACTAAACTTTTTATGTGATCAAATATGCTGACCAATGTATAAAGCTTTTGCAATTATAACAAAGTCAAAGTTACATCTGATCTGAAGGTAAAATGATTTCAGAATGATTAATTTTAGTTTTTTTTATTAACAATAGTTATTATTGTTTTCATTTTTCTTTTGCAAGTACTGAAGAAATGATGTATATTGAAAAGACATTTGCATGAACATTTCTTATAATATTATGAGTAGATGCTACTGTAATTATGTAAATACATGTAGCTCATGTCATTTCCCAAAGATGTGTGCTTAATACAGGATTAAGTGTTCTCTATTGCGGAAAAAGAAGATATTGTGAATCACAAAAATTGATGAGCTGTATGAGTTTTCGAAGGATTTAAGCCGTGATTAAAATTGTTGGACTATCTACAGACAAGAAAACTAAGGAGAATTTGAACAGCGCATTTTGCTACATGGTAAAATTGTAAATAAATACATATATGTATGGAAAGGGTGAAACATTGATATATTGATAAAATAATAGAAGAAAAGACATTACACACTGCTGGGAGTTTTGCAGTCAATGATATCACCTTAGTAATGGAAGAAAAAAGAAAAGAAAAAAAGAAGTTATTTCAAACAGGGTATTTGTGTCTGGTCATCCAGCTAAGTAGGAACCCTGTTGAACAAGACTTTGATTATTAAACTATATTTGCCTTATATTTAATGCAGCAATCCATATCAAGGCAGACCTTCCTCCCGCCGAGGTGCCAGGGGAATTAGAAATAGAGGTGATGTTAAGTCTAGACTATGGTCAGCCCCTACTGGTAGTGCAGGCAAGAAACCTGACTGGTACAAAGTTGTGGTAAGCTGATAATTTCCTGAAGTAAACCATAATACAATCACTAGTTTTATTACTGCAAGGAAAATATATCATGTTTTGGTGTTTTATCCCATATAATAAATACTTTATTGACCAAGCTTGTTCGGTCAAGATGGCTGGATATTGGCCTTGTTTTTGCGTGTTTATGGGACTCACCTTCATCTTGGTCCATAAACACACAAAAAAAGCACTTGGCCAATATCCAGCCATGTTGACCTCATGCTTGGTCAATAACCCACATGTATTGATTAAGATGCAAGTACTGGTAGTACATTATGAGTATATTATCTCTAGGAATAGTTGACACTATAGCTGCTTCCCCTTTTAATATGTTTTGTGTCTGCTACATTATCAATGCATGTGGACACAATGATAGACTGTAACAGTTAACTTCATGTACGTCATGTTCTAATGGGTTGATTGTTAACTAAAGGTATCCAAGAAGGGGGACCTTACTGAGTGTGATTTAATGTCGAGCATTTAATATTCTATGCTCTTTACTCTAGACTCTATACTGTCCATATCTGGGGATCACCTTTTGATGTTTGAACCCATTCTTGTGTGTGTATTCTGTAGGTATCAAATATCCTTCTGAATACAGGAATGGTTGCTTTTTTACTGGTAGATCCTACAAACTCAACCACTGGACAGGCCTTCTATCGACCTCAAATCGCATTCAATCGTACAATTCACGAAAAATCGCATAAGTCACAAAAGAACACACAACATTCATAAAATAAAACATAAATCAACAATTTTCTGAAGAATTCCTGCATAAATTGGTCATTTTAAAGATATTTACGTAGGAGAAAGGCTAAAAAAACCTTTATCACCTTCGATTTCGCAAACATTCGAAGTTCAAGGCATTATTTTGCATGTCAGGGGCCTGATACGAGTATCATTCTGAAAGAGTCACCTATTGGTGTAACACAGACATGCCCTTTGTTCAGATTAGCCAATCTGAATTGCTGATGTTTGTTGGAAGTACATGTGTGAAAAAATTAATAAGCGAAGTTATCAGCTTTTCGGCAAAATGTAGTTTCTTTCGTGGAAAACTGATAAAAATCTTACTCGTGGATAAGTTTGTAGTGAAAACACCTGCTGTTTCTTCAACCAAGAAGCAAGTTCCCACCTTCCACCAATCTGACAGCTCACAATTGAGCAAGAAATCTTGTAGCATGGGAAATTTTTGGTTTGTCACGAATAATAATAAGGAATAATAAATAAACATATTTATGCAGGATGACCATTTCAGTTATAAAAACTGCTATCGACATGGGTCATGCGTAAAAATAAATAGATGAATAGTTAATAAAATAAAATATTCCAAAATTTAAAAATCTATATAAGAGATCTAAAAATAGACATATAAAAAGCAATAAAAAGACTGGAACTAGATTCATAGACAATTATTGGCTCTTATTAACCAAGCGGGAGGTCTGTATGGGAGAATCTTGACCAAGGTCACCAGTACTGACCGAACGCAGTGAGGTCTGTACCAGTGACCGAGGAGCATCTGGTTCTAGCATTGCTTCGGAACGGTGACTTTGAAAAGCTTTGTAAAATTTAACTGGGCATCTCGACTTGTTGTTGCTTGCGTGTGCTTTTGGTTCAAATGCTCTTCAAATGATGACCACCATCTTGTCCAGTACATGTTTTGCTGCCTCTCTCTGACTTCCAAACAAGGTATTCAGAATCCATTTCAGCTTACAGTTTTCATCTTGAGCCCTCCAGCCAAAATGGAGATAAAGAAACCACCACAAAGCCCTTTGTAATGATTTTGGATCCTGAACACCAAACTGGCCATTTTCAAATAGTGCATCTTCCTCAGCTTCATTGAGCTCTCTTGTGGCATTTGGACAGTTTCCTTTTCCTTGCCAAACCAGGTTCTTTCGTGTGGCAGCAAGTACCTCTCTGGTCTTGGAGAACTTGCTATCCTCAAGAATGTTAATCAGACTTCCTTTTTCATGCAAGTGGCGTTCAAAACTACACTGGAAGCCACTTAAAGTACCCGGCTCGTACTCAGTGCCATTTTGTTTACGAATGGAGATGAAAAACTTGGACAAAAGAAGGTCGAGCTCATTGGCAGGTTTGTCTTCAATTGCTCTAGACTCCTTCACAAAATTTCTTCCATGCGTTTAAATCGCTCTTAGTCTTGTATTGAGTGTTTTTGGATTTCTGCTCCTGCAAAAAATCTCTCAATGTCGACTTCATCTTTGCTTGCAGCTTCCTCTGCAGGATTCAAATTTGCCAACGATTGCTCGTTTTCTTTAACTGCTTCCTTGTGAATGTCTGCTGATTGTTCCATTTAATATTATTATCAGGAACAAGCCAATTTTTTCATGCACTTTGTTCAACGGTTACAACAAGTTTGGTCTAGATGGGAAAATCTTGACCACGTTCAATATCGATTTTAGCCAATCAAATTGGTGAATTTGTTAGTTCCCAGTCCTTGTGAGACACAGCCATATAATAATTAAAACTATTGTCAAAAACCTTTGTCAAAAAAAAACGCTGTTTTAGTCTATTCTAATTTAACCCTATCAATAACTAATTTGTTCTTCTTCCTAATGTCATAATCATGAATATCATGTCTTTTAAGTTGAAAATATGTAGAGAAATAACTTGGGGCCATTCCCTTGAGGCACTTTTCCACCAATTTAACAATGTGATTTTCTCTTCTTCTATTAAGAGTGTCCCAACCAAGACTTGTAACCATCTGTTCGGTAGACAAGTGGGTAGTATTCAAGACTATTCTGCCACCATGCCTTTGTAGGCATTCCAGAACTTCTTCATTCACTTTACCACATCCATGGAAAACAACACCACAATAGCCCAAAATAGGAAGAATCATCATTTTGAACAATATGTTTGCTGATTTGATTGTTAATGATGGTTGCGCTCTTGAGAAAATCCCCAGCATCATAGAAACTTTCCTCTTTATATAAGGCTACTGTCCAATATTACACCAAGATATTTAAAGGGATCACAATCACAATTAAAGGCATCACAATGCTTCACAGATTCTCCTCCCATACAAGCATTCAGCACCTAACAAGATCCTCTATCAAGTCCACATGTACAAAAATTGTTTTGTCAAGAAGAGTTCTTGTTGAAGCAATAAAACACTTAAGCTAACTTCAATACCTCTCACATACATACACATACTAAAAGTAAGCTAAACAGCACAGTCTGCAACCTGCAGCCAATAAGTTGAGCAATGTGTGCAAAACTCTGTTTTCTGCCAAGTTTAATGCTCATGATGCTTTGAAAGATGTTAAAACTCTAAGAAAATTACTCTCACCTTTAACCAAGCCACCTTTTAATTAGACTCTACTACCCAGACTCTACTCAACCAATGAAGGGAAAGATTTTCTTTCTATACGTATAATCCTGAAGATGTCTTTCCTACAATGCACTTGAAGCCCTTTACATGAAATAGGGCCTGCATTGCATTGCAACAGATTGCATAGGTGTCAACCACTAAATCTTAAGCAATGATTATCTTCTGGAATGTTAAGAGCGAATGTCCACTAAGACCGAGCGAGTAGTGGCACATGATGAAAAATCAAAATTCTTTATATTTCGCCCAGAGATAGGTAGGTATGGTATGGTAGGCCTAGAAACGTGCTGAGATTTTTTTCTTTTTCTTCTCTCTGGGCGAAATATAAAGAATTTTGATTTTTTATCATGTGCCACTTATTTTCAATTTCGCTCTGTCTTAGTAGACATTCGCTCTTAACAGATAGAACTTAACAGAACGATGCAAAATGCAATTTCAGAAACTCTCTCATTCACTGAAAGAAATCTCCTTGCAAGGATGTGTGACTGTGAATAGAAATGTGAGCAAAAATTACAGACACCGGAAATGAAGCTTGTTTAATTTGGTGATCTAATATCTTGAAAGTTAGCTTGCTGACGTACCTTGATTTTTTGTATATAAGAAAATTTGTTACTTCGCATTCATAAAGAAACTTTTTAAAACATTATCTTAGCACTTGGAATTTTTTTGTCTTCCTAGAGCTCTTTTATAAGTAACTCAAGTTCTACTAGATAGATTTTTCTCATATTACGTATGGGACTAGAGGATTTGATAAGGTTTTCAAAAATTGGAAAAATTATGGGTCACCAAATTGTTCTTAATTAGTTTTTTTGACAAACTGAAGCACTGTATTATTGCGATAGAACCACTTAGGACATTGCACCCTTAAAAAAATTGTACAATAATAGTTTCATTCATACATGTATGACCAAAAATTGCTCTTCTCATGGGACAGCAGTCTTTTCAGCAATTGTTCTTCGTTGGACACGCATTGTGGAAAACCCAAAATGCAAAAAGCGAGAACCCAAATGACAACGAAAGCAAGGGGCGACAGAAGAAACAAAAGAAAACAACTTTAATTATACGTTCTGCGAGCCGTATCGAAATATGTGGTGCGAATTAGTCTAGCCATGTCTTGCCATGTCGACTTCTTAAGAAAGTACTTTCCATAAATGCCTGTAAACTGTTCATTTTAATCCAGTCTACTATTGCAAAAAGCTTGAAATTAAACTTATGGTCTCACAGAAGCTTTGAAGTGAGTAAAAGCCGAACAGATTTGTGTTGGTATAATATTTATTTATCGCCACTTCCCTTTTGTGGTTGCAAGTTCAAAACGTTTTCTGGCATTCATCATGCAAGGTTTGATCCAATTACAAAGAACATGTTTTTATCTTTAAGAAAACATATATCCGTATATACTTAAAGTTATCATTTGCTTAAAAAAAATTATGCCATTAAATAGGCTACAGCTATCTGTCTCTTAGCAAGCTTCTTTAGACCTGGTCATTCACAGTGCAATGAAGAGAGACTTTGTATTTTGGTGACTTTCTGTCTGTCAATAAAGAACAGTGGCAGGGAAGTGCACCCATTAGCTGCACTGTACCCCACAGTAATGCTCTAGCCCTGGTACCACCAGATCTGCACTCCTCCAGGAGGCCCCCTTCCTGGGCCCCTACTCCCCAGTTGTACTTCCCTGCCCCCCACATTTTACCCACAGCCAGTGTGTTATTTTCTAAATGTGGTATCATTAGGGCAGCTCTTTCTAGTTAAGTGTTTGCAAAATCACAACAAGGCTATTTACTTGTTTGTCTCAAGTTAAAATTGATGTTTGCATACAATGCTAGTTTAAATTTGATTGAATTATTCCCATGTAAAGTTTGATGGTCATTCAATTAGTTTTGCGGCCAAAAATTTAGCAGGAACTTGACATCAACAGCAATTATGTACATGCTGAATTACATATTTCAATCAGCAAAATCACAACAGGGGCATTGATGCATTCATATAGAGCTTGATACATCCTGTGTTTGGCCAAGAGACTAGCTTTGAATGATTGAATTGCTGCAGTGAAAAAAAATAGCTTTATGAAGAACAACAGCAACACCTGCTGTGCATTCTTGAAAAGTTAGATTTTGTTTGGCAAGATCCAACGGCCTTATTTTCAAAACATTTGGTGGTAAATGATCTAATGTGGAGATGAGAGTAGCTTATCATTTAGTTAAATGCATCCCATCAACAATTTGATGGTTATGTAATTTCTTCTGCTGTGAAATACTGTTTAAACTAATCTGAAGTGGATTGCTGAAAAAATAAAGGAAAGTTCAACATCTCATACTCTTAGAAGTTCAGATTTTGCTGAAATAACTTACCGGTACTTCACTTTCAAAATAACACTTTTACAGCCAGCAGAAAGCCCCACAATTCAAAGTCTCCATAAGAACAGAAGCAGTATTTTGATTCTCCCTCCCTTGATAGAGTTAATTGTACTGTTGGTTAAAGTAAGTTGAGGACCCACCTGCTGTATTTCTTTGGTAAACTTACATAGACATGTCATCAGCTGTAACCACCCTGCCAACAAGCTTGATTCAGTATATAAAAAAATACACATTGAAGTTATTTTTTACATCCTTTTTAGATCCTTCAGGGACAGAAGCACGATAAAGAATGGTTAATTAGAAAACTTCAGAGTGCCTGTGAAGAGGCCTTTCAACCAGTTCAGGTAAGTCACAACAGAACTGCACTGTTTACTCCAGGAGCCTTTTTGAAGTGACAGTGAACAGTGATTATGAAAATTCAAATATTTTCGCTTGTGATAATTGGCCTCAAGTCCAACAACACTAACCTTTTCAAAATCCATGTTGTGGTTTGATTGATGGACATGGGCTGCAACTTCCGAGTTGTGATCAAAACTCCAATCAATCACGAGCGACTTTTTCTAGAAGCATGGCACTCGATTGAAGATCCAAATGCTGGGAACGATCACATCACAATCCCGGAAGCATATAAATGCATTGCACGAGCGTAAGAGTTTTTTCAAAAGTAACGTTTCTGGTCACGCGCGCAAGTCTCGCGCTACATTTTCTTTTCCTTTTTAAATAGCGTGTAACAACGAACTCGCTTTCATTACTGATGAAGGCTTACGGTAAGTATTAGCCGAAACATCTAACAAAAAACCCAAAAAGAGTCAGTGACAAACTGTTTAACTTATAATATGTCAACTCCTGACTACTCGTATTCGATAATAAATGATTATCTTTATTCACTGAAGGTTGTCAGTTCACTTTATGAAAGCAATGGTCTCATGTATAAGCCACACCTGCGATTTTTGGCCCAAAACTTAAGCAAAAAAGTGCAGCTTATACATGAGTGTTACGGTACTTGCATTATTGAAATCTTAACAAGATGAATTCAATATCCACTCGTGTCAAGTTTTCAGTGATGTCTGCTGTACCGGCTACATGTACATGTATGTAGGTCATGTCACTGAAAAGCAAATACCATGCCTGCCTCTCTTGTTGTATTGTTTATGCATTACAAAAATTATTTGTGGATTGCACATGTAACCACCCATAACTATAATAATAAATTGCTTGTAATAGAATTAAACTAATCATAGTAATAATAATAATAATAATAGTAAGAATAATAATAATAATAGTAAGAATAATAATAATAATAATAACAATGATGATAATAACAATAATAGGCCATTGTTTTAGTTTCACTACTTCAGAGGAGAGAGTGCAGCATTCTTTGTAGAAGGAAGCAAAGCTGCAGAGGCTCTAAAGAAAGTTAGCCACAAAATAACAGTGAAGGATGGATCAAAGGTACTGTTCCTACACCTAACAGTTTACTTACTCCTTATTGTAATTTGCTTAATTAACCATAAGAATAAAAGGAACAATATAAACTTGCAGAAAATACTTTGTTGGATGGTAGAGCCATAGAGTTCATTATTTGTAAATTATTTTGTGATTGTAGAGCCACTGAGTTCCTTAATATGTAGAAATATGTGACTGTAGAGCAACAGAACTGTAGGGTTCATTTCATAGAAACATGTGATTGTAGATCAGTAGAGTTACAGAGTTCATTATGCAAAAATGTGATTGCGGGCTCAAGAAGAGCCCGCCACGTATTTTGCTCGGCATATCTCGATTTTGAAACAAAATTCTGCAAAAATTGATTGAAAACCAATCAGAATCCAAAATTAAATCCAAAGTTAAAATTCATTGACAAACCTACCAGTTTCCCTTTGTTATTGACACCTAGTATCTTTATCTAACAAAAATGAGAAGAACCTCATCTTTCTCCTAAAGCGGTGTTTCAGCTCATTGAATCTCGATAATATGTAAAGACACTTGTAAGGGCAGATCCAGATAGTTCATGTATGCTGTTACCAAAGTGTGACATACACTGTATGATCACAAACTTTCAGATTGCACTTTTATGCTATGCAGACTGAAAATCATCCTTTAAACAGAAATAAAGATCTGTTTCATGGTAACTACATGATGTACAAAACTAAATGGCAAACTGAGTTACATGTACCTAGCACCTTTTCATTTCAAAACAAGTCTTCCTGCAAAACATTTCATATAAAAATAAGTTTGACTTGAAGACTCATTTTGACACAGGCAAAGGGCAACTCGAATATGCCTATTTTAAACTTAACTTCTATTAAAAATCCCTTGACTCCAAAGTGTTCCAGCCCACACTTCCTAACTGTTGGTTATTTCTAATTGTAGAGCACAGTCTAGGTCTTCTAGCTTACATGTAAAAGTCCACTGTATACCAGTTCTTCCTGCTCTGTAAGCTCATCTGGTAACCTGATCTAGGACTACTAACAAAAGAATATGCGAAAGCAGGCATCTTGTCTCACCCCAGTTCTTACTTGAAACGGTTACATCAGGTCTATCATGGATCACCTGACACTCGAAGATGCTGTAAAAGCATTGAATAATATTAATGATCTTCTGTGGTACCATAATGCTGTATGATTTACCATATTGCCTCCCACTCCACCGAGACAAAGGCCTTTTCAAAATCAATAAAGGCGAGGAAGATTCTGGTGTTCCATTCCAATGACCGCTTGATGATAATTCTATGAGTGGCTAATTGATCTGTACAGGAATGTTCACTGCAAAAACTAGCTTGCTCATCTGTCAAGATTTTACTTGCAATGACCAACAGTGTCACTCCTCTCGGGTTTCCAATGAAAAGCTAGAGTTGACACAACTGTCTTGATTGCCAGGCCATAACCTTCACCTCTTTTAGCTCACTTGCTCTTTACCTTAACTTCCTGTTGTTTGTTGGCTGTTGAGTTACAATTTGGTACTAGACTTTGTTTGAAGATTCGATCTCTTGAAAGAGTGTTGATTGCGTTCTTGTATGATATGCCATTAAAATTGACAGACCACACCCAGGGAGTATTTTTAGTGGTCCTGTATTGAGCCAGCCAGTTCTTCCAGTTCCAAAGGTGGAGGGCTCGAAATTGTGACCGATACAGTCACCAATGCAACTAACTGTCCATGAAGAGGATGTAAATATAGTTCAGGGACTGGTAGATTTCTACCAAAACAATTAGATTTTTTTATAGAATCCTGGAGCTAATGAGCTAATTATTAACAAACTGGAAATAAAACAAGCAGCTATGAACACGTAACATAATTATGTTATACACGTTATTCATAACTTATTCTGTTGTGTCTGGGTGTCATAAAACCGGCTATAATAACTGTGCACATTTACAGGTGTAATACTTAAGAATGCAATTGAGAAGTGATTTTCTATTGAGGTATACCAGTAGGTGTAGGACTCTATGAAAATGTGTATGCCAAAAGTTAAACATGCCAGGTAGATTAATTTTGGGTCCCAAGTAACAGATTTCCTGTGATTTGCCCCTCATATAAAAGTGCAGCAGTCCACCCAGTGTAGGGTATATCCTACACTGTTTACCTTGGTTGGTTTTTCAATCTGTGACACACCACACCACATTTCCATGGTGAATTGGGGAAAGGGGAGGGTGTTTCAGATAATCATACTACAACTACAGTGAACATTGCAATAAAATCTGAATGAGTATTTATTGTCATATTCAGCTCATAGTAAGTGTTCGTCCAAGTGCACCACCTCATAGCTCATCAAGTGTTTTTCATGGCAAGACTGATGGTGCTGGTGGAGGCAGTGGTTCCTTAGATGCTGATATCAAACAAGTTTTGAAGGTGTGTTTGCCGTACACATTACATCTGATAATCATGCATTAAAGAATGTAGAGCTTCGCTTTTAGGCTTGGTGAAATCTATGTTACTTTAGCCTCTCTATGGAAACTCCAAGACATAATCATTACTGTTTTTGGCAAATCTTCAATTTTTTGTAAGTAGATCTTCATTTTATAGATTGAAATCATTGCCTGACAGTGAATTCAGTGTAATTCACTACATAAATAACTGTATAAATTCATGAAGAGTAAAATAAATGACTTCTATTATGGGGCAAATTAAAGATTGTGTGGATTTGTTGCTGACTTTGTTCTGTTTTGTTCTGTTTTGTTCTGGAAATTGGTTCTTAATATTGGTCAATATCCCATCTTATCATGCAAATTTTTTACATCTTCGCTTCAATCTTGATTGTTAGTGTGATCGCCACATCTTCCATTTCTTCGGAAATCTTCTTAGCTTGGCCTATACATATATACATACTGTATATTATCTGAATTGCATTGAAATAGTAATTTCCAATTGTTCCTACATATATATGGGTTGTTGACCAAGCATGAGGTCAAGATGGCTGGATTGGCCAAGTTCTTTTTTTGTGTGTTTATGGACCGAGACATAGTCAAGGTCCATAAACACATAAAAAAAGAATGAGGCCAATATCCAGCTGTATTGACCAAACATGCTTGGTCAATAAAGGATTTATTATATGGGATAAAACACCAAAACCTGATAAATTTTCTTGTGTGACAAAGCCTGTATAGCGAGCAGGCAAGATAGCTCCATCTTGCCCACTCAAGTTGCCAATCACAGCGCAATATTCAGTTCATCTTGCCCACTCACGGAGCTAGTCATATAATAAGAAGAGCTTCTGTCTGAGAGGTTTGAAAATGAGGATCATTTACTTGCAAGTAAGGGTATGGGCTTAAAAGAATATTCCTGTTACCTGTATTTTTATTCATCACAGAGTGCTTTACAGAAGAGTCCTCAACTGAGATAAAAAGAAATGAAATAATTAAGGAAAATCACTATGAACCTACATGTACAAAAGACGTAAACTAGCTTATGAGAAAGAAACAACAATATCTTATGGTTATGTTTCACTTTTGTTATGTGTGATTGGTGTAGAATTTGCCAAAACAGTACTGAAATTGTTTCCTATTGTTCATACTGAATTAGTTAGTAACAAATATTTTTTTTTAATAGGAGTGTCTTAGCAAGCGTTATGATGTTTCAACTAAGGCACTTAATCTCTCTGACTTGTTTCATGATGAAGGTATGTCAAGTTTTATTGTTTTGAAAGGAATTGCTAGTTTTTGTGAAGCCGTCTGACCCTAAAGGCCTAAATAAATTTATGGTATATACTCCATGGTAGAATGCCATTGATGCATTGAGTATGATAATGTATGGTATATACCTCATGACAGTATGCCATATACCTAGTATCCCTATCTCCCTAGCATTGATCAACTTAGCACTGACCAGCTGTCTCTAGCACTGATCATCTGTCCCTTATACTGATTACCTGTACCTGGTAATGATCATCTGTCGCTAGCACTGATCATTTGTCCCTTATACTAATCACCTGTACCTGGTAATGATCATCTGTTGCTAGCACTGATCATTTGTCCCTCATACTAATCACCTGTACCTGGTAATGATCATCTGTCTCTAGCACTGATCATCTGTCCCTTATACTAATCACCTGTAC
>OMLO01002311.1_pt1 | contig 15318 bp, 5 predicted proteins | sample 1674811 | NCBI WGS metagenome assembly OMLO01 (sample SAMN06265003, study PRJEB25207) | coral metagenome | isolation source: Coral host | place: Mexico:La Bocana,Puerto Morelos, Mexico | collected 2008-11-13 | reverse complement strand
ATGTTCACATTGTCAAAAGCACGAGAAGCAATTCTCTTCAACACATTTGTGCCAAAGCGCCTACAAAAGAAAAGAAGATGAACAGTGAGATGTATGCCCTAGACTACAATGCAAAAAAATTATCTTGCCTACATACATGTAATTTAGACTAACTAAGCATTTTCCAAATTCAAGCAGTAATCAAAGAAATAATATATGTATATAAAAAATTAATCTTATTGTTTTAAAAATCGCATTAACAATTATCTAGCTGATATGAACATTGCTTCTTTGTTATTGTACAATTAACTTATTTCATTAATGTTTCTCTGACTGCTACATCTGACTTTTTAATCACTTTACCGAACTCTTTTGTTCATATACTTAAGGGTAGCTTGATGTGAGCAAAGATCTGCCTGTGGTGACTAACTCAAATTCAAATTCAAACTCATTAGGTATTAACACTCACATTGTGCAGCCAGCTCCTTGTACATTTTGAAATGCCCCAGTTTCGATAGAGGAGATCCTGTTGCCTCCAAAATTCCTTGAAAAACAAAACGAAACATTACGTTAAAAGCCCAATTTTTCACTTTGAGATAACGAGACAAAATGACTGTATGATAACAATTTAGAAAATGGAATTTCCGGTGTTTAAGTGGATACGAATTAACCGGAAATGAAATGTTTCTGCGGCACGGCAGCAGTGGGGACTGGGGCAGTTGAAGTGCAGTATGGGTAGAACAGGAGAGCTATATAAGGGATGCTTATTACGTGGAAAGCATTCTAGGCCGACACCTCGTCCAGCTCACGTTATTTTTTATCTGTCTATTTATTTATTTAATCATTTATTTATCTTTTTAGTATATTTTTGATTTACTAGTGTCAGTTCGAGTTTCGCAGTGGTTTCATAACTTATTTGCGCTTTCTTAAATAATTTAGAGTTTGCCGTTCCTTTGTTAGAATACATGTTTTGTAAATAAGGGCAAAGACCTTCCAGCCGTGTAGCCTTCGTAGGATGGGCTTCTCAGAGTATGAGCCATGGATCCTACCCAGATTACCTGCCGAGTTTTTTCCCTACTGGGTTTTTTCCGGCAGGTTTTTTTCTGGCCTCCGTTCTGATAGTATTCTGTGTAAACTGTCGCTCAGCTCTGTTCTGTTCTAGTTTTTCCACCACATGTTTAAATCTAATAGGTTGTTGTATAACGCGTTGTCATTTCTGCAGTGTCCGGCCGAAACGGCCAAAATAAACCTAATGGTTTTTCTTATTCATGTTGCTATGCGTAGTGGAGCCGAAATATAAAATTTTGCTCCTCAGCAAGTGAAAAAGTTTGGTATCCCATTGGGCAAGTTAGATTAGCCTCAGTAGTCTTGGGAGTATGAATGAAAATGTCAAATTGATAAATGCACATTTCCAGTCAGAAACCTCTCAAAACTTAAAATGTCAAAACGGATGAATCATCTTAGTTGAAAGCTTGTACTTTGTGTCCATCCTCCGATCATGATATTGCTGTCATGTTCTGTAGCTGAAAAGCCATGATGGATGATGAAGTGTATTTAGATGGGGGCAAGTGAAATTTAAATTTACTAGCCCACTGGGCAAGTATGTGTCATTTTTTTTCCTGCCTTGACACGGTTATTTGCCTATATATTTGTTTGTTAGTTTATTTGTTTTCTTGTTAGTTTTACACCTCAATGTTTTACTACCAAACAAAACCTTCGAAGAATGATAAGATAATACTTTCCAGCTTTTGCACTGCCCTCGATTTTCTTCACGCACGATAATAAACCATAATTATCTCTATAAACAACCAATAAAATTTTGATTCTTGTATTTTGAAACAAGATTAAGAAATCATTACAACCCGTTTGAAACTCAGACGTACACTTAGAGTAAATTCCTGGATGATGCTGTATAGTTCTGAAAGGAAATGTTGTTGGCGACTAACGTTTCACACATCCTGAACAAGAGGTGTTTTCAGAGTCCACCTTCTAAGCTTAATCTGACTTGACATCTTCTCGGGTTGTGACACCGTTTGTTACCAGGACAACCAACACCTAGACTACATCATATTTTCGTAACCCACTCAGGTTCTTTCTATTGGAAATCCGTGAATCTGATTGGTTATCTCCCTGTTTCACATATACCATTTAGATTACGAGTTCGAGATTTCTTTTTACAATACCTGTCCAATTTCTCGCGCGCTGATTAGCTCGTTTTTATTGTCAATAAGATACAGGCGGATAAAAAATTTATGCGAAGTTATATGCAACTTTCGAAGCGGCTTATGTTTAACAGATCGAATGTGATTTAGCGTGGTCTATACTCTTATCGACAACGAGTATACGCGTCATCACAGTGGTCAAAATAATGTGGACTCAGTATAAAAGATAACAAAAGCAATCTTTATCAAGATTTGTTGATAATTGAAAACTCGGACTTGCACGCGCTACACCATGCACAAGAGGGACTTGTACGCGTCCGACTTGCCTTCATAACACTTTATTTATTCCCAGCATTTTACTAGTTTCCGGTCTTTTTAGGTCCTGCGGCTCATGGTTGCACGCCACTTTGACAATGCTATGACGCAATTTATCATCAATAAGAGGACAGACTAATAAAAAGCTGACGTCAAGTTGTTAAAATGTTTCTGTTTAGGAACTATCCGCTGATGGTTGCCCCGCGGAAATTTGATGTTCTTAAACAAATATTTGCCCGAGAATATGTTAGTTAAAAGAGCATCAAATTTCCAAGGGGCAACCATCAGACCGATAGTTCTGAGACATAAACACTTTATTGACTTCATTGTACACCGTTAAATTCTACTCCGCGCACCAGTTCAAAATTCATAGTGAATTATTTTTAACTTTCTTAGGTGAGAGCCGTGAAAGCCAAATGCAAAATTTGAACAACAAAAAAAGGACAAAAACCGACTTAAAACAATTTCAATTTCAATTTACTTTAGATATGCCCGCTTGTTTACAGGATTATTTTCACGGACGAGTGCTTTTCGTCCGGCTATTTTCCTAGGACGGGCACTATTTAAACAATTGATTGTTTCTATCGAGGAACTATTGGCTGATAGTGGCCCCGCGAAAATTTCATGTTCCTAAAAAAATATTTGTCCCAGAGGCGAGGCATTGAGGGCAAATATGCTAGTTTTAAGAACATCAGATTTCCAAGGGGCAACTATCAGACCGTTAGTTCCTTGACAGAAACACTCTATTGTTCACCACTAAATTCTCTTCCGCGCACCAGTTCAAAAGATTAAAGAAGTCGACTGTCGTGTTAGCCAAATGTAAAATTTGAAAAAGAAAACAGTCAAAAGCCCACTTAAGACAATTTCATATAATTATTTTGATATGCCAACTTGTTTACAGAAAAACTTTTCACGGACGGGTACTGTTCATCCGGGTATTTTCGGCGGACGGGCACTATGCGCTGATAGTGTCTCTCTGCGGATGAACACTATCAAGCCACGTGATCAATTGAAACCAATTACAATCGGAGAAAATTTAGTGTTGAGCTATAATTAAACAATAGAGTGTTTCTGTTGAGAACTATAGGCTGATAGTTGCCCCGCGTAAATTTGATGTTCTTAAAACAAATATTCTTATTAAAAGAACATCAAATGTCCAAGGGATAACTATCACACGGATAGTTCCCAGACATAAACACTATATTGTCTTTATTGTTCACCACCAAAGTTTCTTCTGCGCCCCAGTTCAAAAATAATATCGAATTGTTTCCAACCTTTTAAGATGAAAGTCGTGACAACCAAACGTAAAATTTGGAAAATAAGACAGACAAAAACCCACTTAATACAATTTCAGTTGTTTATTTTCTACAAGCCCGCTTGTTTACAGAAAAATTTCATGAACGAGCACCACAACAATAACAATCGGGGAAAATTGAGTGGCGAACTATAACGTGTGAAATCAAGAGGGAATCATCTAATTGTTTTAGTGTAAATCCACTACAAAAAAGATTTGCTGTCTTGGTTTTGAAAGAACTGGCCGTCATTTTATTAAAAACTGCAAACTGCTGTGCTACTTGCTATCTACAACAGAATAGAATGCGAGTCACGTAGCCAATCAGAATGTGGCATTCGTGATAGAATGCTAGTAGATTTATGTACATTGCTGATAAACAACGATCAGCACCCTGCCCTTGAAACTGAACTTAATTTTTGGGCTTAAAAATACATAAAATTCTAGATTTTGTGCCAAAGTGTCTACTACAACAGTTAGACTACTCGCCCTCGTTTTCTATGAGGAATAGTCAACTCGGCTACGCCTAGCTGACTATCCGGTTATAGAAAATTCGGGCTCGTTGTCTAATAGCTAAGTACAAAGTAGGTGAAAAAACCTTCATATAAACTATTCAATTAAAAGCCAGTACATTTATGTTTTGATGCATGTTATATAAGACGTGGTAGTAGTATTATCCTGCATTTTAAGAATATCAGACACCGCTCTCGATCTCCCTCTGTAATGTCAATTTCATTAACATTTTATAAAATTGTTAATATTTTTTTGCAACTATTTATTATGAATTATTTTAATTATTATCTATTACTAATTATAAATCATTATTATTGCGGTATTTAAAGTCAATGATTGTACATACCACACAGTATTTCGTACAAACTCTGAACAACCTCCTCCACATGTGACATTAACAAATGTCCCATCGCCAATTGTGGTGATTCTGTTATTTGAGATATACCTGAAAATGTAATGTTAGGTCTGTTCACGACTTTTTTTTCAACTTTTGGTTCACATGAAGAATGCAAGCAAAAAGCAAACTCCAAACTAACCGTCACTAACGCTGCAGTGTTCAACGAGGAAACGCTTATCAAAGTGTTCAACATTTGTTAAGACAAAACCAAGACACAAATTACCCAGGCAACAATCCTGGAGTGTGGCTTTAGAATTGCATTTTACACTAGAACAACTGACTTCACTGAATCAGCTTAAGAAGCATTCTTCATGATTCAACAACTACTTACAGGCGATCAAACCGTTTGTTGTGAAAATCGCCACCCATTGGAAGTGTTGTGAGCTGATTATTCCTAAGGTCTCTAGAATGGGTGATAAGAAAGTATCAAGATTATTCAAGTCTATCTTGCAGAAGAAATCGTATTGTTCTGTAGCTGCCACCTCCCCAAATTAACCCATAATGCAATCAAATAGTGGACCAATTTACCAAAACAATGTGGTACTTACAACCAGTTAAATGTTGTCATAACAGTTAAAGTTCCATCTTCAATAAATGCAATTTCATTGTTATGCAAAATTCTAAGAGGAAAGAAAACAAGGTTGTAACCCTAACATTTGTTACATTTAAAAGAAAAAGAAAACTAATCAAGAATATTCAAGACAAATGATCAGTTACTTGTTTAAGTAGATATTTTTTTCTATCCAACATCATAAGAATTAAATTAATTTCAACCTTAAGAAACAACATTTCTGTGTGGCGGGACGTTAACTAAGTATACTAGAAGACCAACAAGGCCCCGTCACTTTATGTCAAGGGTCCAGAGAGAAAGAATAATTAAGTAAATAATATGTCATCAGAACTCAGGAATGCGATCAAATCGTTTAACAACTTTGACATTTATGTGACATTTACAAGGACACTATCAGGACGATTTTGTCAGAAGAGACAATATTATGCATTCGCTTGTACACAAATGTTCCTAGAACACCAAGATAAAGATATTAAGTAAACTCTTAAAGGAAAAGCTAATGCAACTGTAATTAGTTTTAGTTACTTTTCCACTCCTGATCAGAAAATTTGAAAATGTCTGCCAGATATTTTCAATTTGACAACACTTAATCAATACCCCAACTTCTTTATAGATTCAGTCTACGTATGGAGTAATTTTTCATAAATTATATAAAAATTTCTAATTATGTTGCATACATCAAACTGACCATGCTATAACTATAAAACAATTCTTTTAGTCCCTGTAACAACATTACTTCTAATAATATTCTAACAACAGCATAGTCATAGCAAAAACGAAAATATGGGACTTACAGTCTAGTCAATGAGCTTAAATCCTTGAACATGATCTTCAAAATCCTGCAAATTTGGTTGTTTTGCAACTCCCTGCAATTTTACATGAATAAAATAAATGAACCAGTAATTAAATTAATAGATTGGAGTTCACAGTGGAAGATCCCACGGAGGGACTATTCAGCCTCTGCTTCCAGATTGAATTGGAATTTAAAGGTTTGGTTTTTATGGAGGGTGAAAAACCAGAGAACAGGGAGAGGAACCCACAGAGCAAGACAGAGACCAACAAGGAACTTATCCTGGGTGCAAATTCAAACAGTGGCCACATTAGAGGGAGACGAGAACTCTCACCAGTGCGCCATCCTTGCTCCCATTACAGCTTAAACACCATTACGATTTACTGGCTATACCTGTGTATATGTTACAGGTCAAAATTAATTCAGGTCAAAATTATTTTAACCTGGTTTGATTCTCAATTTCCTTTGTCTTCCAACCCTAATTATTCATATTAAAATAAATAAGTAGGGTTAAGAGACAAAGGAATTTAATTTTGACCTGTAACATATATGAGCCAAACTAAAGCCAATGTAAGCAATAGATTAAACGTACAAGGTTTGCAAGGCTGTCAGTCCGTGGAATGCAGTATCTGGTACAACATTGATCAGATTGTTGTAAAGATATCTGTTAAAAAAAATATATTACAGCAATTGATACATAAATTCCATGTGTTATATAAAGGAGGGAAAGCATAAAAGTTTCTACACTCTCTATTCCCGTATTCTACATTGAAAAGCCATTTCAGTCTGTGATCCAGAATCAAACTTAACGTACTGCAGACAGAAACTTTATTTTATTTAGTTATTCTGAAAACAAAAAAATTTGTTACACCCTGTATATATCAGCTAATTTCACCGGCTGAAATACGAGCTTAGTAATGCCTGAAATCTCACTAGAAAACAATCTGATCTTATTACTGAGACTTTTTTTCGTAGCTACCTTCCTGTTTAATGCTTTTATCACTATCTCTCACTGTAAAGGTTCATTGGCCTTATTTTTCACTTCTTAACATGCCTATAGTGTAAAAGTTAATTAAGCTTTATCTATTGCCATTACGAATTACAACTTACACTACACGCATATAGCGTTGGCTAATCGAAGCAGGCATTGTAATAAATAATATACATCAATTCACTAGAAAAAAATTAAAACTAAATGAACAAACGGTACGCAAATACAATGAGTCCAACTAGTGATAAGGTCTGCATAAGTAGCTCATCAGGCTGCAGCTTATCCCGGTTTCCATAGCATGAAGCGACTAGGAGTATTTCTACTCCCCTCTGAATGGGATGCTAGTCCATCGCAGGGTTACCTTCCGCATTAAATTTGCCAGGAGCGATTTATACTCCTGGGTGGAGATAGACACTGTAAGAGTTAAGTGTCTTGCCCAAAAACACAACACAATGTCCCTGGCAAGGGCTCGAATACGGACCACTCAATCTGGAGACGAGCCCAGTAACCATGAGGTCAGCGCGTCTCCATGTACTAGTGATAAGTAGGACTATTAATTAAAAGACGAAAGTGAAAGTTATAATATATATAGTCACTAGGCAAATAATTGTGGGTGTTTAACATAAAGACCAGGGAATGGACATCAACATAATCATAAGACGAAGGTGACGTAAGATTCTTTTATCTATACTCACAGACTTGTCAGGCTTGTCAAATTTGTAAACTGGTTCTCATGTTTGAACTTAAACTTGTTGTTTGCCATGTCGCTGTAATGCAAAAAGGAACACACAGAGACTTACTACGAATGCACACTTGAAATTGTATTCAAACAAACATCCTCAGAAATTATAGAAAAAGTTGTTGAAAATTATTTACGAACATTGAGAAGAACAGTCACTGAGATAAAAATCGAGATGATAAAGTGGGAATGCATGTTGTGCATGTTCGCAGCTGCAGGAATGTCTGGAAGTTTTGAGTTTGCAAAGAGCTTACTAACTAAAGCTTACAGGGTAACTAATGAAGTGTAATCAGAAACTGGCATTCGGATGAGTTTAAAGAATCTCAAATAATCTAGGTTGTTGAAAAAATCCATCCACCTTCTATTTAAAATACACCTGGGGATGATTTCTCTGTTAGTCCTTACCGTGTCCAGCTCCAACCCCCCAATTAAATGTTAGGAAGGTGCTGTGGTCTGCGCTGTCTTAGATATAAAGGTGTTTGACGAAGAGGGAGAAAAATTCGTCCAACGTGCTAGAGAACAACATTCCACACCGCTGTATCTCTGCACATTTCACACCTACTGAAGCTGCAGTAATCAATAAGGTCACAAGTCAACTACTTTCCAAAAAATGCAATAATTCTTACATTACTGTTATGTCATCGGGAAATGCTCCATTCTCAACAGCAATAATGTCGTTTCCTTGGAGATAACTGTCAGTTAAAAGCAAAGCAAAACACAGCTCGGTTAAATTTCTATAAATTTACTCCACAGGATAACTGTGCAAAGGAAGCCTAATGTTTGACTAGTTAATTCTCTCCAAACTACATGTAATCTTTATCAAAAAACGTGCGAGCACATTTCATTTGCATATACTTTTCTTTTGATTATGTTTTTATTTCAGGTTTCTGTAGTTCTCTGTCGTATGATTAGCCACCATTTTAAACATTTTAAACAGCAATTCCAAAAATGAATAAAAAACTCTTCAAGATATAGCAGTTATTTTCATTAATGTAGAGGGAAGTAGAGCCTGAAAATGTCTTATTCCTGAAACATTTGTAGTGTAAGTGGCGTACATAACTTGTATTCATAGTAATATATCCACAAAAGAAATGTTTATATACTTCTTCATGCAAAACTGATATTCACAGAGACTGAAATTTGCAACAACTTAATATGCAACTGGCCATTTTGTCTGGTGTTAAGAATTTCACTCTCCTTCGCCAAAAAACATATTCAATTTCATTATGCAGGTAATGAAATTGACAAAGAAAAGCCGGAAAAACCGTTCGATTACAATCTGGAAAACATAGACTGAAAACACCGGAAAGGCATTCAGACAACAAGTTAAGCTCAAAACCATGTACAAATCAAGTGCTTACTGAACAGTTAAGCATCATGATGACAATTCATATAGACATCGACACACAGGGCCTGCCACGCTAATATTTAGTTTTGGAATGGTCAATTACCTCTCTGAGACGCACCTACAGGGAATCGGGGTTGTTTTACTCATCAAAACAAATATCTAATCCAAGACGATGAATACAACTATCATGATTACCTGCAGGCGCATCTCATAGACGGAATTGGACATATTGATTAACGAGGAATTCTTAAAAGATAGAGTGGTGAAGAGTGTCAGCAATGTTATACTTACAGGATACGTAGAGTATCCAGTGCTGCAAATGTTCCTTGAAGAATGTATGTGAGAGAGTTAGAGCGCAGATCTCTGAAATGAAAAACAATATGCAATTAAGCAGCAAGTATTAACTTGAAATATTCTAAACATCTAGTAAGCTTTCCTTTTTCCATTTTGACATTGACTACTGAACACATGGCCGGACAAAACCCTCCCACTTTGCTGAAAATTATGTCAGCTTCGATATTTTATTTTATTTCTTCTTCGCACTTGAATCCCTAAAACGATCTTCTAAAAAACTTGCAAAGATCCACGAAAAATCTTGTAAAGACCTAGTTTGCAATGGTCCTCCAAGATCGTCAAGGATCTTGGCAAAATCAATGATCCAAATGTTGGAAGATCCTGGCCTGGCAAGAATCGAAATCGCAATAATCCTTGACCAGGTGCTTTCACGATCTTGATGAAAATGCTCATTAAGGTCACCAAGAAGATCTTCAAGGATCTTTGAAGGTCCTCAACAGCACCAATAAGGGATACAGGGAAAAACACAGAACAAGGACTCTAGCCCAGGCCCAAACCTAAGACTACTTGATCCAGAGTCTAGCATGTCAACCAATAGGCGATTGCAGCTCATAATCTGTACACATCGTTTATTGGTTAATAAAATAACACAACAGTGAAATGAATGGGTTTGCAAAAACGTCTTCAAACATCTGGTAAGATAGACATTCGTTAGATAGCATCAGAAGAAGACAGTTCAGTAAATAACTGGAAGATTAAAACATATATTACATACAGTTGACTGACAACTGGCAAATGGCTTTTTCCTTGCACAGCCAATGGAACGTAATGAAATCTGTTACGGTCGAGATGACTGCAATAAGATTAGAAACCTATGTCAGCAACTAACTTCCCCTTGCTATTTCACAGAAGTATTAAACTGGGTCTGAAAAGCAATCTGGAACTGATTTGGTTTTGCTTTGCTATCATGCTCTTTAACAGGTTCTCACTTACTAAACCAACTACAATAGACATGAAAAATCAAACCTTGCAACTTAATCATGTACACTGGAGTAAATTTTGGGACTACCAGACAATGTCACACCAATGAACTAAACGTCTCCCTTTGTTTTTCCTCGCTAGTTAGTAATTTTATATGAAGTTGATTTATCGAATTCTCATCATATGATTACACCATTTTCAATTCACACATGCATGAATTCTGAATAGCCCACTTTGTAGATTTAAATGGATTTTTCAGTCTCTCTACCTAAGGACCTTCAAAACGTGCAAAAGACAACAAACACTATCATTTCTTGAAACAGACATGTGAACAAGTGAAAGGCAATAGAATGGTAACCATTGTTAAGCATAGTAACCGAAGCTACTTACAGCGTTGTTAAACTGGACAGATTCCTAAACGCCTCTGGGTGAACTGTGGAATTAGTGAGCTGGTTGAATGATAAGTACCTGCAAGCAATAAATACAACGAATTGGTACCCAGAAAAACAGATAGTATCAAGGAATAAAAATTAAAAATTTCGTCATATGGGAATTAACAAAATGATAAATGGGCAGTGTGCAACCATCGCGGTATAATGCATATTGAAGTCTGCTCTGATTGAAAGAAGCATAATAGGCAAGTGACTCTAGCTTGGATTGGGGAGCAGCTAGCGCTTTTTCAAGGTCTCGCATGAATTGCTTGATACCCTTAGAAAGAAGAAACAACAGAACAGAGCCCCAAACCCTAAAACGTCAATAGCTGCTGCGTCAGGATAAGAAATCTAATTTACAAGTTGATAATCATGAGAGATGCTATACGTAAATTCTCAACGAAATATTCCAAATGCATCCATAAGTTGATGGTTGCACTGCTCTGGTATTTACCGTTTCTTCTACATGTATATCATAGCCTCAGACCAAAACAACATTTTCATCCAGTAAGTTTCACGTAAGTTCAAGCAATGTTAAGCATGTGCAATGACGAAAAGGTTCAACAATTCAACTTGTTGCTTTGGCATAAAGCAATATTGAAAGTGGGTTCTGAATTTTTCTGAGTGAACACTTGCCATAATACACAATAGCCTCCATTTGGTTCGAAAATATGCTCGGATGTTTGTCTGCGGACATGATCTGTTACGAGAACAAATGTTAAATACACAGTCGGTATTGGCATTTATATGGAAAAAACCGTGCGGACCGGTATACTAGAGAGAAAGATGAAGTCCATCAGCCAATCATAGTACACCCTTTGTTGAAGCTTTATTAAAATAAAAAATTCTGAATCCCCTAATGTGAATATAACAGATGTGAAGATGTGACATTGGTTGTGCAACTTACAGCTGTTGAACATTGTCAAGCAGCCATAGATCCTCCTCTTGAACACTTGATATTTCATTATTGTGAACAAATCTACAAAGAAGAGAGTCAATGGTTTATTTAAAAGAAAGAAAAAGGAAAGACTGACTCACATATGACATATCCTGTATACAACACATCTGTGCGAAGTCAAATAGTAACATTAAAGTAGGTATATAGCGTATCAACACTTTCAGCAACAAAATTCCTTAAATTACAGTGTATGTTTTGAAAAGTAACACAACAAAATAAAATAGTCTTACAATCGTTGCAAGGTGGTGATTCTTTCAAATGGTTTATGAACACTACGCTGAGTGCTGAAATTTAAAAAGACATTTAAAAGGTAAACAATAGTTATGCTTAGGCAAGTAACAGTATGAATTTATGATTGATTATCGCAGTTATAAGTAAGAGCGCAGCTACATTAGTGCACTAGAACAGTACAACACACTTCATTCATGCTACTGAACAAAAGGTTCCCGTGGTGGCATAAGAGTCATATAGGTGTGAAGCAATATTCTTTATATATGTTGCTACTATTAATTCCACCTAAAGAGGATATGAGTAGTTTACAATGCACTAAACAACTAGTGTGTAATCCTTTTAAAACACAAATCTAATTATTTCCAAAGAAATGTTAAAATGTTATCACTTTTAAAGGTTTTGATTACTAATACGTTAACAATTTATAGTTTAATTTGTTAGTACAGCTAAATCTCTTGGGGGGGGAATGAAACAAAGTTCAAAATTAGCGTGAGTTCGAACAGAGGGACAATCTCTGTTTATACTGAGGTTATACTTTATGTATTATGTATTGTAAATCTCTGTTTTTACTGAGGTTACTACATGTATTATAAATATGAAATGACTCACGCATGAAGATCTTCAAGAAATGGTGAGAAATCTGTACTGGCGAAACTTGACAATGAAGTAATATCATTATTTTCTAAATGCCTACAAAAAGCAACAGATTTTCAGCAATAAAAATACAAATTCACCAACTATGTTGCAATGGACATCAATGAACCAGAGAAGAAATAGTAAGATCTACTTTTAGTTATTTTCACTGGATCCTTATAGTGTCTAATTGTCATCTATCTTTTCAGATAGCAAACAAACAATGTCGCATTCAAAAGCCCAGGGCTGGAAGAGGGTGTGGACAAGACCTCAACTTCCCTTCTGGATACCTAACACTTTCAGGCCAAATAAAAAACAAACAAATTTCAGCTATGCAAAATACGTGTGCTACGTACCACCACTTTGTTTTGCACTTTACTTACAGACTTTCTGGCTAGTAAAACATAGTTAGGGCAAGCACTTACAAGTATAAAAGAGATGGCAATGGTGAAGATGACTGTGATAAAGCTGGATGTGGAAAATTTGTCAACAGATTGTCATTCAACCATCTGAAAATACAAAAACATTAAGAAGATGCAATTGCAATAAAGAAATTTGTAGATGACACACAAACACATACAAATCAAGATTGCCAGTTCAAAAAATTTTACACGACACATACAAAAAAAAAGAATTGCACCAAGACTAAGGGTGCGTTGCGTTAAGAAAATCCAAAAATGGATTCTAATACAAAAAAACAGATTTTGCATTTCTTTACTAAATAGATTAATACAAGATCACTCCGATCAAGGTGCATCAAGGGAGCCAAAGAATCCTTGCTCAGAGTGGGTTCTTCGATTCCTTTGATGAACCACGATCCGAGAGATCTTGGATTTATCTGTTTAGTAAAGAAACGCAAAATTCATTAGAATCCAATCAGGATATTCCTAAAGAAATGCACCCTAAAATTATTGGTGTCAATTTTACACTTATGGATCTACAATGGTTAAGTTCATTTTGCTCCTGAGTAGCTGCAAAGAAAGCATAAGCTCCACATAGCTTTAGGGATGAACATCTGTACCACCATATCTATAAAACTGCAAATTGGATTTTCCACTGCTGGTATACTTACAAATCTTCCAAAGCAGGCAGGTTTTTGAAGGCATTGTGCATCACATATCTTGTTTGGTAGGGACTTTGTTGTTGCATTAAAATTCTAAAAGGAGATATACCAGAATTACGCATTAAAAATCCTACACAGAGCTTGAACAAGCAGCCCTCTTGCTTGACCTGGCCGAGTATTAGTTTACCTTTCCCTAGGCTATGGCCTATCAGGCAAGTGAAAATAAAGTGACAAATCATCTGAGATGACTTATTTCATGATGAAGTTTTCTTTTGTTACTGCAATGTCATCATCACCAACTTTTACTTGCCACACCATAAATAATTATACATAGTAGCAAAAGGCAGCGGCATTGCCAAGAGTGTCACTGAACCTGAAGTTGAAGAAATATTGACAACTCCCATTCTCTGGAAATCAGCAAACAACTGTAATGAAACATCCAAGCAATGAACATTAACATTAAAACTCTATCAGTCATGTTTGGATTCTACTCACAACACTCGCAGCTTTGGAAGATTTTCAAATGGACTGCTAAATGATTCTGCTGTTATGGTTTGTAAATGGTTCCCTCGGAGATCGCTACAGAAATCAAGTTCCAAAATCTAAAATTACCACACAAATGCACTGCTGAATAACTACTGTTAAATAGTTACAAAATTATCCAAGGAACTCTGTAATGTTATTAAAGAATTCAGCACAACAAGGTCATAATCCTGCACACTTTTGGGATTATGTGACTGACTTTACAGGGCATGTACTTTGATGGATCAATAGAGCCCCTCTTCATCAGTTGATGCTACACTGATGATATCAAACATGACCCATATCACTGGTGAACGAGTTGTGGTCATTTCTTAACCAGCAAACATACTTTTTCCCCAGGTATTTCCACAAAAGGTGGTTAAATAATTGCAGATTATCATTTTCTAGGTACAATCGGTTACCATAGCAACAGCATAATATGTTAAAGGCACTTAAAATTAGCTAATTGGCTTTAAGTGCTAATACCTCAAAAACATTCCTGGTGGTCTTACCTATTTTAGCAAACGTTGATTTAAAGGATGCCTAATTTTTGAAAAGTTCCAAGAAAAATTACAAGAGAAGTTCACAACAGTCTTTAAGTTAAACTCATTCCATGGAAATTATAATTGTATGAAGCGAGTGCAAAGTGACACTTACAGATGTAACAGCTCTGGTATTTCATAAAAAACATTAGCGCCAATGGTTTCCAAATGATTCACGTGTAACTCACTAGATAAAGAAAAAAAATTAAAGTAATTATTGCCTATTTTGTTACCAAAGACAGGATATCTCTTTAGGGTGACAGACAACATTTGCTGCAAATGCAAGTTTATCATGTTCTTTGTTTTCTACTCCACTTGCCTGTTTTCCAACACCACTTTTATTTTTGAGAGAACAGCCCTGTTACACTCAAACCAAGAGAAGCATACCCCTCAAGATTACATCGAATCAATTATTAGACTATGGAGCCCGCTAGTTATTTCAAGAATACAATAATGACTTCATTGCCTGCTGGTCGCTCCAACAATGCAACCAACAGGTCCAATATTCAAATGATCAATTCCTTAAATGTAACTTTTCGGGGTATGTGTCACTTGGTTTGACTGTAA
>OMLO01002310.1_pt1 | contig 15321 bp, 12 predicted proteins | sample 1674811 | NCBI WGS metagenome assembly OMLO01 (sample SAMN06265003, study PRJEB25207) | coral metagenome | isolation source: Coral host | place: Mexico:La Bocana,Puerto Morelos, Mexico | collected 2008-11-13 | reverse complement strand
TATCCCACAATGCCGATGTTTTGGAGCCCATCATCAGAGAGTATGGCAGCCTATCTCAATTAAAACCGGACCTGTAGAATTGGGGAAAAAATCACACTATGTGTTCAGAAATTATGCATGCATCTAGATACTATACAGTCAGTGTTTTGTCTTCCCTATCTTAGGCACACGTCCTGCCATTCACCAAATGATCGACGTGGTGGGTCGTTTCCTCTTTCTATGCCGCCCCCGTGGAAAGAAGCTTCCAACAAGTAGCTGGACAGCAGTACTTAGGATATACACGGGTTTGATATAGTAGATATACATGCGGTGAATTGTATGCATGATATCAATATGCAAACTACCAAGTGATTTGGGCAAATGTGGATATGATTCTATGGCCATCCCTTTAAATACCCAAACCATCATACACCCACATCCGCAATCGCGGCCCAGGTGATTCCATCAAAACGGAGGCATGGCTGCTCCGCCGTTTGGTGACGATATTTTCACAGGCGGCTAAGAGGCCCCATGTTCCAAGAGATGCTCAAATGAGGAAGCTTTTCTCGTGTATTGGCATTAACCTCGAAAGTGCTCCATCCGAAGGACCACCTATTATATATGATCGATGTTGCATGTCTTTACTGTTCGATTTACATCAATCTTTTTGCATATACCCCATGAATTTGGAAAACCCCCATATCCTATAGCTGGCTTGAATCCCTCTAGGACCTCTTGACGGGGACGCTGATCTTGGGGAAGATCACGGGGCCGAAGAAGCTTGCGAATCTGATGTCCCCACGGATGATGAAGTAGTTCCCACGGAGTATGATGAGGACACAACATTGAAGCTGTACTTCCAATTTTTTTAATAAAGGCTACATATGATCTCAAATGCGGTCATCAGCTTCTTGTTGATGTTTCATTTTCCATGATTTAAAATTGGTAAATCATGGCAAATCTATCTCCTACCATCCAAAGGAGGAAGATCGAAGTGCTGAAGTTCCAAAGTCCGAGACCACTGAAAGCCCCCAAGTTGCATCATATGACCCATGAACTCCCAACCAATATCAGCTATAGGCTATATATCACTAGCCCTCAATTTTCCTTCCATCTCATGATATCTCATCCCAGGCTTGGAATCTCCACGCCTGCCCGTACCATCGGTTTGCACTCCATCGCCTCGCAGTGGCTCGGTTGGTTTTCTGGTGATGGAGTATGAGGGAATGTAGCTCAATGGAACGCTACAATATGTTTTACCAAGACAATTTGTCAACATTGTTCAACTTACTATATCTTAAGATATGTGATGTGCTTTCCTGTTGGATGATGTTGTTTCCGAAATGTTTGATACATCCAAGGTGTTGGGTCATCAAAGTCTACTGGATCAAAGCTTTGTTATCCTGTAAAGTGTGGCTGGATTTGCATCAATTGCCACAAAGTGCACAGGAACAAGGAGGCTGTTCTTGCACAACAGTGTATCGAGAGTACTGGTCATAAAATGGTAGAATCACCTTTGATGTGCAATCACTGCTTTGGTTTGGGTGATGATATCCATAAAATCAAGGCCAGTATTTGCCCAAAAGCCCTTGACTTCACCAGTTCTGACACCACAGAAACTCCTACAGAGGTACCTCCCCCCGTCCTTCCCATGGAAAAGAAGATTCATGCAAGCATGGTTGAGATTGAAGCTTCAAGGATCAAACACGACATGGAAGCGGTTCAGAAGGAAATAAAGCGCTTGCAGATCTTAAGGGAGATGCAAGTAGAAAGGGAACGCTTGGCCAGCTTGCTTGCCAAAAAACGGCAAGCAACCAGTCACTTATCTGAATGGGGAAAAGTGATAACAATTGATAGTACCTGATATGCAAACACGTTTTTCTCTAGAACATATATATCTCCTGTTCTAATCGGGTTTCCAAGGCCAAGATGCTTTGGAGACTTTACCACTGACTGAAGTTGAGTCTGAACACTGGGCAGCAAGCGAGGCCCTTTTACACAATCATATGTCCAGTTTTATTGAAACACTTTTGCGTTTGCATCTCCATTTTGATGTATTTTTCACTTGCGTAGGCGATGAAGAAATCTCCGCCAGCCACTTTTAGCGATCGACAGCCAAAGCGCCTTCACAAAGAGCAAAGGATGGAGACCCCAACACTAGTGTTAGGAGAGACGGAACAGTCTGAGCAAACACCAAACAAGGATGATGAGGTGGCCCAGGCAAGCAAGGCAAAGCAACACCAAGTTTCAGAGGTGCAAGCAAAAGAGGAAGGCTCTACAAACACAAAGGTGCATAACACCACACAGGCAGGAACTCAGGAGCATGGCAAACCTACAGCAGAATCAGCAGCCAAGGGATCCATCCCTGATCTTGTACAAAACGAGAAAAGCCTTTCGCCAGCTGAGCACTTGAAAGCACTAGGTAAAGTTGCTAAGCCAAAGGGTCGGCCTGCTAAGGCCAAAGCCAAAGCCTCGCCGAAATCAAAATCCAAGGCCCAGAAAAAGACACCGCCCAAAGCACCTTTAAAGAGAAAGACTGGAAAACAACCAGATGATCCCCAGGATCAGGACAACGAGGATGAGGAAAAGGTAGAAGATGCAAAGGCCGATGCTCCAGAAGCTAGCTCCAGCAGTGCAGCACCAGCCAGCACACCTGTAAAGCCGAAGAAACGGGCTAGGAAGCCAAAGCAGGAAGACAACACAGCAAAGACACATCCCAAGAAGGCATCACCGTCTAAGAAGCAATCTTCACCGAAGACAGGCAGCAAAAGCAAAAAGGGTTCCAAGACAAAGGACACCACCGCTGATGAGAAGGAGACAGACAAGGCAAGCAGCGCAGTGAAAACAAAAGGTAGAAACACAACAAAGGGATCAAAGGCCAAGGAAAGCAGCACAGGCAGTGAGAACAACAAGCCAGGTAAGACTAAGCGGTCAAATGAGGATCTCACAGAGGAGCAGCAAGAGAAGAAAAGGTTGCTTTCTAGGAAGAGTAGTGCATCACACAAAGCTCGTAGGGAAGCCCTGCAAAATGGTTTATCAGTGGATCAAGCCAAAGCTGCAGCTGCAAAGGCTACTCGACTTAAGTCTCGACTTAGATATTGTAGAATTTTATGATGTATGCCTGAATTCACCTTACCTTTGTTTATGTCCACGCTTGCAAATTTTGCTTTAAACTAATTTGTGATTTTGCTGGCCCAGTGCATCATCTTAGGCATACGCTGAAACTTCGTGAGAACCGGTGGGCACATGATGGTGAGAAGTGTTTTGGGGTAAATCCAGAAAGCCTTGGCCCTCATTGAGACTTGATAATCTTGAGACTCATAATCAACATGTTCTAAAGCTATATAAGTTTGCATAAGACCTATTACGTCCTTTTGGGTACATATCGTCTACTCAAGGTTAAGGCTTCTGATGGGGTTCAATAGGACCATGTGAAGTAGGTAGCCACAGAGCTGCTGAAGTGAACACATGGATACTTCCAAAGATCCAAAGATGCGATTTAGAAATCTCGAACAAAAAGAAAAGGATAAGTCATCAATTTCCTGATCAGATTCAATCTTTTTGACCAGCAGCTTAGCCCATTCACACCTTCCAAGTAAGCAAACTCCATCGCATCGCAGGTTCATGCCTAAGAAGGCCAATGGCTGGCAACTGCGTGCCAGTCTTTGTGGTGCGGTTCCCCCCAACAACCGTGTATGTTTGTATGTTTGCCTGCGCTGGGATTGGTGGTGGGGTTGCACGTGCTGAGTCAATCCATGTCCTTTTTCATCAGCTATTTGTATATCAAAGTTGGTGGGTCTCAAGAACCTTTAGTGCCGGGCGATAGCAATGCCTAGCCGCCGTTTGGTTTCGGACCTCATTAAGGTGCAAGCCCCCAAGGTGCCAATTCCAACACTCGATGTGATACTGCCACATCATGTCACAAGAGAATGGTTTTACAGTTTTCCATGTAAGGTGATTTGTTTCAAGATGTTTCAACTAATTTTTTCTACATCCAACCCCAGTGCCTGGAGGCCTTGATAGCAATCGTCTCGGGCTCAAAATCAAATTCTTTTAGCTCAAGTGTGGCCATTCATCTCCAACTTAAGTTTTAGGGGGTCAGCTGTATCAATATGATTGAGGTGCTATGCTTGACATGGAACACCAAACTTTCTTTTGACTCGAACTACCAGTTCGTTGAAGTCTTTGCGGGGAAAGGTCGAGTGTCCCAAAAAATGCGCCTTTGTCTTGATAGAATTCCAACACCACTCAACCATAAGTTGCAACAATTATTGCATTTTGACTTTGGGTTCCCCATGACCCACTTCCAAGACCTAGTGTTTGTAGTCTACGAGGCATTCCCTTGGATATAAAGTGGCAAGCATCGACTTTGAGTACAGCCACAAACATATGGATTTTCTTGAAGTGGCAGGATTCCTGTGCCTTTCCTGCAAATTATATCGCCTCCCATGACTTACAAATATCAGCCCCATCCATCAGATTGAAATCCAGACCCCTTGGGTTCTTATCCTAGCTGTCTCCACTTGCCCAGGCTCACGCTGCAGACCTTGCTCAATCTAGGCCATCGGGCGCTCACGCTGTGGGCACCTGATTGCTCGAGTTGGGGAATCCCCTGCCGTGGAACGTCAATGCGTTCCGAGATAAATCCATGTGGGTTTGAGGGGTATGACTTCGTTGCCAGAGCCAATCTGATGATATCAAGGAACCTGGGTTGAATTCACATCAGTAGGAATAAGACTTGATGACCAATGACCATCCAAATTCAAAAAATGATTGTAGATACATTGATTTGGGTTTATCAGCCTAGGCTGACGTTGGCCCTTCAATTGGTGGTATCCCAGTGCTGCTTTTTCCTCATTGAGCAGCCTTCACAAAGCCTACTAGTTAGGCATCCTCGCATCGACTGGTTTTTCAACAGGGTAGTTTGGGAGACTTGGTTCCATTGTTACAGGTTGATCTTGTTGATGACTTTGCATGTTTGAATTTGGGGATGCTTAAAACATATCCCAATCCAATGGTGTCTTGTATTATTGTAGGAGTTCCTGTCCTTTACTATCAAACTCCATCTTAGGCCTTCTTTGTTCGCTTCTGGATGATGCACCATGGAGGGTCGACCAGCAAACGGAGCGTGTTTTGGGGAAATGTGTCTACCATGGGCAATCTGGACAAGGGAGTGCTTCGCCGGGCGGAAAGGGAGAAGAAAACAAAAATCAAGACCACCCGAAACTCAGACTCAGAATAGATCATATTCATAAGTTCCAAATTTGAAAAGAGTATTGGGCCCACTACATATTGTTTGGAGAAGCCTTTTCAAATTTGGAATGAATTTGGATGGTATTTTGAATAACTTTGTTTTAAGAGTGGACCCCTAAAGATGTTCCAGCTCTCAAGCGTCCCTAGGAAAGTATTGCGACAAGTCTGGACGGGCTAGATTTGTTGGAGACAAACAAGCTTTGAAGCAAACGCAGACTCTCGTCAGATGTTTTGTGATGTTTTGTACCCAGTTCTGAGTTCTGAACTGTAGTTGCTGTATACTTTCATGGATTTTGATTTGAATTCGACAATCAATTTCAACCCAAAACTCATGTGAACTCAGGGCTTATCCGAGTGGACTTGGAGATAGCATCCACAAGGTCTATGTTGATGAACTTAAACGTCCAGTTCATGGTGACTTGAGGGTTCTCCCTGAAAAATTGGCCTTGCCTTTCAAGACTGAGTTGCAGCTTTTTATGGAGCTCCCAATGGGAGACCTTTGGAGTGATGCAAAACTACTCCCAGTCTTCGAATACATTTACTTATGCAAGCACACCAGGACCCAAGTTTTCTTCAGGGTGGGTTGGATAGAGAGCACATAATAAAGTCGATATATAGTGATTGTATCCTTTCCCCACTTCGCCACTCATCCCTGCTGTTCACCATGTCGCCAGGATTCCAAACGAATGGAAGCCAGCAATGAAAGCCTTTCATGGAGACTTCGCACCCTGCCTGCAAGAGATGGGTGTGCAGTATGTTTGTGGCTACTGAATCCTGGGGGAATTTCATGACTGCCTAAATCCGGCTATATCCAAGGTAGATGCCCAAAAGTGACTCGTCATGTCCAGAGTGCACAATTCACCGCCTATAATTCGGAGGAGATGCCCACAATTCAGACGAAATCGTCAACTTTTTGATTCTGGTACTCTAAATGGGAAAAAATGCAAAATAGTGGGGCGCAACTCGAGCGCAATTTTGCGCAACTCGAGCGCAATTTTGCGCAACTCGAGCGCAATTCTGAAAACCTGTAGTTTGGAAAAAAAATCGTCAAGAAATTGTTTTTCAAGTCTATTTTGGGTTTCTTCAGAATTTCTCTCAGGTTGTGCCAAATTGCCACAACATGAAATAGACTGAAATTCATGGGTGTGACTTTGAAAAAAACACAAGTTTCAACACTCATCACTGGCTTTGCTCCATAGCGCAGCATCTCTTAAGGTCTCAGTCTGATCTTTTAGGTTTTTGACATGTCTAGCCGCCAAGATCTTCATTCGTGTCAGACACTTGTGGATGGGACTGGCATGCTTGGCCAGCACACCGGAGAACAGCAAACGGGTGAACTGAACTTGGACGACTTAATCAAAGTTTCTTGCCAGCTCTTTATTGGTGATCTAGTTTCTATCTTGGTCGCATCCTTGCAAAAACCCACTTAAACATCCACCAAACAAATAGTACCATGTATGTAACCTAGGCTCACGAAGCCAAGCTTGCGGCTTTGAGGGGTGAGTTGGAGAAGTGTGACCACCAGGATGGTACTTCCAGCTATATCCCACCATTTGTTGAAGGTGCACCTGCAGTCATACTGGCTTTAACTAACAGTATCCCGAAATAAAATTGGGTACCAACACATACATCGTGACAGCAACATTTGATCTATTTGTTTGTCATGTTAGATCCCAACTATAGTTGTTTTATGTTAAACCACCCTATAGTATCCCACCTGTATTACTTCCATTCGCTGGTGCAGGTGCTCCAGTGATTGCTCACAGCACGGGCGCATACCCGGCAGGGACCAATGTCGATGGATCTACTCCTAGTCCTAAGCGTGGGAAAGGGTTAGGCGGCCTTAAAAGATCTTTGACTATGGGAGCTTCACCCCAAAACTCACCAAAAATGAGGAGGAACTCTTCTTTCTTTCAAGATGCTCAAAACCCGAATGGGACCCCTGTTAGGGAGGAAGATAGTCAACGCCTCCCACCAACTCCAGTCACTCCAGTCACTCGAGTGGCAGAGCCTTCAGAAGCAACTGCTGCTCCGACTCCACGGGGTTCTGCACCTGACAGTGCGGTGATGCCCCCACCACCTGTTCCTACTGGTCCTGAACAAAAGGATTCTCTCTTTTGGAAGTTTTTCAGCTAAATTGGAGAGGGGTAAATTACAGAGATGGACCACTGGAGGAAAAACATATACCATTAAGACTTGAAACTGTAACATTCTGTAACTTGTTCCCTTCAACCATGCACTGAGGCTGCGAAGGCATTGTGTGATCAAGTCGTCTTCTGTCTCCGAGGAGGCGTTGAAACTTTGGAAGACCAAAGACGGCCGTTGCTTGATTTTACATTAGAATACAACTTCAGCCCCACAGATTCTCAGGTTATAGTATCTATATATCGATATCGGCATTATACATATAGATAGATCGATATCCAACGAGAAAGTGAATATCCCATTTCCAACATTAACTTCGACAGATCAACTGTACTTACTTTAAAGAAATCATATGATCATATGAATTCACCGGATCCTTGCTAACCTTGGACTGCATATCTAGTGAAGCTGAGCTCCTTTGACTTAGGCTCTAAATTGCGGGAATTGATGCTGAAGAACAACTTGGACTTTGGCAAGGTCGAGATGGAATTGAAAACGTCCAAAACGGTTTCTCATTCCCAGAAACGGGCTGGCCAATGGGTCACCAAAAACTACCTTTTGACGACTATGGCATGGACCAAGAATCATGTCTTAAGGATGTTTTTGGCCATAGATCCATTTTCCATTTTTGAATTTGTTCCAAGAGGCTTTTCCATACGGTGATGTCCCCATGTGATGAAACAGGATTTTTGTTCCAATCATATTTACATTAATGTTTATATATAGCTAAGGAAAATGGCTGACAATGCCTTTGAGTGGGCATCGAAGCAGAATCTGGTAAGGACAAATGAAGTCCACCAAGAACAGGAGGCAAAGCTTGTTCTTGAAGATGGGTTTTCATATGAGAGGGTTGACAAAGAGGAAACCCTAACCTCTACCAATATCGAACTGGAAGATTCTTGTTAGCGTTGGGGGCAATGCAGGTTCATGTTTCAAATCATTGATGGTATCCACATGTAAGATTTGAGACTTGCTTGAATGATAAATAGTCTTTATGTGCAATTGGTTGTCCATAAACCCAAGGACCCAACTGGCACTTCTTTGGAAAGCGACCTCCCTGCCAACTCAAGCCTTGAGATCCTGCGGCGCAGTGATGCCGATGATGCCAGCATGAAGCCTGAGGATGCAGCAGCAGCCAACTCTGGTTCTTTCAAGTTTCTGGGCAATAGCTACCCAGGGGCTCTACTCTACTGTTTGATCAACCAATTCAGACTTAATGAGAAAGACACCATTTCATTTCAAAGTGTGGAAAAACTTAGGTTGGTCTTCCCGACCATTCAAGAGAATTGCAGTGCGGTTTCAATCCTTCCACACTTTATCGAAGTATGCGGAAGGAAGATTGACAACACGGCTACTGTGCTGGACTGGATGATCATGCTGTACTTGCACAATGTTTGGGGAGTATTTTTGATGTCAACCATATCATGTTTAAAAACCATGTGTTCTGGGAGGAGAAGTTGATTGGAATCAAATCAGTCCAGGCCAAAGAGTTCACACCTTAGAGGAGTCTACCTGTTGAATCTGAAATACAAGTCTTGACCTACACATCCCATCAGCTTTCCCTTGAGGATGGGTGATCATATTCAGATCCAACTGAACCACATGAAGGATGTGTATGCAAAGTTGGAAAAAATCCAGTCGGACTGTGCTGTGACACGGACCGCAAGGCTCATCCATATAGATTTGATTTTTATGGGATGTTCTGCCAAATTATAATCGATATCTATAGGTATATATACATCTTTTCAATCATGTTTGGGAGGCCTGAGACGCAGCAGGAAATTCTGCGTCTTTGCGCTTCTTGCACAAAGACTGATGTTGCCTTGAACAACTTGGTGGTGCGGGCGAGGATATCCCCATTTCTTTGTTTTTGATATCAAGGATTCAAGGATGTATAGTTCACTTAAATTCCCAGTACCAAAACTTCTCTTTATACCTCTCCCAGGACGATCAAGGCTCCAGCAGCATCGAAGTCGAAGCCTTCGAAGCCTGCAACTGCTGCAAAGTCTACCGCAAAGCCCAAAGCGGCGAAGAGTAAGAAGTAGATGCTTTTGGGTTATGAGTGCTTAGTACCTCAAACCTTTCTTTGCAGTAGGTGGATCATAGTGTCCACCTGGCCACTTTTGATTCAATTAGAAATCGCGTGGCAATTCCCTACGCTTTACTTATGATCCTGGTAGCCCGAAGTTGATGTATGCAGGTAGTAGACGTTTGATTTGGGTTTTGCATACTTTTTCAACTTCTTAGCCTGCAGGAGTTCACAAATCATGGGGGAAAAGAAATATATAGACCATTTGCTGCTTGAAGTTGAACCGCAATGATCTCACCATCAAGAAACGCATGTTCAACACAAGTATTCATACTTCCACCATGTTCCCTCGCAGGTGTTTCCCGAGACAATGTGGCAGTATCTCGATTGGGAGGCTAGGATATCTTCTATATGCATCCCAAGGTTGACCTTTTCATCCCCTCACAGTGTTTTTCTGGGACCTTTGCTGATCCAGGCGATGATGATGACAATGATCTCGACGATGACGCCGACCTTGCCGAGGAGTTAATGCTTGGCATGGAGAATGGTGTGTCTTGGCTTGAGGCTGATTGGGGTGAACTTGGGGAGTCATGTAATGTAATGTGAGTCAATGTCTTGAGAAAGCTATATCATGCATGTTGAAAAAAAGCACAACTGGGAAAAAACAACACCTTTGAACCCCAGTAAGGCTGATACCGCTATTCGGGTGATGAGACTGGCTACAGTTGCCAACAACAAGCTGAAGAAACATGGTTCCTTAGCTTAAAGGTTTCAAGATGTTTCAAGTAACTCCATATGCATTCAATGTGCTGAAAAAGTGGTGTAAGTTAAGTCCTTTTGGTCATGGCATCCCCATCATCTAGCATTAATGTTGACCAGGTATTTCCGACAAAAACTTGAAGTTGATGGCAAAGTGTGGGAAGTCCAAAGATGATCCTCATTCCTGTTCGAATCTTCATCGCCTACTGATGAAATCTGGCAGGATGCTTGATGTCAAAATTTCCACCATACCACTTTGGATACGATACTCGAGGAAACGACCCCAACAGGCTTTAGTGAATTACCCTGTGCTTCGGATGACTGATTGGGTGGATTGTGTTTTTCGACACGGGGGGCACATGTTTCTTGGTGGAAATCCATTGGGTAAATCAAACCACTTTCGTCAAGATCTACGTCAATTCTGGGAAAGGTACAAAGTAGTGGAACCGGACCTTTCTTTTTTTGGAACCGTTCCTGAATGCGAGTGGGATACTTGTATCCCACTTGCAATTCACGGTGATGAAGGGAGAGGAAAAGCGAAGTCACCACTCATGGTGGTGACGACCCAAGTGATTATGCCTTTGAGTGAGAAGAAATCCAACATGCAGGGGAACCTCTGAGGTGTTTAACAAGTTTTACATCTTTCCTCCAAGTTGATCTATGTATATTGATTTATATCTTACAAGTAGGTCAAAATATTGTTTGTGGTTCTGGAAAGTCCTTATAAGGCCATCCATGTGCACTCGCTTGCTTTACACGGTGCTCCCATCTCCGTATACCCAGCAATCCTTCCATCGACTACTCTCACAGCTGACTAAAGATCTCAATTCTTTGCAAGAACCAGGAGTGGATGTTCCTTCTTTGCATCATTTTTTTGAAATACTTTCGAATTCACAACTGTTTTTGTATGGGGCCCTTTACAACTTGACCTTGTCACCCTAACAATCTCTCAGGTTGAATGGGAAGGGCAGAAGTACCACTTCAGGTTCATTTGCATTGGCTGTAAAGGTGATTGGCCTTTCTTGAGATCGGCTTACTCTCTCTCATGTGGATACAACTGCACAGCAAAGTGTCACAGATGCGATGTTCGAGACACTAGCCCATACATATACACGTTATGCATATGAACTTTTTTGTTTTATGTAATCCCGTGTTTTTAGTAACGACGTATAAAGATCATATGAGTATACAATACCACAACCTCAAACTTTCCTCCAGCCAGGGGCCCGGCACAAATGTTTCCACCTGCACCAAGGAATGGTATGATGTGAAGGGTGCCATGAGAAATGTGACGGCTGCCGACACAAATCCTAGCCCCTTCAAGGATGGAAGCCGAAGCCCATTCCGGGATTTGCTAATGGGTGAATGTACCAGATACATCAGGATTGATCCTGCCCACACCTTTGCAATTGATGGCATTGGCAAAGATTTTCTGGCTAGTACCATTGTGATGTTAGTACGTATGGGCCATTTTGGCCGTTCAGCTACACCAATGGCACTTCAGAATGCGTATGCTAGCATGATGGCTTTTTGCAATGCCTACAAGAAGAATACGAGCATTGTTGACTTCAGCTATGCGTCCCTCAAACTTCCGAACAACTCGTTTCTTTCCATTGGTATAGGATATTTTTAGATGTTTTCTGCACCTCAAAGCCCCTTTTAAGCGAGGATGATTCTTTTGAAAAAAAACAATCATTTTGGGAAAACCTGTTTGAGTATTTGATGATGTTACTTGGTGTTTGTAAAACAAAATCACATCAACTACAGGTTGAATGGTTTTCCACATGGGCTTGGGAAAGGGCATGATGCGGCAGTTGTTGGCGCCTGGCTAGCCCAAGAAGTTCAACATGTCTCAGCTGCCTCAATTGCCGATTGGCGACAGTTCGTTGTTGAATAAAAAGTTTTGCAAAATCTAGGGTGAGTCAATATGATCTTTGTTTGGTGAGCCCCCCAAAACAAAAATCGGTTTGTGGCAGCTGAGGACCCTAAATACCGGGACATCTTAGCGATCATCCAGCACACCTGTGTTGCTAGCGACCGGTACTGGCGAACCATTTACCACCATGGTCTGTGGATCCCCAGGAATGTAGCGTTGCAACTTGTGTCCGATGGTTGGAGTTTCACAGTTCCTTGTTGTATGACTCTAGTTTGGCAAACCTTTCTTTTTCTCAGCCCCCAGGGAAGTAAAACTTGTTTGGATAGCCCCTTAACATAATCTTGGATTGGTATATCAGTTGAGGATGGGTATTCTACCTTGGCTGCATTGACTGCAAAACTTGGAGTCTATGGATACCAAACCAGACCAAAACTTCATATGATGGTGCACATCACGCTGCTTGGGATATGAACAGTAAACTTTCCGTCCCCCCAATCTTAAACCTCGAAGGAATGGGTTTACGGTTTACATACATGCTGTTGATGTTCTACCCAAAAGCTTCTGAGGTTAGACATTCAACACCAATTGGAAAAGCCTGGATGCGAATTCGCTTTATCCCCTGTAGCTCACATGTGCTGGACAGATGAGGATATGATAGGGCGGATATCCCGCTTAAGTAGACGTTGCCATGCTTTGACCACGGCCCGTAGGTGTATAGACAGGGCCCTTTGCAATTACAGAAGACAATTTGGAATTCACTTTAGTAGATCCTATCTGGAAAAGAGGGAGCCCTGATGTGATAAACCAAACCCCAAACAAGCATCATCATTGTTTTTAAAAAGAAGTCTTAAGACTGAAGAGAGGGTTTGCCCTCTTTTTGGTCAGCCTGCACATGCTGGGTGCTCTGGCAACCGTTTCGACATCAGTGTCGAGGTCAAGAACAGTGTGGCGGCGTGGCTGGGGGATGGCCAGAAGGGATGGACTGGTTGAGTTGATATATACAAAGTTTGGGCATAAACGTGTATATATGGGTTTTAAGATGTTTTAAGGATCTCAAACGTCAGCTTTTTTTTACCTCGAGCACTTTTTGTTTGCTCGAGTACTTTTCGGCAATTCGTCAGGAAATCACTTCGGTATACTTTTTTCCTGTTGTTTCGGATGTCTAGGCATATCCATACCAGCATTCCGATGTATGACAGCGAATCTACAAATCATACGACAGATCTATACAAGTCGAAGTGTAAGCTGTCAATGTACAAATCCATACAAAGCAATTTTCATTCGCTGCTTTGTATCAAAAATTAAAATTCGCATTCTGAAATCGTCGCCTTCAAACGCAACCAATCAACCGACTGTAATTGGAGATTGCGCGGTTTTGCCATGGGATTTTTCGTTTTGCACTCCACTGGCAATAGCATGTTTGCCTGCAACAGGATACCTGGTAGGTAAAGGATCAAAAAGGCATACCTTCGGATTTCAACTGCTCCAGCCATGCAGAGATTCTACCATCAGTCATGTCGCCCTCATTGTCTTCATCCAAGGGGAGGCCCATGAACTTCCCATTCTTCACACTTTTAGATTCCTCAAAGGTATAGCCAGATGCATCCACATATCCCACCATCTTGGCACCTGCTGCTTGAAAGGCATTATGAAGTTCTTCAATGCCATCACAAAAATTATCACCATAGGATTGAGAGTCACCACAACCAAAAACAGCTACAACCTTGCCACTAAGATCATACTCTTTAATGGTTTCCAAGTAATCATCCCAAGTTGTACCAGATCGATATTCATCTGCTCCAGTGTTCCAGGTTGGACAACCTGCGATTACACCGTCCAAGTCTGCAAAATCTTCCCCATCATAATCTGAAGCTTCGAGACCTGTTGCTTCACCAATCATGGATGCTACCGTTTCGGTGTTACCTGTCTGTGTGGCATAGAAGACACCTACAGCATTTTGAGCTGTGCAACCGTTCTTCCTGCTCAAACGATTGAACTCTTGCCATGCCACAGGTGAAATGGATACTTTTGGCAGCTTTCCAGCAAAAGACCATTGTGGTCGTGACCAAAGCAACACCATCCAGTAAAGTGCCAAGATCATGAGAACAACACGAGAAACTCTTGGGGTGGAACTTGCCATGGTTGGAAGCTAAAAAATCCAAGCAGAATGATGGCGACTTTGACTTCAGGCTTGACAGCCTTAAATGGCTACGGAATTCAAAAAAAAAGTGAATGTGATCCAGATTTAGCAACTCCCCAATGACTATCATTGAAATCACATCGCCTATCCAAGCAGAGTGGGCATGAACCCACAGCTGTAGCAACACTGATTCTTTTTTGCTCAAACTGACAAGTGTCTCGATTGGACAAGTTCAAGTTTGACAAATTAAAATTATTCACCTGAACATCTATTCGTATATAAAAAAAGTACCCCACCCCACTTTCGTAGTACTTTTCCATCAAACGAGTGAAAATCTTCAAAACATCTTAATTCGTCAACTTTTTGTTACCTCGAGCACTTTTTGGAAATCGTCAGCTTTTCAGGGTCTACTCATGCCAGTAAGTAGCCATTTTGGCTAAGTGTGACCTGGGTTGGCTCACCTTATGTTACCTTTCCCTGTGGTGCGCCCTGATTTGGGATTGAGTTGGGATTGAGATTGTGGGATGGGTTTGCTCACAAGGAATAATTGCCAGTCATATGATGAATCGTACAGTGGGGTTCAAGGGAAACAAACTGATCAACTGACCATATGTCATCCTCTTTTTTCTCATAACATGTGCGCATTTGTCCATATATAGCAACTAACTCGCGATGATACTCCATCACTAGTGAGCATTGGGGTGTTACCTTACCATACCTTGCCAATGTATGTGCTCGTGCACGCAGGTACGTGATCCCTGAAGTTGAAGGCCTGGCGACCCACCCCAGCCCAGCAAGCATCGACAAGCATAGGCATGCAGCAAAGGTTGGCAGTGGTTGGGGTGTACATGAGTATCCGCCCCGTTCATCAGTGGTCACTGGCTTAAGGGTTTCGGTTTAGGTTACCTTTGATCTTTGGATACCATGTCCAATGAATCTTTGGAAACGGAAGGGGCCAGATGTCCTGTGATAAAGGCTTGGTCTGAGTTGCCAGTGGTGGTTTCTAGGGCGGCTGAAGGGAAACTAGCGGAAGTTGGAAAAGATGGGGTCACTCGTGAAACAGTATCCCACAATGCCGATGTTTTGGAGCCCATCATCAGAGAGTATGGCAGCCTATCTCAATTAAAACCGGACCTGTAG
>OMLO01002308.1_pt1 | contig 15327 bp, 10 predicted proteins | sample 1674811 | NCBI WGS metagenome assembly OMLO01 (sample SAMN06265003, study PRJEB25207) | coral metagenome | isolation source: Coral host | place: Mexico:La Bocana,Puerto Morelos, Mexico | collected 2008-11-13 | reverse complement strand
GATTTTAGGCGATTTGTCAGTTGTCAGTTAAAATTTTGGCCATTTGTCAGTTGTCAGTAAACCCCATCCAGACCCTCTCTTTAACATGGCAGACGATTCAGATCAGCTTGACTGTCCTGTAACTTCATAGTAAATCTGATTCATATAAAACAATCCCTGCAATCTATCTATCATATCTTTCCTTGTAAACGAGAAAACCAAAAGGATAAGGTTAAGGATAGATTAATAACAAGGCTATTCAAAAAAGTGATGTAAGTTGAAGATAAGGCTTAATTTAATTTTAACATGATTTCACGGAGAAAATTGTTCACTTTGCCGAGCAGACGAACGTTAAAAAAAATACTTGTTCTTGTCTCCTATAAGACAGAATTGCAATGCCGGTCAGACTTTCAGCAGCCATGAGTTTCCTGCGTACATTTCATCCTCGCTTCATTTCTTCATCATCACAAACACGATCTCAAGAATGTTGAATTCGATAGTGATGGCTCAACCCCTTGAAGCTTAACCAAAAATTCTTAGAAAAATAGTTTTCATCGGGGTAACAGACTTTTCCCGATTTCCTTGCATTCAAGTACGTTTTTTAAGTAAACCTTCGACATCACTTAATCTCAAAATCTTGTACGCCATTGTTACTGACAAAAGGTACGCAAGCCACCCCTCTAGGTAGCGCACAGGAAATTACCTCCCCCGAATGGCGGCCATCATGGTCGTGCCTGGCAAAGGTTCCCGCGCTTTCATCGTCGCCGGTAACCCTGTGCCGTGCCTGCATTTACTCAGCGGATCCTCCCCACCCGAAAAAACCCTTAAAGCCTCTGCGGAGGAGAGAGTGCAGACATAATTTGATCTAACTTACCTAAGGAAAGCTATGATAAATTTCTACATGCCTGATGTGCCATTACATCTGCAGAGTCATTTATCCAAACAGAACTATGTTCTTGGGCTGAAGCAAAAGTACTTCAAAGGAATTTCAGATATTTAAAAATCTCGAGTTTTACTCACTTTCTCTACTGACTACTTGGAGAAGCTATATAAACCATGCTAGATCAGATAAAAAGGGAGTCGAACAAAGAGAAATATTGGACATTTACAGCTCAGCAAATGTTTTCTCCCTCCAAGATACAATCAATTCTTTGTCAAGAAGACAGGTAATGAGATTAAAAAAAAAAATCACTAAACAAGCAAAGATTTCTTGATGTATTAAAAATATTTCTAGAACTAATCTTGACAGAAATTTGAAAAAAGTCGGTAAGAAGAGAGATTTTTTAAATTTTGTTTTGGCGTGAAATTATAAATCGATACGAACACCACTCGATCTAGCTAAAAACACTTCTGTCATGTTCAGGGAATCCAATACTGAAATGAATGCATATTGATTGACATAAAGATAAGGGTAAATATCTTGCTACTTCTTAACTGTTGCTAAATAAATTCTTATATATTGTTATTTGTTGCCGCACGATCTTAAACACGCGCACTGATTTATACACAAAAACAGATCTGGCTATGACATAAATAAATCAAATAATTTAAGCATTAGGAAGTTTCCGTTCTGATACGTGATGTTTCACAATTGAACTTTTCGTGTACAAAAGCCATTTTCTAATCAAAATATTCGACCTTGAGATCCGAGAATTGCTTTAACTCTTCAATTTGCGACACTTCTGGGCAGTCGCTTAAATTCAAAATGACTGCCTGGTCACGAACAAGGAAATTCAATTGAATGAATTTCTGTGAAACTTTCCATATCATAGGATCTCCGATCTGTCAAATATATCCTCCTAGGCCTGTTGTGAACGATTTTCCAATTCTTAGTTGCTGAGTGCAAGTCACTCTCACACCATAATCACATTGTTTAAACCGGGTGTATAATGACGTGTGACGATGGAAGCAGGCCTGTTGCTTAGCAACGCATTTGAGTCTTTATCTTAACGACAGGCAAAATTTGACACCCACTGAATTTAATCTACTTCCTTTTGCGTGTTCAAACGGTATTGTTCACCTTTCGTTCGTTAATAATAACGAACAGATTTATTCCGTTAAGATGGTAGAGAAGGGGAGGAGTGACAGGAGAGAGCTCGGAGACAGCATCCTTGATGAATTTCTTTATTCTCATCTCCTGACAGATTGACATGATATTGAAATCGTATGGAGAATCTGCATCAGTTATCATTCTTTCCTAGGAAATCACGAAAGCTATTGACATAAGCAAAGAGATTAAAGACGTGGCAAAACTACAGGACAAAATAGCAAGGTAATATTACTATTTACTTCCTAAAAACGCGAACAAGCGACATTCACAGCACGCTCTTATCTCTCCTTCGATTATTTCTAACTTCTCAACAAAAACATCCACTAGAAATAGCTCACTTAGCTCGTCGCTGCGCTCAAATTCCCCCGTAAAATTAAGGAAATTAAGCTTTATAACCCTTTGTTGGCATTCCCCTATGCCAGGTACACAAAAATCTGAGTCGTCGCCACAAATCACTTCATTGATAAAGGGAGGGAAAACACCGTCTGGAAGTTGCGAGATAGCGAAGCATTCAGTACAAAGGCGCCTGAATCCGTCATCCTCCAGAAGAGAACCTCCATCAAAGCACTCTTGAATGACGGTGGTATCAGGGCCAGAAGGCAAGGTGGTTACACTGCGTCGCTTTTTGCTTCCAGGAGTTCTGGCCTGTTGGCGAAGGATGCTCGACAAATCTGATTGGTTGTAAGGTGAAGAACTTGGGGGTGTGGTAGCTGATAGGGGTTGTACATCTCCAAGCAGGCTGACAAACTGCAACGCCTCTGTTTTGTTGACTGCCACATACCGAGGAATGAAGCCACCAACTTCTTGGAGTCTGGCTGTTTTCTGGGTCTCATTGAGAAGGACGCATATTGGCCCTTTGATGAAACGACTCCTAAAGCGTTTGTCTGGGAGTGTGCTGACAGTCTTGTAGCATTTTTCTTTAGGGATGGTGGAATTAGTAATCGGAGGTCGTCGTGTTGGACGAATTCTTATGAACCTGAATCGTTTTCTAGACACTCGCAATCCGTCATTTGGCAAGACTGCCATTAGAAGGAGGATGACAGAGAGTAGACAAAGGCGCTGTGGTTAAGAATTGAGAAAAAAAATATATTATAAATATAATTACATTTTATAATCTCTGCCATGTTTTAAATTTTGATTAGTCCAAACTTATCGATCGATCGGTTGGGGTTTAGGTGTAGCTTCGTCATTTCTTTACACTACTTTGAGCGATACAACATCGTGGCAAATGATCTGCCGATTTTTTTATTAACTCCTAAAGGCTAAAAATGGTTGACCAAACTCGGAGCTCGATAAACCTTCTTGTCTTTACGAGCGAAAGGACACTATGTTACTGTCCGTAGAGGGGTTAGATAGAAATTGCAAAATTCAATGCAGCTGTCCCCACAGCCAAAAATAACAGAATGACTGGTTTTCAATGAATTTCCACATTCGGTAACTCTTGATTTCACTTCTTGTCGCATATTCTAGCTGATATAAAGTTCACATTGTAAAGGTGAATTTTGCCAAGACCTTCTGTCTAACTAAACAAGCAGTTTACTTGTCTACAGGGACAATACCTTCAGGTTTAGCTCCATGAATGCTTTGAACTTCTGGCCAAGTTATTACGCCGCTTCGTTTTCTCACACGGCAGGGCTGAAATCGAGCAACAAAAGCAGAAAATGATTAATTATTAAATCACCTTGTACTTTGGCCTTGGGTTCCTTAATCCAATAACGAAATGATATAAATATCCTCAAGCAAGCGTCACAGCTTCGTTCATCATTATCCTGTCCATAGTTGAGATACAAGTTTCTTTTCTTTTCATTTCGAGTTCAATGAAAACTTCGTTGCAGTGCACAAATATCTTACTAAAAGACATACCTCTTACAAATGGAACACAGATTTTGTCGCTCAAATCGTGTAGCACCTTGTATGGTGAACGCTCGAGGTCTTGTAAAAGTAAACACCATTTGTTCATGTTTGTTTATAACAACAGAAGAACAAATAAAACAAAACATGTTTCAATATGCGCTCTCCACCATATTAATGAAAAATCAACGGTGGCAATTGAAAAATGTATATCAGCTTTTGCGGATTTTAATGGTCACGAGCTAAGTAAAGCATAATACTTGAGGCAATATAACAGGTTATGATAAGAAGCTATAAGAGAAAAGCCGCAAATTGATCATTATTTGTGAATATATATAGCAACAGGGCAACAAACACAGTGAATTAACATTGCTTATTGCCTGACAGCAACTTATTAAACACACTATGACGCCATTGTGGATGTTATCGAATTGGAACAATAACTGTTTCAGTGTATTATTTTGAATGCCAGTTTTAACCAGCTATCAGTTTTTTATGGAGTCTGCAGCAGTCAAATCTCCAACAAAAAGAATTACTCGTAACTCAGCAATACTTAGCACAGAAATTAGCACAGAATAAAATATAAGTGAACTTATTCAGTGTATATGACGTCAATTGAGGGACGCTTGATTAATCAACAATATTACATAGGTCGTTTTGTTCACGTGTATGTCATTAGAAACGTGAAGGTGTGGTGTGATTTTGAAAGACCTGTTTGTGTCAAATATGACATTTAATAACGAAAGATTGATGTTGACAGAACAGCATTAAATTAATTCATCTTTACATTATCATAACCTGGCAACTCAACAAATCTTTGCAACGTGTTAAATTTGAATTATAGTATTCTATTTTCTCGATTCTGTCGTTGACGTTTTTGGCCTAAATTCTGCCTCGCCGGCTTCTTATCCTCTGAATCAACCATAAATCCTTTTTAGAACAATTCACGTCAATAGCGACTCCAAACTAGTGTCGGTAAAGTTTTTTTTTTCGCACATGTTGGTGGGCTGTTAAAAGTACTTTAGTTTTAAAATTTAATGAAAATTTTCGATTCCTAGTTTGATGTCTCGATGATGTTTTCAGTTCTTTCAACTGATCAAAGACCAAGATACGAATTAAAGACTAGATGCGAAGTGTTATAGCTTAAATATAATCACTGTTTGCAGTAACCGGATGATGCCATCCTCTAAAACAGTTACACTTAGAAACTACATTTTTCGAAGGACTGCCTAACGGACTTTCGATCCAAATGCAATTTCTCTCATGAGATAAACTGTGACACTGAACTTCAGTAAGGACAACGGTTGCGACAAAAGAATCGGCAAAAGCAAAATAAGAAAAAGATTATATTAATTCAGTTTGTTTCTCGAATGTGGTCGATATTTGAAATTAGAAATGCAATAGTCGTCTATTTTGTAAAATAACGTACCTTTCTGTAGATTCAGAAAATCGCTTCGCACTTCTCTGCTTGTCTCAGCCTAGTATCAATACAGGATTTTCTTCAAGAGCTTTATTTAACCAGCCAAAGCGGAAAAAAAGATTTTAATGGGACCCAAATCAAACTACTTAAGCATTGAATTGTGATGTAATCAGAAAATAAATAGCTTGTTTATATGCCTCAGGGTAAATGGGCTATTTACTCATCTGTTGGATCTGATTTTTAAAGATGAACCCGATGAAGCGATATATCCTAGACTCAATCCATATATCTGACTTTTCTGGCTATGCTATATCTCTCACTTGTGTCTTTAAATCACCGATTTTTTATATTAATATTATTCACCTTAGAACGACTCATAAAGCACATTAATATGTCATGATATGGGGTGACATCGTTCGAATCCTCTTAGTCAGTGAGCTTTGATTTCCTCTAGGCAACCGGCAATCGACACATCCGGTTCACCAGTTAAGAACAGTGTCTCTTTGATTTGACGTTGGTCTGCAGCGTGATTTTGTTATTTGAAAAAGTTGTTTGTTCGGAGAAATCTTTTGTTTTCTTCAAGGAGGGGAACACCCCACCCTTACATACCCTTTAGAAAAGCACAATAAGCAGTTTCGTTTGCTGAAATCATCTCAATTTATATCTTATAATATCCCATAATATCTTATTATCTAGCTAAACTTGTGCCTGATTGGGGTACATTCACTGATAAACCAATAGTCCGCTAGTAAGGCATTAGTACAGAAATTTAGCTGGTTTTGAAAATACTTCCCTTAGGGTGGAAAATTCTAGTAAAAGTGACCTTTGGTATTGCCTTGGGGAACCAGTCAACAGACAAACTATTGTACTGCATACACAGGCAAATAAACCGCATCGCAGGCACATTTAATTAAAGAGTTGACTTTTCAAAAGCAGTTTACTTCTAGATGATGATAATATGAACTGATAATAATATAAGATAAATCAGATTATTTTAAAAAAAGGGAATTGAATTGTCGGAAAATTGAATGTATTTGGCAGTCCATGTGTACATACTGACACGTACACTGGCTCTTTTGTGCTCTCAGCAGAAGTGTCACGAACAACTTCAGACGCTGTCATTAGCCTTTGCATTTTAATTACGTCTCTGGTCAGAGACACGTGTAACGTACTTTTGAATTCCTTTTGGTACAGGTAAGGTCTCCTTTTAGACACCCTCTAAAAGAAATTATACAATTTAGTGAGTGGGCCGATAATGTTTTCCACTTTATAGAAACGCTACGTTCGTGTTTTGGACCATGAAGATAAAGTTAAGGAAAAACAAAACAATTTTCTCAGATATTGAAAAAATTATGCTTAAGAATGGCACTTGGATTTTCGGTAATTCTGCATCGGATTTCAACAATACGTCTTTGTCCAAATAAAGCAGATGGGCTTGAGACTTGTTTTCTTCGTAGACGGTTACGAAGGACACTAGTTCGAGAAATATCTGGCTATATCCAAAGGAACATTTGTTGAAAATAGGAATTAACCGAACTTTAATCCTTATATCAATGAACCCTTGTTCGGGAACAATCTGCGCGTTGTGCAATAACTTTGTGAACCGGTGATATTGATGTTCCGTCAAAACTGATAAAATGTCATCTACAATGGAAAATTTGATTGAGTCGCACTGAAGCAACAATATTTTGATGTTGTGGTCAGCCACTCAAGAGGCCGGATTAGTGATCATGACGTTACGGCTGCTTGATTCCTGTCAATATTTCTTCAAGTCCATGTTGGACGTGATTCTACGATTACTGCTGAGTAAAGATATATTTTTACCTTCTTTTGAAAATATTTAAGACTAACACAGAAAAAGTTTTGATCATCAGTTTCATTTCACCAGTAATTTCAAGTGTTTCATACGAACAAAATTTGTTCTCCACACAGCTTAGTGTTGTTTGCATATTTAAAGCAGTCGCGCAAACTGATTGCGCTGTTAACGATGTTAATAGTCTCGGTACAGAAGTTTTGTCCCTTGTTACTTGACCTTCTGCTGGCCTTCTTAACTCTTTATTCTCAAAGAATCCTTTTGGAGGGATAAAACTCGGTGCACAGGAATACTGATAGTTGCTTTTCATCCTTTGAATAAAAAACAATTTTCTCGAATGAAAATAAATGATTTCTTCTTAATATTTTTGTCGCTCTATATTGAGTTTAAACGGAAGAAGCCAGCACCTTCAAGTTTCCTTTCAGGTTAATTACATCAACCGCAAACGTTCGCCGGGAATGGAAAGTTAATATTGTCTTCCATTTGTCTATAAGGAAGTAAAAAGAAAATGCTTAGTAGGTAGCAATAGACACCGAACAAATACAAGTTATTCTGGTGAATAAAAATAAAAGCCCCATTTTTGATTTCCTGTTTCTTGTCTGAAGAGGAGCAAATCAGGTGCAAATCAAGTAATTCGTGAATCGAGATCCTGTCGAAAAATTTGTAACCATGATCTGATATGATGTCACCACGGCATGGCTGGATTTAATGCAGGTCCTTTATGACCTCTATCCTGTTCTAATTGGAATTTAGAGGAAAACTGGTGAACTCAAAGAAAAGACCCCGGAGCATTGAAGGTAAGGTTTCAACCCACATACGTCACAGCGCCGGAGTCAAAGCAGGACCGAATCGCTGGGAGGCGAGATCTCTCGCCACTACGCCATCTCTGCTCCGCAAAAGCGTTTTGCCCCCGTTAAATGTAATTTATTCATCAGTGCTCTGGATTAATACACGATACTAAAAATAGTGTTTGCATACATTGAGCTCGCTATCCCTTTTTTGATTTGCCGAAAGCGAACATCAGCGCCTCTGACGTCATTTAGCAGCAGATTATTCAATACTCATGTCAAGGACACTCAAGGTCAAGGTTAATACCTACAAACAAAATTATTTCTTTATGTCGTAAAATGTATTTCGTAGAGCGTTCAGCCCACTTGACTGAGGAGCAATAATAATAACTTCACAAGAGTTCAGGATGCATACATCCAAATGCATACCTTATTTCCTCTGTCAATCATGTCATGTATGCTGGGGTGCATGATTTCTTACGGTAACTCATGTCAAGATTGTGCGCTTTGTGTTGCTTGCCGTCGGTAAAGATGCCTTCAGCTTCGGCTGATAGCCCCGACCTCGACTTTGATTATTCTAGATATCACAAAACCCTCATCCAAAAGTTGTGAAAATCTAGTTTTGAGGTGTTAACGAAATCGCCTCGACTACGCCAATTTCCGCTTCGTATTCCTCAACGCCCGATTCATATAACATATGAATATCTAAATAAACGCCTTCCTTATGATATTATATGAAATATTCTCACGGCTGTTAGCCAGGAACACGTTTTTCCTTACATCAATAGTAAAGTAATTGCTCTGGCCATTCACAAAGAACATAGGCAATGAACGACACACATGAGCGATTCTCTAGTCACGTGTGTTTCGCGTATCCTTCGAATACTCCTTCAACTTCGCGCTTTCTTTGAATTTGGCGTGTTCTTTGGTCGTAAATCGATAAAACGCTGCCAATTTGAATTTGAACATCAGCTAGAGGCCTCTCTATAACGGCTTTGTTGGGTACCCCCAAGTCAAAGCATCGGCTTTCCAAATTTGCTTCGGTTTTAAATCTACCTTTATGAAATTCAAGTAGACAATATATTAGCTTAACACCGCATGACACGATCAACTGAAGCTTGACAACGATAACACTACAACTGAAGAGTTCAACGTTTACAATTTATTGGCAGTTAAACCCCAAAATCAATACAATTTTCTTTTACTTAGCCGTTTAGGGCATCCGTAATTCGTAAATCAAACAGTGCAGAACTATTGATAAATACTGCTGATCTAGCGTAACAACATTACAATTTAACATTTCAAAAAGTCTTTCTATTCGACTACAAATTACTTAGGTGTTCAAAGTCTGTAGTTAGAAAGTTAGCCCAAAAAGTGAGCTTAGTAACAAAATGAAAAAAATAGTGCGTTTTTTCCTAAAAATAAAAAAAGGTCTAAAATCGTGTCTGAAATTTTGTCTGCACTTAAAGTTCCTTATTTGAAGGATAGGATATATAGTTGAAGACACCTTTGCTACATTATAAGACTAACAGTTTCAACTAGCTTATGATCGACGACTTTGAGTAGGAAACGGAAATATGCGGCATTCACAGCAAGATCTAATATCTTGTTCGTAACCACCCCACTCCTCAACGTAGACATCAACGCCATGTAGTTGGCTAAGTGCATCATCTCGTTTGAATTTACCTGTACTTCTAAGAAACGTAAATTTTATCACTCTCTGCGCGCACTTTCCTATGGAACGGAAGCAAAAATCATCATCGTCGCCACATATCACCTCGTTAATATATGGGGGGAAAACAGCAGGTGGCAGCTTACTGGTTGCCGAGCATTCGGTGCAAAGACGCGACAGTGGAGTGTCATCAACGGAAGAACCTCGACTCCAGCAGCCGCGCAGGATGGAACCTGGGCTGAGAGAGACCATGCGCTTTTGTTTCTTCTCGTTCTCAAGCTCAGGGCCTCCAGTTTCACCCTGCATGTCATTCAAAGCTACGTCCATGTCTAGCGGGTTTTTACGAGACTGGTCTTGTTTGGCTTCTGGGTGAGCCGAGGGTCGACGTGGTTGAGGTTGTTCATCTAAAGAAAGGTCCTGAAACCTGCATGCATCTTCTCTGTTGATAGCCATGTAGCGCGAGTTGAAACTACCTATAGTTTTAAGCTTCTTTAGCAACTCGGTCTCGTTGAGACGAACACAAAATTTGGGAACATTAGGTGACTGTGAAACATCGTCCACAATACGATTGCATTCTTTTCTGTTAATTACAATGGGGCCTGGAGTTCCAGGCTGCAGGTATGGTTTCCTCGTGCCCCGGAAAGGTTTGGCTACCAATTGTCTTCTCCCGGACGACTGCGGGAACGCAACAAAGAGAAAAATACACAGTAGAATCTGAAAAGGAGAGTGAGTAAAAGTTGAGAACCAAGCAAAATTTAAACTGAATTCAAAATAAAATGTAACCGGAATAATCAATTCTGATATCGTTGTTCCAAACAAACTGTAGCAGCGGTGATGAGATTTTAGCCAACGATAACTAGCTGTTAATAAAGGTTGCTCTGTTATACCTCAGCCATCACTGAATACCATGTGTTCTATTTACAATGTTTTATAATGAATGGGATTTTACCTTCAGTGCCAACTCCATGATTTCGTTGCTTTTCAGAATAGCTTGTGTACTTGTTTTTGTCAAACTCTTGATCTGAAAAAAGGCATTTATTCTTTAAATCAAATCAAATCAATCCTTATTTATCCACGGTAAAAAAATTCATCAGGTCTAAATTACTTAGGAAAAAGGGTAATATTTTAACCTTAAACAGACCATACAAATATCATGCTAATTACAATGTTAAAGTTAACAAATCCTAATAATAACCTACTTTCCATATTTGTTTCTATAATGTTTTTTGCCGACCTGTTGGTCTGATAAGCAAGAAAATTATACCCTAGACAGTTATTAGACTTTGACAGGCAAGCTATCGACGAATGAATGAAACGAACGTGTGGTCTTCATTTATGGACCCTGCATGTATACACACTTAAGTTTAATCTGAAGTTAAGAAACATAACGTATAGTAAATAATACAAGGTTGTTATCGAATTTTGTGAAAGAAGATGTTTACAACATACTTCATGTGAACACGAAGCTCTTGAAGTCATCCCGTCATACCTTCTATCTTCTCTCGTGAATAACATCATCTAAGTGACTATAAACGGCTCTCAGTCAAAATTCGGGCCATTTTCTTGCCATGATTTCATGATCTATGTTGGTAGATTTTTCCTAGATTTGTCAGCTAAGGGTTGAAGCCCCACTTTTCACAGTTGACAGTTCGAATTGCTAGAATTCGTTAGTGTTCTTTTGAAACCTCATTCACACCCTTTATTGAACAACAGAAGCGGAGTCGCTTAGCTTAGCTGGCATAACTCAACCATGGCAGATACTTAAAATTCAGTAACAGCGAAGAGCTTGCCACGTCTTCAGAATCTTTTCAAGGTTTGTGCGAACACTAGCATATGTTTATTTATATCTATTGTTAAACTTAAAGTGGCTCTGCAAGCTCTACAAACATCGCGGCATTCTGTCTCACGCATATGTCAAAGTCGGAGTGGCCCTATTGTTCACATGTTCCGCTGGTGAGACGAATGGGTGGCTTTTTATCACACGTAACAATTCCCTTTAACTTTGTCTTTCCGGATTAGGAGCCTACAGTATTTGTGTCTGTTACGATTTGAACACTATGCCTTCTAAAGAACAATTGTCAGCATTAGCAATGATAATTGCGGATTCGCATAATTGATTGCAAATTGTTCATACATAATCAGACTTTCAAGTTTAAACTAAGAACTTCGCCAACGCAGCCCAGCCGTTTGGAAGAAAAAAGTCTCAGCAATTATTTGCTTTTACCCAAAGGAAACCACGATACTGAGAACAAAAATAGATCTTATGGGATTTTTGACTTCTCCATATCGTATGACTTAATAGTACTTTCCCGACTGGCCTTTTACAGTCTTGGTATGGGAAAAGAAGTTCATCAAGAGCTTGGTTTCGCGTGACGTCATTTTTTTTTTCATTTTGTGTGTGTTTTCAACCACAAACCAGAATATTACTCTCAGGGTTAGTCTTGACCGGGGTTATTGCTGTTAAAATAATGTGAAATTTCCGTTTACAGTGTGATGCGTAGGCTTTTTTACTGCTAACAACCAATTTCAAGCAAATTTGCCTTCAAATTGTCATAAGGTGTTCATGGAGTTTTCTACATCAGAATTTCTTGTTATTCGCCGGTGTGCTTTTTAGCCTAAATTATAATATGGACAAACTAAATGTATTACTCATACACATTATTCAATCTGCCAAGTGACCTGAGACATTTTCGGGAGTACATTTTCCGAGTTGTAAGAACTTGAACTGGAATAAGTTTCGAAAAAGATCTAGGCTAAGAAACCCACATTTAAATAGTCTTGCCTTCGATTTAGCAAAGACTGAAGAACTGAGTCCTAACTACGTAGCAATTCCATTCTGCAAATATTCTTGACTTACCTCTATTAGAAAGAGTGAAAAATCTTCTCTTCCTTGCTCTCTTCAACAACTTCTGCAGACTGTTCTGATTTTCTTTAGCATCAACACTTAATTTATACACCCGAAGCGGAAAAAGCAAATTTTGTTGTTGATCAGTTTAAATATTTGATTGCGATAAGCTGCGGTTTTGAAACAATGGGCCTATTTTACATGAAAATGGACTCGATTTTTCCGTTTCCTACTTCACTGACTATGGACTATAATAATCACACTAATACCCAAAGACTAGACAAAAGCAACATGAAGAAATTAAAGGATTTAATTAAACAAATTAGAGTAATTCCAAGAGGCTCGTTTAAAACCATCATTTGTACGTACTATTTTAAATTTCGGCGACTTAAGTTTTTTAAACGTTTAATAACCCTCTGAATATCGATGCAGTGCAGGATTAGAAGCGATTTACAATCAAAGTCAATATTCCGGTTTCGATACTGATGTCATCGATTCCGACAACCTGGAAAGGAACAATGTATGAATAATTGTGATGTAACAATCCGTTCCTTCTGGGCCTGCGTTCTTGAGTTCTTAATTACTTTTTCAGCAATCTTACGGTTTCATAGTAGTACTCCTCATAAGCTCTCTCAGATGGGTTTTTTCTAGTTTGCAACGTCTACGTGGGTTCAAATCGGCTGGGGCGAAATCTGCATCTGGGTCTCCATATTTAAGGATCATCACGAGATACAGACACTGCACGCTTCCACATGCTTGACACTTGTGCTAGCAGAGAGGCAGTGTTTATTGTTGTAAATAGCGGAGAATCGATGTATTTACCTGCCTAAGTATTTGTCTTTTTGCCTTTGTCCTCGCAATGTGCCGCATTCGTCTGAGTATTCAGGGATTTAGGATTTAGGGTGAAAAAATCAAACAGAATTAAGCTTTGTAGGACAAAAACAACAACTATAGCAAGAGACACGATCAGTGAAAGTTCACCGTTATGCTTGTCGATGAGATGAAAAAATTACTCGTAATTGCCCAATCACGAATGATTTGCAAAATCCTTTGGGAAATTTCAAACGTGTAATATGTAGTGATGCGACTCAAACCGTTGAAAGTAATTCCCATTTAGAAAATCAACTTCAGTCACACAAGCAGAAGCCCAAGGGCCTTGTACAGTGAGTCTGTGACGTATTCTATGAATTTAAAAAACCAACTTCCGTTGAACGTGGGTCGACTTTTTCCTCTTCCGAACAAACTTCCCATCGCGGTTAACCCATATTACCTTGTGTATTTAATCACATTTGACGCAAGTCTTGGATAATTGCGAAAATAAAGTAACTAAGGAACTTACAAGTACTACTAATTTTTCAGACCAGTCGAAATCCTTTAATCGTAATTCTGTCTCACTCCCAGTTCGCACATAAATCAGCTTAGAAAATGATTTGCCGGAAAATGCAATAAAGTTTAACTATCTCGTCCACGCACGTCAGAAAAAATAGAAAGTATACAAAGTGCTGTCAATTTTGAACTCTTAAGCCGGCAATCTATTAAACTCCAGCCACCAGATTTTTCGCCTAAATTTTTCAAGTTTGTCTTTTGTAGTCCGCGTTAATCTTCTCTATCTCCAACCATCATTGGTCCTTTATCTCGGGTTTATTATTATCTCTTTGGCGTTTTTTCTAACTTATCATTTTACAGGTATTCATCAATTGCAATTTAGGGATAATTTCGTACGACACCATTTTAACGCAAAATTCCGCAGTTGAGCTCCTTTCCCTTTTTCAGTCATCATCTCTTGCTGAGATCTCGCTGTAGAGAAATGGGTACATTTGGCATTCACAACACGATCTTATCTCTTGAGTATAATCAACCCAAACTTCCTTGTACACTGTCTTCCCCGACAAACTACTCAAAGACGCGTCAAACTGGAAGTCGCCGGTTGATCTCAAGAATGGCAACTGCAGGTTTCGTTGGATGCACAATCCCATCGTGGCAGCGCATTGCTGGTCAGCATCACGGCAAACAATTTCATTGATGAAAGTCGGGAATCGATCGCTCTCCAGTCGAGTTGTGGCGGCACACTCTGTGCATAACCTATGTGTAGTAGAGCCGTCTGGTATTGTACCTCGCCCCTGACACCCGCGAAACATGGTGCCCGGTGACGAAGGAATGCTCCTTTTGCTACGCTGGGGCTCGGTCTGGAAATCTGATTCATCAGCTGGATGCCTTACAACGTTATGCGTGTGTGTCACGCTGGAGGTCGGTGTGAATCTTGCTGCTGTTGTCGTTGTTGGTGACATGATAGTGGTCAAATCCTCAAACCCGCATGCGTCGATCACTGTCACTGCCATGTACCGCTTAATGAGCCCCCCTACGGTCTTGAGTTGTTCCATCAGCTCTGTGACACTCTTACGCAAGCATACAATAGAACCAGGCTCATCTTGGACTCGAGATACTTTAGTGTGATTTCGGCAAAACTCCGGACCAGGTATTGCAGCCCAAGTCGCCGGTATAGACGTTGTCTTTGGCTTGACAAACTTCCTGCGCCAAGGCCATTGCCGCACAGTACGTCGGGAGCTTGGCAGCCTATGAGCCCTTGGCCAAGGTAATGGATCGCGCCAGTACTCCTCGTCAGGTTCGGCAAGCGAAGAAGAGGAACAGTTCAGCGATATGACGCAGATGAAGACACTAATGACTGATGATATGACCAAGGCCTGTTTCAAGAAAAATAACACCGTTATATATCAGTAACACAGATGTTAAACTGCCATGTGACACATTACACCAATGCCTGTTCATCTGAAGTTCAAATTATTAAGAGTCATAGTCTATAAGATTCAAATTTTGGCCGGCCACCTTACCTCACCGATTATGCTGAAATTTGGCATGCAATCTTGTTTTCGGGTCCTAACAACGAAATG
>OMLO01002307.1_pt1 | contig 15329 bp, 9 predicted proteins | sample 1674811 | NCBI WGS metagenome assembly OMLO01 (sample SAMN06265003, study PRJEB25207) | coral metagenome | isolation source: Coral host | place: Mexico:La Bocana,Puerto Morelos, Mexico | collected 2008-11-13 | reverse complement strand
ATTGTAAGTTATTGCTGAAAGAAATGTTGCCTCCGATGAGAGGGTTTAGGCAAGAATACTTCATAGCAGGACTTCCTAAAAAAAAGTGGAACCCAACAATTTGAAGAGAAATAAGTTATCAAGTGCTCCCAAACTAGGGGTTAATTGTAATAATTGTAAGAAAATGTTTCTAGTAAAAAATTGTAGGTAAGGAACCTCCTTAAGTGACCATCTGGAATGTCCTAGTCTGTGAATAGGCTCCTGGCTGTGCAATAGCTGGGAGCCTGGTTGCAGGCTAGAAATGTCCTGCCTTGGTGGTCACTTATGGAAGGTGGTCACCTACAAGAGATTTGACCCTATTGGGTCAAACTTTTGTCTTATTAGAAAAGTCAATTTCGAAAAAAATTCAGTACTTCCATATATTTATTCATGCCGGTTCACATTATTTGTTCAGACAAACTACACTTAACTGAAAATTCCTTTCATAAAGTTCAACTGTATTCCCTCTGATAATAAGAGAGCATGATGATTAAATAATAAGAGAGCACAATGGTGATTAAAGTAAATTATTTAATTCAATTAATTCTGCATTTTGTGAAACAAAGCACTAGAAACAATTGACCTTGAAGCTATTCACTGAAATAGGAATAAGTATGTTGGCATCAGTGCTTTTAATTTTCTGTAATCCTACACCTGGAGTGATAAGCCGCCAGTCTTCTTTAGAAAAGAAGTGCACAGGATAGTACTGCAAGTCCACCAAGAAGGTTCTTTTAGGGACAGTAGAGCTGAAGGGGTGGCAGGTTGATCATCTTACAGAATTTAGTCAATTTAGGCAGTATCTGTATTTTTTAGCTCATTTTTCACACAGATGCTAATTCCCAGGCTAGTGGTCTTGATTTTCTTTTTAGAAAAAATTGACTGATAAAATAGTTTCTGCATTTAGGAACACCATAACTTTTTGTAGAAGTCGTGGGTTTAATCTCATTCAAACCTATTTTTTTTTCAGCCTTTCTTTCTTTAAATGCATATGACATGAAACATATTTGCCCGTACTTGAAAGGTATTTCAAAATACTAAAGAATGGCATTTTTCGTTTTGGAATATCTTTTTTTTGTTTTAGAGATATTGACATTTATGTATTATGCAAACAAGAGGCCTAGAGGCCTTAACGCGGATGCTTTTTTTTAAGTTTGCAATAATTATCATTGGTCTCTGTGAGACGATTGAGGCCCGTAAACGAAATTAAGCAAAAATGGTGAATGATTTTTTCTACTGAAAGGAAAAGGAAGGAAAAGCAAGGAAACCTTGAGTTGAGTTGAATCGTGAATAGTTCAGCTGAAAACTTTCATTTATGGACAGCGCTTCAAAATACGAACAACATATTATTATTGATTTAAAGATAATTTGTCTGGGAATTTTCTCCGTGCGAAGATTTTTTGGGGAAAATTTGGCAATCTGCGTAATTAGGAGAGTGATGATGTCATGAGGTGTACAACTAAATTGGTAAAAAACTGAATAAAGAACATCTCTGGAAATATTGAAGCAGTGTTCTTCAAACTTGGCAACAGAAATATTCATCATAAAAGAATCCAATTACACCCAAATTGTTGTTGTCATGAAAACTTTCTTGGCTCCAGACTCCTTCTGTCAAAAACCAAATATCCTCATTTTCAACCCGTAGAACAGAGGGTCCTGCTTGGAACAGACATGGTTATTATATTGTCTTAACTCTCATCATTAGATTGCCTGCAGTAAATAGGACAATAACATAACTTTTGGAGGGGATATTGTTTATTTGCGGCCCAAGTAGCATCACTTGCACCTGAGCGTATTCTCATTATCATCAATATATTATGTCAAGTTAAGCTCAAAACTTGGATTTTGTCATCTTTTTGGCAATAAAATGCTGTTTTAAAAACTCAAAATATGAGTCACCGTGAAAAACTCGCACCCTCTTAAATGGATTTCTCAGTAACATCTGATTGGTCGAGAACAATTGTATGAGCCTTTGTTGACCAATCAGCAACAGGGCTGATGTAACATGATTTGTGGCCTGCCAAAATTCATTTTTTCCTGCAAGGCATGTATTCTCATGAGGCAATTTGTAATTTGGCCTATTATATTAATGATAATGGTCCTTGGTTAAGACAAAAACTGGGAATTTCAGTTTTAATTAAGACAGGACTAGCAGCAAAAGTGTTGTCATGGTAGCAGTACAACAGGTGTTATTTTGTTTCGTTTGTGATGTACATTTCTGGTGCCAAGTTTGAAAAACACTGATTCAATATTTACAGGAGCCTGTATATTCTGTATTTTACCATTTTATTTGAAAAATTGAAAAACGATCTCTGGTTAAAAAATTGTAAAAAAATGAGCTTTCAACTACCAGTCTGTAGTCTTTAACAAGTAATAAATAGAAAGTGCGAACATTGAAATATATACTATAAAAAGTTTGAAAAAACAAATTTATAATAAAAACAATGGAAATGCTTGTGTGCGATAAGAATGCTAATGTGAGGTTCAAAATAAAATTGAATATTGTCTTGGTAATTGTTTCGCATTATTGTCAGCATGGATCGTAATTACTGCATGCCAGGATTCCAAAGTTCTTCTAGCACGGAAATTTCCCTTGTCAATCACGCGCGCACTGTCAAAGTCGATGGAATGGTCGTTCAACCAACCAAATCTCATGACGTCATCACTTTCCTTTTTAGCATAATACAAAAACAACAATATCTGTAAAACGATAAAACATATTCAGAAAAAGGAAAACACCATTCTTCAGTATTTTGAAAATCCCTTCAATATGCGGCAATTATTTTTTAGGTCATAATGATAATGATAATGATGATGGTGATAATAGTACAGGGAACGTCTAACTTTGCATTATAAATATTGTCTTTTTACACGTACAACTTAACTATACTATCAATTCTAAGATGCACCTCGCAAACCTAGTTCAGCCTTTAGTCTATGAAACCTATCTTTTACAAAGTTGTAAAAGTCGTACTCTAATTCAAGATGTTTTTTCATGATCGTTTCTACTTCCGGAGAAGGTCCTTTTTTATTCACTGTCTTGGTTGTTGTCATTCGTTTTTGGAGCTCATCGCCTACAAAAAAAACACACACTTTGTTAAATGAAAAAACGGCTTTTACCCTTTAAAGATTAAAGACGGTCTGGTGATTTAGTTGACACAAAAAAGCAAGAAGATTTGCTCAACAGCGTCTTGAAATGCCTGCTTTGCAGCGTTTCACGATCGATGCAAAAGATAATGTTATCCTGGGAACGCGGAGGCGGGCCAACGAAAGGGGAATGGAGACCAAAATAAAAGGAGGATCAAATAGCTGCTGACGCGAAGACGCAAGAAAGCTACGAGAAACGGTACACGAAAGGCATTTTTAGGAGTAAATGTTTCTTGAAATCCTCTAAGCCCATGTATTTTACAGATTGATTAAAAAAGAGCAGAAAATGTATGTTGTTGTCCCCCGCCCGCAGGATGACAATGGAGCTGCACGAAACTTGACATTTCTCGAGTTCCCTCTTCGTTATCAATCCATTGAAATTTTCGCTGTCCTTCTTTCTTTATGTAGTTAAATAATATTTAACGATTTCCGAGGCTCAGGTAGAAATTATTGAATACTCTGAGATCCAAGATTACTGAGTTTTTTCAAAAAATAACTTGCACCGTCGTCCAGGAAGTCCAAGATCCTTTATTTCCGTAAGTTATTAGTAAATCCTGTTCGTTCACTTAATTCCAAGACAGATTGGGCTGATGGTTTTTTTCGTCAAAAAGTAAAACAAAGAGCTTTTTTTTAAAATTGGGTCGCCACCAGGCCGGGTTTGTTCGAAATCCGGTTAACGCTAACCTTCGATTAAAAATTAATCGAGCTAATAAAAGTTTTTCTTGCAAAAAAATGTTTTTCACTGTTTACGTTTTGTGTTATCACTCTGAGCAAAATCTAAAGGAAAAAACAATATAAACAAAAATCTTCACCGTGAAGTTACAAAACTGAAATCAAAATTGTTGCCAATTTTGAACAAGGCTCTGAACGACCACGCTTTAATATTAAATCAAATCACACTAACTTGGTGCGTTGTATAGTTCCAATACGCCTGTGAAAAATTCAGGTAAAAGTTTCTCAAGGACGGAAAGGTAATCTTGCAACTCCTCTGTGACTCCGACCACCAAGTAATTTAACATCACGTTAATCTTAGCTTGCTTCAGAGCAAGTTGTGAAGGTTTCCTAAGGAAGGAGGAAATAAATGGCATCAGCTTTGGCAACAAGGGAAATACGGCTGCAGTAGCCTGTGAGGAGCACCACAAGTTTTTATGGTTTATAGGCTGATAAACCACGCGGGATGTTGAAAGAACACGAGAAGAATTCGTAATTCACGAGCCACAGGCGTGGTTTATCGTGCCTTTAAACCATAAGACTTGAGGTCTATTGCTTTAATACAATTTATACAATTTATATAATTCCGAAGACACGCGAAATTTCTATGAGTTTACTGGCACAATAAGCCAATCAGAGCGCCCGCATTCATTCGATTATAATATAATTTGTAATGATGCCCTCCTTACGTTTAAGATTTAGGCCATGTTCACACTACGCCGGGGCAATTTTGAAGCTTTTTCCTTTCGCTATTTTCAGTGAGTGGCAATTTACGCCGACACTTAAGGGTAGCTAAGAACGTGTGCCATGTTGTGGGTCCCCCAACATAAGTTAGAAATATTTCGTATATAAATTCGCGCCGGAAGGGAATGTGTTGTTTGAGGGGCAACATATAAAGAGAAAAACAATTTATATTACATCAGAACAAAGTAATAACTATGAAGATATGATTGATCATCGCAGTTATGCACACAATTTAAGCAGTTGTGGAATTAAGGCCTGAAAAAGAATTCAGAACTTTCTCCGGCACAGTTCAATATATGATCTATCATTATATTCTACATTGTAACCATATGAGGAAGTAGCAGATCCCATTAAAATAGTGCTCAATACACATATAGTGTAGAGCTGAGTATATGAGTAATAACGAAGAGGCAAGATTTGCTGTTACTCCGAGTTTCGTGCTTACGTACTCATCAGACAGTGATGAGTGCGTAAGCACGAAACTCGGAGTAACAGCAAATCATGCCTCTTCGTTATTACTCATATTCTACATTGTATTTATTTTTCAATTGTGTTCTTCGTCATCTACTGGTATACTACGAACTAATAGTGTGACCAGCTCTTAGTTGGCTTGACAGCTCAGTTGATAGAGCACTGCACCGGTATCGCAGAGCTCATAAGTTCTTATCATAACTGCGCCAGCGATGATGGCGAAAAAGGCGAAAAGGACTTCATTGACCACACTTTTACCAACTGTGCTTTTGTAAAAACGTTTTCACAAGAGGTTATCAGTTGGTTCAATGTAACAAACGGCAGAACTCACTTCAATGCATCCATTCTGAAGGGAAACTGTTGAACTGTTCGGTGTTACTTCTCAACCATATGGAACCGGAAGAAATTTAACTACACGCTACTTTTCATGATATACTACATATATACTAACAAATTGCATGCTAGTTCATTCATTCTTACTGACTTGCAGATTTTGTAAACACAATCTCCCGCAAATACAGAATCGAACCGATATCGAAGCATAAATAATATGAGAAACAAAACATGTCTCCTCCACTTTCTTGTTAGTTACACAATTTTCATTACAATTAAAGTAATTCTTAATTGAATGTTACACAATCTTCGGTTTTTCTGACACAAGTGCTCTTTGTATTGCCGAAAGGAATAGTGGTCAAAGCTAGTATAATTATTTATTGTTCACTGTATAGTTTATCGTTTGAGTAGATGAATGTTAAGAAGAGAATTACTAGATTGTAAAAAATGGAGCTTAGAGAAAAAAAAATTTAAAAAAGAAAAGAAAAAGTAACTGCCGAGAGATAATCAAACATATCTTCATACCTTTCTCCTCCGTTCAAATATATGATCTTTTATATATTAAATTGTAAAGTAATTATTAATATCGAGGAAAAGGTTGTTGTTATTCATCGCGGTAGGTGCAATAATAAAGTGTATTATCGTTTTTCTCACTATGTAGTCACTTGAAAAGAAGATCGCGACGTTTCGACTGCTCACTGCTAGTCTTCTTCAGGAGATAAAGTCGACTAAGTTGGTTTTGATTAATTTTTATCTAAACCAAACTTTAGGTTACCGGTAGTCTGGTTCACTTTGTCATACATCTTATTTCCATTGTTTTTCTTTTATTTCGGCACTACTTTTAGAATATGCTATCACGACAGGAGAATTTTTTTCGCTACTTTCGAAGGGGACGATCGAAACAGTGGGCGGGCGACGAGCGGCGTCTAGGAGAGAACAGTGATCGAGAGCTCGAAGCAGGCTAAACCTAACAGTAATAATATAAATCAAAGGCCTCTTTGAGGCTACGACAATTTTGCATGATGAAGTACATGCAACAGTATAAGCGCAAGAGATGAAAACATTTTGACTTTGTTGCAAAAATAAATTTCTTTTTTCTATCCCTTATTTAAAACTCTTAAAATCACGCTGTAATCACTGCCCTAACTCCGCACTACAATAATGCATAACGTTCCAGACACATACACGCTTTGCGGACCTATGTGTTAAGTTAGCTCAATGCGTTGTATTGGAAAGAGAGTTCAAGACTCGGCCTGCAAACGCACTATTTTTTTCTTTTCTTTTTTACCTCCGACGTGTCTTTTCTTTCTTTTTCCCGGAAGAAGCTAATAAGTGCTTCCCATTTATAATAATTTATTATAAAACCCATGCATGCCAGGAGCCCGCGTTCATTTCGTTTCTAGGACAACAAATCCTTTCTAGGTTTTTTTTTAAACAATTCAAATAAGAAAATGCTCGCACCACATGCTGTTGACATAGCAGTAACTATCTCATCACTCATTGCTTTACTATGTTTCACATTTGCCGAACCATTCGACGACATTTTTCTCTTCGTCAAGTCAAGTTGTGCATTGGTCAGTGGAAATACACACAAAAGTTTACGACCAAACGAAGGATGGAAGGAAGGAGTGACCGACCGATCGACTAAGCGAGTGAATTCGCGCTCGTTCACTAAACTCCTATTTCGCATTCTGCAAAATAGTCGTAAAAAGAAAATTATTTTCGACGTCCTATAATGAGACCAGAATTTAATTGACAAACCTGATTACTGAGCTCAAACTTAACTATCAAACTTCTCCAGCTTACCTACAAAAGGCTTCATGTCCACAAAAGTATGGAACGATGTAGAAAATCTTTTCAGGGTCAACACACTCTTTTACGTTATTGAGGACGCACTCGTTAAATGTCTAAAAAAACAATAAGGCAACCAAAGTAGAAAATTAATTCTATCAGGGTATTTATATTCGTAAAATTTGGTCATGTGACCCCAGCTGCAAAGGGCCTATACTCTCTGTTGAAATCTGCTAGTGCTGGTGCTGTAATCGAACGGTTTTAGTTACAAACTAACCAAAGGAAACTAGTGTTGAATTAGTGTAAGCCCTATCAAGTCACGTGTCTACAGGGTCAGCTTTTTCCTCCTCGTACTAGGGCCCAGGTCTTGCTCTCCTACAACTTTTTCTTATCAAATCTTCTTAATTTTTTAAAAATTCAAACCATCATAGAATTTCACCCTTTAATGCTAGGGGCCATTTTTCTGTTTAGATAGGCTGTTCCTATTTTTATTATTCTTTAGTTGTAGCCCATAATTTTATGTAAAGTAGGTCATGTGATGGCTTAGCTGCAGAGGGCGGCCTATTTGAAATAAAAGCAAAATTCGAACCGAACAAATGATTCGTTAGATATATAAAGAGAACTTAAAGATGACTAAAATATCACGCAAGCTAGAGCACTACCTTGCCTAGCCAACGAAACACGAACCTGATTTTTCTCTTGTTCTGTGCCTTTATACTTCCATGTTCTGTGTCCATCCCTATAGTCTCCGAATCTTCGATAGTAGTATGAAGAAACAAGGCGGGCGAGTGGATCTCGTATGAGGTTAATGTAAATGGGCTGAACAGCGCCAAATCTAAAGAACAGAAACGAAATCCATCAGTGATTTGTTTTCTTGAGGGTAACAGCTGAAGTTAAATAGGATTGATTACTAGTCAGGAGTTTTTTATTCTCACCAAACTGCTTTGCTTTCTTCAGAGTCAAACCGCTAATTAATAGAGTAAATTATATTATTAATTATTCCATTTTTCATATTTCATTTTATTAGTTAATTGTAGGTCCATATCAGCCTCATTGGCTGCCAATTTGTTACCTACATTACTAAATAAAATTATGCACATAATGTGTTTTTCATCTGAAGGATTTTGGATGAAGCCCTGTCACGTGTTACTATTCAAATGCAATCTATCGAGCAGTACTTTCATGTTATCCTGTTTGTTCTGCTGTGCAATTTGGTTCTACTCGCAAAAGCTTGAGGACAGGAGCCCATCACAATTAACGTCAATTACCCGATAATCCTGTTACCGCGTTTTGACAGACCGATCTATTTTCAATTTGAATTTATCGCGAATTCAGACCTCCGCAGGAACTCAGGGACAAATCACAAGCACGGAATTTTCAAGTGACGTCATCATTTCACAAGAAGATCTAAATTTTTCCTTAAAGATGCGTGCTAGTGCAGACCAAATATGACCTATATTGCGGAAAAAGAAGTCTAAAATATGGACTGGTTTCTAAAAATTCCGCGAACGGTTTTTCCAAGAGCGTAATTGCAGGAAAACTGTGAGCTTTTAGCAACAGATAACGTCCAAGGACAAATATCCAAGCATATTTCCGCACCAAATATTTTTCGCGATACGCTCAGTTTTGAAAATTGGGGAACATCACTCAGACATTCCCCAATTCTAACTGTGGAAAATTCAGTCACGTGACAGGTTTAAACAAGTTGCGCGAGCGCAAATATTTTATGGATTATAACTTATGATAATTCTACTTGAACACTTATGCAAATGCTGTAATCTGATTGGCTGAGCCATTGCATACTATCAGCCATTATTGTACAGTGGCTTGGAGTGCTCGACAAAATTGAAACGTTTTCTTGTTTCTTCGAACTTCTGAAAGCACATTTTCAAACAAACGGATAATCAAATTCCTGAGAAGACTAAAAGGAGGGCATTAACGGTTTTTGGAATCAAAAAAGCTCGAAATTTTTGAAAGAAACTGATGAGCGCACGTACACAACTGCAAATGCCAAAAAACTCAGTCAGTGCGATTCTCTGAAGCGCATTTCAGTACTAACACCAGAAATAATTGGAATCGATATTTGAAGCAAATTTCGGTTAGAATTCTAATAAAAAGATAATCACCTTATAGAAATCTCGAGCTCATAATCTAATTGCTACATATTATATATGCAGAAAATGAGAAGGTTTATAATAAGTGCTTTACCTCTTAAAGTCGACAAAGTGTAGATGGTGATGATAAATGAACGGTGGCCGAAGGTTATCTATAAAGTCCACATATTCTATCTGCAATGTAATGATAAGATAGTCCTTCAACTTTGTTGTGAAAATGATAACTACATAACAGATATAAGAAATACTTGTGAATGAATTGCAATTAAATTATGTTAAATTCGCACTGGAACAGGTCAGTAGCGCGTTGAAATTTAAAACGAGATATAGACAGGACACTGCAGCAATTCATAAAACGCGCACATATTGATCTCGGCACTTTTTTCTTTTAGTTCGTTCTACGAAAGACCTTTTTTTACACTGAAAGTATAAGTTTGAGGTTTCCGTCAGACTACGAGTAGCGCCTCGTTCGCTTTCTGTGTCGAGCGTGGCCGTAAATAAACCATGAGAAAAAAATAGTCGCGCGAAATCATGGCGCCAAGAAGCGCTTCAGGAAGCCTGCTCTTCTTGGCCCCATGGTTCCGCGCGGCCATTTTTTTCTAGCGTTTTTTTTGGCATTACGCGCACGACGGATTGAGCGAGGGAGTACTCGTAGTCTAGGTTTCAGTGGGGTTTAAGAAAACGCCACTTGTTCCAATCATAGTAGACTGTAATGAATCAGTGAAAGACGAAAACAGCGCTAACAGAAGCACTCTATAGTGATCTATACCTGAGAAAGCGATTGAAGAGCTCTTTGTAAATTAAGGTAAACTGGCAACGCGGAGCAGTTATAGAATGCCTTGTATAGCTATATAAGTTGACATGTTACCTGGTCGCGAAGGTCAAGATGCAGGAGGTTATATCTCGTTGATCCAATAACGGTGAAGTCTCTTTTTCTTGCGAGTGATGACATTAGCTGTATCATAGAACGACTGCCACATTTCCCTACTCGGTTGTAAATAACTCTTTTCTGTAGAAAAGGGATGAGATATGGATGAGCGATTAAAAAGAAATTCAGCGGATAATATCTACCCCCAAAACACCGTTTGAAAACCAATAACCAGCATTTTAATTTATACATACCGCTTTTGTTGTCGATGTCACTGGCACAAAATCTAGAAATAAAAGCATATTTGTAGAATTGTACCATTAATGTTAATAAGAGAACACGGTTATCACTGCCAAGTTACTGTTAGATCACTCTTGGCTTCCCAGGAGTGTATAGATACAACCGATCTTTAATAATAATAAAATATTATCGTTTGTCTCACGATACAGTCACTTAGGATGCATGTGGCGACGTTTCGACTGCACACTGCTAGTCTTCATCAGGCGATGAGGTCGACTGGTTACGCGAAACCTTATAAAACACTATGCTCTGTTGTGATTGGTTGGTTTTCAATAGCTGTGATTGGTGCATTTGGTGCATTTTCATGACGTAAACCGATCTTTACTTGCGTCGAGACGATCCGCGAAAACGTCCAGGCTATTCGCGTTGCACTGACAACGTTGTCCGCGGGAGAACTGGGAACTACAAGATTTGAGAGAGGTAACCTTAAGAATGGCTCTTAACTCACTTATCTTCCATCCCCTTCAGCTTGATGTTAATAAACAATTAGTAAAATAAATTGACTGTAAGTCGGAACAATGCGTCTTGTGTCTCCTAATACAATAAAATTTACACGCAGTCATGTGCTTCTCGATGTGACGAGATTCTCACCGAAAAAGACTTACCGATAATTTGTTTATTTCAGCACATTATCTAGACATTACTTAATCCGCTACCTAATCATGCTTCAAAGAGATGCAACTGTACTAAAGACCAACTCTTTCACAATAACTCGCGTACACATGCATATATTTGTCAGCGTAAGGACTCGATTATTGCGCCGTTTTTCAATTAGCGCCGTTGTTCTAATAAGCCCCTTGTTTCCAATAAGCGCCCCATTTCTTAAGTGATCTCCGAGACACGACACACAATAGACTGATCAGAGTGAATAAAGGGTGAAAGTTTCTAAAGAAACTGTGGTGCTACGTCGGTGGGGGTAACAAGGTAATTTGGTTATATCAACTAAGTTGAAAATGTAGTGAAATTGGCTACCGTAACGAGTTATAAAGCTGACGTTTCGTTAGCCCTTCGTGCCAATTTACATTTTCAGCTTAGTTGATATAACCAAATGATCAGAGTGAAGCCTCGTCAAAAAGGGTATTAAGGGTCTCACTCTCTTGAAAGAGATAGAAAAGTACATGTTCCTTTGAAGCCACCGTATGAATGAGCTCGCGTCCGTCGTGCTAAACTGAGCCATCACGGTATTTCATCTTTTTGTTGAAGTTAAAACTTCTTATGACTCAAAACGATGATTTCTTGCTTTTCATGTTATCACCTGTCTGTCCTATAAGCAATATTCTCGTTTTCGTTTTAAATGCTTTTTTATTTTTTGTATGGCGGAGGAAAGGTAATCGCGCATGGATAGCTGCCGGAAAATAATAAAATTAACCAGGAGCCATTGATGGGCTCCTGAATTAACTGATCCCAAAACTGAGGTGAAACGAAATACGCGTTTTAGAAATTATATTGCCAGAATAATTACTTACTTATTAAAAAGGTGGACAACGTTTGAACGTCAATAAACACAGGCCCGAGTGGGTTAAATAGCCTCCCCTTTTGTCCGAGTTTTTAATTGTAAGTTGTAACGTTTATATTGGAAACACGCGACAGCAGCTGTTTAATTAGCACAAGATGGACACAGTCTTTTACGTTAAATTTCTCGTATATCCAAGGACCATGTCTTGTGACTGGAAATATGTCATGAATCGAAGAAAATTCTGGTGTGAAGTTAAATCCAATTTGATTCATAGCTAGACTTACTTTCTCCAGGAACAATAGTGTATGAAAAATGGAATAACAATTTTAATTGTCAGTTTTTTGTACGGGAGGTTTGTTTGATTGTCAATTATCAAGAAAGGAAAAGATGAAAATGACATTTTAATTTCTGACGGCTAATCGTGAAACCTCAATTTAACGATTTTGTCAAGACTCGATATTTCGCCGATAAAGCGATAGATAAAAGGCTTTCAAGACAAGACAATTAAAGAGCAAATCGAAACCACTTTTCGATTAAAGTGTGTCAACTATTTGATTTCTAGCAAGCAAACTGATATGCCAAATAATTAAAACTTACCCGAATTTTGGTGCCAATAGAACTCGTATCCCTTCGCTTTGTCGCTTTTCTAAGGAGACATAGCTAGCGAGCATTGACCATAAGAAGACCAGGGGAAAAATTGATTTAACAATCTCTCTATCAGAATTAATTTATTTGTTCGAGTTAAAAGATATCGGGCAACAAAACGATTTACTACAGTAGAAAATTATGTGCATTGTAGTTGCGCATTTGTCGATTCTCAAACGGAACCGTTTTTTACGCTTAGTGAAGAAATTACGGAATAAACGTGTAATCCGATGAGAGAAAACAGCGGAAAAGGTCAGTTAATCTGTAACCTCAGTTCTCACGCAAAGTATTTTGTTGTGGTCCTTTGTTAGCACGACGAAGACCAAAGATTTTTAGAAAAGCCGAACGGTTGTATGCCAAAAGGTTGGCATACAAATTGGGAAAAGCGGTATGGCTTCATTCTGTCTTTAGCTCAATCCCACCTACCAAAACACTAGCAGTGTTCGCTGACGGAGGAACGAGTTCACCGGAAACTGAAACAATTGAAAGCATAACATTGAATGACTATTTTTAAAGACAGACTTACCTTGCCAGCTGTGGATGTTATAATAATGCCTTTCCTCAACATCTGTAACTCCCCTGATCATGGAAGATTTGATACTTAAATAGTGTGACCCAAAATATGGAAAAGTTGCTATTGTGAGTAATATAACCGCGATAAGAAAAAGAAAAAGCAACTTCAATCTCTGCCGTGTTGTCTGCATGATGTGTCAACGCACAATTATTCCCGAACACGTCCGCGATTTTAGCGTTAAGCGATTATGTAAACTCCTGTTAGAGTTAATAAAAGCGTTAGCGACTGAAACATTGATGAATGAAAAAGCAAATAAAGCGAATATTGAATGTTTGCGTGTGACATATGTCACCTCACGAGATACCGCTGAACATTGCCGTGCCGTGAAAAAATGTGGCCTAACCAAAGTTGTGGTCGAGATTTGAAAGATGACGCGATGTGATTTGATTCTCCTTGAAGGGTTTAAAGCCAGCTCGGTCAATGGCAAAGTAAAGTCGTAACAAAACAGAGTTATCTTTACGAATTACGCCTTGGCAATTAGTCTAAATGTCTTTCATCATCAATTAAAACTTCATCTCAGCTAGCCTGAGACTATGAACTTGAAGATTTTTGACTAATCCGATTTTTGGGTTGGTGATATAGGCGAGACCATATCAAATATCTATTTCAGTTTTAATGACCAAGATATTGCAAATCCCTGCATGTGCAAGTCTGGCTTTTCTCGCGCGACGGTGAAAATCTGACCGATCTAGAGAAAATCCTTGTCCCTAATTGAGTTGAAACGTGAACAATGCCAACTTTGATACTATGGCAGGGTTCATTTTAGAGAGTCTAAATACCGATAATTTAACCGAAACTCAAGTTGGTGAGAGGTGGGAAGTGGGGAAAAGCTAGTTTATGTCGTTCATTGACTTATTCGTTTTGAAAACTATCGTGAACTACGGTAACTGCTTCGGATTATAAAATCTCCCCCTAAGTGAAAATAACCCAACCAAAGTTTAGATACCAACATCACTCCAATTAATTCAGCGCTCCCCCGATATAAGCCCATTGGTTATTTAGCTTCAGCTCTCTCAGTGATGGAGAAGAAAATTTCGTCCCATTGTAATTCTTGTAAAGCTTACTTCTCTTTGAGTTACTTTCTATTTTGACAACAAAATATTTCAACTTTTAATATTCCTGAAGACTGCAGGAGAATAATTTTGTTTCACACATAGTGTTCGCCCCGGGGATGCTCGTAGGCGCGCCTAGACTGATTTTCAACTCCAAATGTAATCCCCGGATGCAATCACGACCATTCAGTTTTTTTGTCGCGAAACGTCTTCCAGTCCTACGGCCTCCTCCAAACATGTGTCCACCGAAAAGAGGCATTTGAACAACAAAACACACGACTTATTGTAGGAAACACATGAGAGTGAAATTGAAATACAATTTTACTGATGACTGATTTTGAAACTTAATTTTCATGACATCAGATTTCGCCGACAAATCGATAGATGAAGAGTTTTCAGAACCAAGAAAATATGAGAGCAAACCGAATCCACATTTCGATAATAGCGTCACCTATTTGATTTATAGCAACAAACTGAGATGTTCCCAATGATCAAAATTTACCAATCTTTATTTCCGGCGTTAACATTTCTGAGACAGCTTGAAGCTGAACCTCCCAGTTTGCTGCATGTGCGTAGGTACTTTTAATTGTCTAACCCTTTTGCTCAACAGAAATTTAAACCCTTCGGGGCCAGCACAAACACTCCCGAGTGAAATTAACATGCTCCAACTCCTGCCACTGGTCGACTTCTTTTTACACCCGTTTTCCGTGTTACGCCCCATCTTTCGATATGCTGCGTAACCAGCAGCACAACTGACTTCTATACCATAGAACTCGAATTTTAGTGTCGTGAAACTGTTGGATTTATTTGACATCATGCTAAGCTTAGAATTATAAAGAAGTCATTAATGGAGAAATAAATTGACATGTTTTGAGTGTTTACACCCTATTGAAAGCGACAGCGGCCCAATTCTTCCGAAAGTCACCATTGAGAGCCAATCGACTACAATAATATCGTTTGAATTACTGTATTCCGTAAATCGAGAAACATACATCTTATTCCAAAATGGCTGCCATTTTAGTATCCTTTTGTTTACTTGCAAATTAGCCCTTGTTGCCTCGTTCATAGGAAGATATTCTTTTGAATTTCAAGTTTAAGAACGAGGCAA
>OMLO01002306.1_pt1 | contig 15329 bp, 5 predicted proteins | sample 1674811 | NCBI WGS metagenome assembly OMLO01 (sample SAMN06265003, study PRJEB25207) | coral metagenome | isolation source: Coral host | place: Mexico:La Bocana,Puerto Morelos, Mexico | collected 2008-11-13 | reverse complement strand
GCAGGTTGCAATCTTTGCGAAGCAAAAATTGCAGCAGAATTCGCGACAAAAATTATACCAAACTAATAATCTGTGTAGGTGGCCATTTAGGAAGAATTTAAGAAGGCTAAAATCAGGAAGATATACAGGAAAGCAACTGCACTCGATAAATGATAATTGAATGTTTTTGATAGCACGTAGCCGAATAACGTTATAACATTTAACAACTTCGCCCAAACTTGTCGTGTTATGTGTGCAGTTGTCGCAAGAAAGATCGCCCATATCATGAATATGGTAAAAATAAGAAGATTCAATTTGAGATTTTCAACTGATCTTCCTCCCAGGCTTATGTTTGACGACGTCCCCAATTCATAAGGGCGGGATCCAAGAAAACAAACAGTAAGTCACTGCAAAATACCGTGACTAAATCACACGCAAAACAGACAATTTGCGTGCCCATGTTGGTGGCTATCAAAGCAGCATTTTGGCCCCGTTAAGGATACTGATTTGTCTCGAAATTCCCGTAAACGGCTTGCGGGGGTGTGTTGAGTTAACGAAAGGGGCGCCACCGGAGATCTGATATATTAACCCTACCAAAATAACATAACCCGGCTTAAAGAAACCCCCCAACGGGAACGCCGCCCACTTCACTTTAATTATAACCCATCTACAAGAGTACATCTTCTCTCTATGATTCACTTAAATATGGTGGTTTTAGTCATCGTGTACGTCGAATTCTCAAGTCTTTCAATCGTGCTGAGTCACTAAGATTTCTAGCCATTTTAAAGAACCAGAGAAACCCATCATGAAATTTCTAATACATACAAAGCCGCTCTCCTCTCGTTACTGTAGGCGCGCCCACCTTCTGCAGTTTATGCCTGTTTTCGCCGACTGTTTTCCGACTGCGGGTTATACTCAACGATACGTACTTGACAACTGAAGAAAGGGGAAGGTGGAATTTCCTTTCACGTGAGTTGCAGATGGTTTGAAAACTAAACCAAACGTATAACCGCCAAAAGTTCGTGTGCGTCCTACGACTGATAATATTACCAAGTATGAGTTTACTAAGTATGACATCTGCGCAAGATTCTCGACTTATCTTCCTTGAGTCGTTCAAGATACATAGTCAAGATATAGTTTTATTTTTAATTTTTTTGGATTTCTTATCGGGATGGTATCTCCAGACAACATTTTTTGTGGTTTGGATCAACAGATCGAGTATTAAGCATAGGTTTTCAGGGCAGGATTATTTAGCGATAAGAAAATCTTTTGGCACCCACCTAAGTTCTAGAACAAATAAAGAACGCACTGTTTTGCGAAAGAAAATAAATGATCTTTTAACAAAGATGAAACTCCTCTGTTTTTATATCTGAAATGCATTTAGTTTTGTTAATTAGTTTTGAAGTGTTCTCGTAAAATTAATTCAATATTAGAATGTTTGACAACAAAATAATCTGGCATAAATCAATGTTATCGCAGGCTGACGTTTTTAAGGGGGACACGAACTTTCAAACAAAACGCTATCAAAACTCGATTGAATGTTTGTAGCGCCCGAGAAAATTTGAAATTAACCCTGAATAAGTAATTAAGACAATTAAGAATAAAAAAAAACTTTATTGTGGGCTACCGAGGGAATTTATAATGCTATTCATATGCACGCTTGCAAACTGATTCCTCTGTTTTGGTTTGGGACAACTAGATCTCTTTGGCCGGTTAGTCATCACTAAATATTTCATAATTGCTTTGCCAATTTGACAAGGGCACTTATTTTTTCAACACCTTCTCAATCCTCAAAGGAGAATTTAAACATCTTGCAGAACTAGTAGGTTCATGAGTAGACAGACAAAACGAAACAATGGCCAAAATTTAAAAAAAATATATGTCAATAGGTTTTCGACCACACTTAAGCTTCACCTTTTGAGCCCTGGTTAGATTAAGAATTAGAGATAAGGAAACTAGGATGCAAAGGAAAAAAGCTTTAGGATTATACGTTATTTAACCTGACGTTTAGCCGGAATTGCTACTTTGCACGTCTGAACGCAGCCTATAACAAAATGTTTTCTAACTTAAAGTAAAATGCAAACCGTTAACTTGTTTTGAACTGGGACCTAACCGCGTATGAAGTGAAAAGCACCAAAACTAATATTTGCACCAGCTCTTTCAATCTTCTGGATCTTCATGCAGTTTTTGTGGCCTGTCACTTCAGTATATTGACATTCAAATGCCGGATTGAGTGCAGAAGGAATTTATATTGATATCTTAATAATGTTGTTTTTTTTTCAAGGGATAATTGAGCTCATTTCAGCTCTGCCGTGATTATTTTTTTTTTTAACGCCAGTCATAATGAAAAGATTAAGGACTGAGAACCTCCCAGGGTCAATATCTCGGTCCATTATACTAATTGTATAAATTTTCAGACACGTGTCGGAAATAAACCAGTTACGTAAATGGGATAAAGTATTCCGTTGTATTTAAAGCTGGTTGACTTAGTAAATACTTCGGTATACACCTGGTCTCTGCAGCTACGAAACCCACAGTTGTCTTCATTCCTGACTGGCAGTGAACTGCTAAAACCTCACGAGTGATCATAACAAGCCTACAAAAAAGTATGTACGTATACCACTTTAGCAGTTGTTTCATTATACGCGATTGTTAGCTACACAAATATGTGTCAGAAAGACCTTTATCGCTGTTCCATGCATTGCTATATCTTATCAGTGTTTCGTGGTTTTTAATTCACATCTCAAAAACAAGCGCAATACGTGCTTTGATTCAATGTCAAGCGAACCTGAACGAAGAAAATCTCTGATTCCTCAGACCAGGGTTAGTGTATACAATTTTGCCTCGGCGAAAATCAGTGTGATTTTTTTTTTCTTTAGGTATGTTTTTGTAGTGTATGTGTTTTGAGCAGAACAACGCAGATGACAAAAGATATCGCCCACACAAGGCTTGCCCACCAAATTTGGAATTTCACTTGCTGTGAAAGTCAGTGACATTTTTAGGTATAAAAAAAAAACGGGCGAATATGTTGCGGTTCTCTAAGTTAGAACTGAAGTTAAAGGTCTGTTATAAGTATGTCGCGATAACGATGGAAAATATGTTACTGAATTTCAAGACAAGATAAGTTCTCAGTCGCTGATAGAAAGTGAGTATTGAATGCAAATGTGATGATAGAGACGCGCATTTTGCATACCATTCAAGTGTCTCAAACTTGTGTACAAGCGATGAAAATAGTTCTGGAGTTCTCTCAACAAGAGTTAAATACGCTGCCCACCATTTGGCCGCTTTACCGCTGATCTCAGCGCACTGGTGATAGCAGTGACTATAACTAGACACATATGTTACAGTCGTACCCTGCTGCATGCTGCTAAGATTAGGTTTGCCTACACAACCGCGATAGAAAGTGATATTAAATGTTCAGCTTGGTAAATGTGACGACAAAGGATCCTTTTTCAGCGGGAATACTTTGTGTATCGCTTACAGAGTATCAACAATAAACTGCATTTCACTCTGTACTTCATAGGTCATAGATCTTTAGGGACCAAAAATATTCGTCTGAGAAAATAACTGCACGTACTTGAAGCGTACTGTAACAAACAATACAGCGCTTAGTCGAGGATCACGTCCAAAGTGCCACGCCTCAAAATTCCAGATTCCAGACGAATGTTGCAAACGCGTCCAGAATCTCTGCCTATCAATCATAGAGGTGTACAATTCTGTTGTGCAGTTCATACTGAAAATCACTGATATGCTGTACTGTCCGTGGTTGGATGGCCACACGATATCACTCGATTCACTTAGAACTCAACATGTTTAATAACACTCGCCATGCTACTCAAAGATGGCTGCCAACAACCAACGAACCACAATGCTTTGCGGTTTACAACATACGCATACATGAAGTACTAATACGGGAACACTACATACGCCATATGCAGTTCCAGAAATGGAGACAAACTTACCTAGGGAGAAATGGAGACAAACTTACCTACTGGATAATACAAATGCAAATGTGTGTTACAGGCTTGAAAATGTCTCACTAGAAGCCCCTCGCCAATAAGAAACAAAACTGTTAAAGTACATAAAAAATGCAGGAATATTTGTTTGAACTACTGACAATTTACAATTTGCCAACCCGTGAGAACTACGCAGTTTTAGATCTAGAGAGTCGAGGAATCTTTAATTTTGAGAGAGGATTATACTAGCTGTGTACACTAGCTGTTAATACTATTACGCTCGGAACTGTTTAAAATACCTTTTATCTTGGTGACTATCCAAATTAAGAATTAAATTTTGAGAGTTTGCAAAATTGACAAATAATCGTGCGCGGCGCACGTTGGCTTTTGGGCAAGGCAGCGAAAGAGGCAACTACAAATGGGAGACAAGAGATCTTAACAGGGATTCTAACCATAGTCCCCGCAGTTGAAAAAGTGAAGACTCGATATGATCACAGGCCAACTCTGAGAGAACATGTAACGTCTTCACTACCTGGCAAGTAAAATAAAGTTTATAAGGCGTACCTTAAAAGCAGACTTCCTATCAGACAGAGGTAATTCTTGTTGTTGATCGAAATTTTGCACTTGTCCCGACGAAGCAATGCTCAGAGGAACAGTAATTTCCAACAGAAACTACATATTGTTATCTTTTTTTAACAGTTTCAAACCTGGGACAGTCCAGTACGTCAGAACAAAGATCAAATTGCTTATATCACTATGGCAGTGAAAGACTTGCCGAGGGTGCAAATTCACGCTGAACATAAGATGTCTTGAATTCCACTTCCTTATAAAGAATTCAGACCCTACTAATACCTTTGAAGTAATTTACGGCAATTTTTGTTGCATAACATCATAAAGCATTTTTATCGGACAAACAAGAAGCAAGCCGCGGCATCTTGGATAGGAACAAAAGAAAACTGAATATGTACAGTATTTAGAGCACTTTTGGGAAGCCGTCTTGTGGTCATATAGCGAGTCTTTTAGCAGTCATTTCTGGAACGAATTGCTTTTAAAACGAGTTAAGGGCTGCACATGAGTTAGAGAAATAGTAAACCGTTCTCAATATTCTAGCCAAAATGGTTAGAAACATAAATTGATTTTTGATTTCAGATAAAGACATAAGACCTACTGCGAGAAGCTAATGGTTTTTACAGATGGAGACGGGTTAGAAAGGAAGAAGTTCAGTTGGATAACTTACCACTACCGGCTGAGCTCTACTGACTTCTGATTGGATCCAGTTGTGTCCATGAAAAGGTGCTTGTTATCGCCCGGTTGCTTAAGAGATACAGCTCTGTATTGAATAGTCACTGTTTGAAATGTAAAGCGGCTTTAACATTTGTTCCAGCAGATCACCAAGTGGTTTATTCTGAGAGAGATAATCGTATGAAATTTGTACATTACGTAAGTGTTCCTCCATTCCAATGCCCGTCGTTTTTTTTAAAATTTTTAAAAAATAAAATATACTTTTTCAAACGAGATTCTAGAGGGTCCTAGATAAATTCCATCAAATCCTTTCCAGATGGCTACTATCGGCTCGCAAACTCTCTCAAGTATGAACCTCTGTCGGTTCCATTGCTGAAAGGAACGGCTTTAACTGTACTGAGTTCATTGGTAAAGCGTAGAGAATGACTTCTTTCATATCTTAAGCAAGCTAGTGAGCTAACCTTTTTCAGTAGCAAACAAGGCATTATTACAGTATTAAAAAGTGAAATTTCGCAGCGAGTTTATCGTTATCTGCAGTTACATGAATAAATTAAATAAACTTGGGCCATAAACACGTAAAGCAAGTGTCGAACATATCTCAGTTATTTCTAAAATGTCTTTTAACGATTGCGAGCGTCTATAGGTCTAATCAAGTTATGATAAAATAGCTAGTTCGCACAGTAGGTTCTACAAACTTATGAAAATGAATTAACCTGCGGGATGCCCTTCCACGAAGGCACTGACATGTCATGGAACATACAGGACTACAGTGAAGAAAACCTCCCACAACGAAAGGAAACAGGAATATTTATCGGCAAATTTGAAATAATTTGAAACAGTTTTTGTAATAACTGGTCTTTGATAACTATTCATTCTCTGAAAGATGCTTGACATAATTTGCATGGAGTTTAGTGTCTCGTGACACCACGAGTTTTATTCTGGAGCATTCTAATTTCATTCCCAACTTTGCTTGATGTACGAACGTTGAGTCCACAACAGTTTGACTGTTGAAAGATTCTCAGTTTCTGTCTAACGATTAAAAAAGAAAAAACAAAAAGAAAACTAGAAAAAAAAAATAACAAAAAAACCCACTCCGTCTGCTTCACTGTAACTCAAAATGCCAGTAACATCATCTGTTTTTGTAATGGCATAATATTGCCTGTATTTAACAAGTGTGCTTAGCAAACCCGGAACAGTACGAAACTCAAGTGGCATAAAGCTTGATATTACCAACGACGAAAATATTTAATTTATCCTTCACGGCCAGCTGACCTCAAACCATTTGTTATCTCGTTGTATGTATTGCAAGGAGTGGTATTGTTCTGAAAATTTCAGACATTCTTATTTCGGCGTGATATGGCGTACCATATGTAGGACTGCGTATATTTTGCAGTTTATTGAGTATTTCAGATCATTACGTCAGTGGAGGCTAAGAGATCAATTCAACTTTCGAGAATACCAAAACGACATAAAAATCGCGGAGAGCAAAGACTGGTCAATATAGCAAAACAACTTGCTTTTAAGGTACGTGTGACAATTAAGATTCTTTTTTTTTTTTTGCTCCGATGGAATTTTTTTCTTAACAATCTATTCTTTATAAGAAATCAGTGTTTCTTAACCTTGTTTATGATACTGACTTCGCTATGTTAAAGACGAGCACTGGATCGTTCAGGTAATTCTTATGTATCGACTCTCTCAATTAAATCCACTCGAGTACGTGTTTCAGAAAACTTAAAATCAATGTACGGGCTATAACTATGACATAGAAGGGCCAGTTTTATCTAAATGTAGTCTGATATTCTAACAGTAAATAGGTCGAATTTTACTGATTGGAATTTCTGTTTGCTCATTCGTTTTTCCTTTTACGTGATTCTGGAAAAGGTAATTAAAAATATTGATCACTGTTTCTGTTCGATAATTTCCTTAGCTTTGTGTTCAATATCGCGACAGTAACTTAAAACAAACTTAACTTAAGCACATTTTAATGGGATGTTGTCTCTAAAAGTCGATAGAAAATTGCTCCTGATTTTCTGTCTTGTGCTAAAGCACAAGCCGAAACGAATATCTCTATCCAGAAAATTTACTGAGATGTTGGCAAAACTGATTCATGCTGTGCTCGAGAAGATATGACATTTTGAATTTATTGCTCATTAAAATGTATGTAGCATGTGTTGACTTAACGGATCGCTTATTTTAGGGTGTTTTCTGGCAAGAGGCGTTCTATGTACCCCCGTTGTTTGTTACTGATAAAGCAGTGGACTTTGTATCTTTGATCATTGAAATTGAACTGTTTCATTCTGTTTACACCATAAAATCTTCTTGTTTTTGTTCGGTAACAATCGTGTCTTTTGTCCAGCCAAGTGAAGTGAAAACCACAGTTATTTTTCGGCAAAATGTTTTTGTCTCGCTGAGTTGGAAATGTAACCGCAGTGTTATGTGATGGCGAGAAGAAATGCTCTCTTTCTTTGTGTCGCTACGTTAGTTATCAAAGTGAAACCACAATTGTTTTTCGCGAAAACCAAATGTGGCGTCAATTCTCAGCAAGCAAAATTCCACTTAAGTAGGTGTTCGTTGTGTGGGCTCCAATCTTTTGTCCATTTGGCGTGGTAAATACGGTTCATATTGGAATTATTTCCGGGCAAATATTTTTCGTTTATTGTTTCAGTTCCTGTTTTCAAACTTGACAAACATGTTTACGTGCATGCACTACTGATAACAAGGAATATATATCATATATACATACATAAAAGAAAAATGTATTTTGTAGAAATCATTTTAGAAATGAAATTGCAATCAACTAGAGGAACCGGAAAAAGATCAGGCATAATGAAATAACTTAACTGCTGCGTAGGCGACATAGATGGTTGTTGTTTACTGTCAACTAATTGGTGTAGTGGGCAATTTGTTTATCGGCAATGTTTATTGTTAGCTGTGTATACGGTTAACGATAATAAATCGCCTCTCCAGCTTATGGCTGTTGCATTTTAAAGATGCGCTCCTCAGAGGAAGAATTCCTTTATACTTCGCTCTCGAACTAGACTGAGTTGTGAGACATTGTTTCTTTTTTCCAGTTGAATACGTTTTTGAACTGACGAGCTTATCCTCACAGAATTAACGTCCGGGCAGTTTAATAGCTTACTTTATTGCCATTCAGTAAAACCATCATTGGACAACGTCAGTGATTGCCTACTCCCCAGTTCAACTCACTTCATTTGGTCGTGCGTTCCATTAAGTGATCTTCACTGGCGTTTAGAACCACGAGAAACGGTTGTGATAACGAAATAAGTTTTTCGCCATGCATGTCAAGTCAAATTTCTTGATATCAGTTTACCAATGAGCAAAATTTGTCATTTGCCGAAAATTTCAATAGATGGTGAGTTGATCGTCATCACATTAAATGGTTCGGAAACAAGGTTTGAAAGCCACTGAGCTTGTGCGGCAGAAAAAAACGCACCATGTTGGCAAAAACTGCCAGCAACACTCTAATACATGCTTTTGCTTCACCAGGATAGAGGATTTGGTTGGGACCGCAGAAATCTGACTATCACTTAAATTTTCTGCCATTTTTCAGTTATCAGTTAAAATTTCAGGTCATTTTTCAGTTATCAGTAAACTTTACACATCTCATTTATCAGTTAAAAATGCTTCATTTCTGTCGGGTAAACCCCAGACTGACGTCACAGATTGGGTTCCTTCCGAAGTATTAAACTTAATTTTTGATTGCAAGTTCCATCCGTTTACCTTTTTTTCTCTGACGTATGTTATACCCCTTTGACGTTTGTTACCTTTGAATATTTCTGCCGGCTAAGATTTTCTGGGATTTCAAAGTAATCTTATACATCTTGGAAGAAAATTTTGTGACATTGGGATGGAGGCTTTGATGGTTTGTACACGAATGGAGATAGCGATTAGTTTTGGTCAATCTTTCAATTGATTTTAATTGTGATGCTCGCTTTAAAGGTCAATTGCGACTGTCTTTTTACGCTACATAGTGCAAATGACTTGATTATAGTCAAATATTTGATGCTCAACTTTCCGTAATTGCTAACAATTTCCTCATTGGAATAGAATTTAGGCTATGTTTTTAAGTTTATTAACACCTTTGAGATCCTCTTACGATGAAGCGGATCACGTTTAATTGCATGGTGCTCAAAGATAAAAAAAGAAAATCATTTAGTAGCCACAGACGTTTCTAATTTTGTCTTCAAGTTGTCATGCTATTAGCGCAGGACGTGACAATTAACGAAGGACTCTTACTTTTACTTCACTACTTGGAAAGAATGCTTCTCTGACTTGTGCGTGATAGGACTGTTGGTCTTCACCAATATATAAATATTGATTAATTCCCAGAAACAACATTGTTATTTAACTGTGTTTATTTGTAGCTATGCCAAATATTGTCTTGGATAATCCCACTTGTATTCCACTTAAATACCCCATTCTCATATCTCCTCCTGTCTGCCCTGAGGCATGAAGTTGTGCTCTAACTGGAGCATATAAGGCCGTGTGATAATTGTTGTGTCTTTCATCAAACAAAGAATTCTTTGGAGTTTGACTATATTGAGTAATGTTGACCCTGTTACACAGCTTACATTCGGCGCTCTGTCTCAGGTTTGGAAAGAGGTTTGCAAAGCCGGAGACGATGCTGAAATTTCTGCTTGTGCTGGTTGTAGCCTTGGCTTTGATTGAAGCCAAACCACCTCGGCAACACGTAAGTTATTCCCTTGGATTGTATATTGACCATTTGCTTGGCAATATTACCTGCTCGCTTCCTTAAAACTTCAGACTGAGACCTAAGAGGCTAGCTGACGTAATCATTTCTCGATTTATATCTTCGTTTAGTAACAAACATTAACATTTATGACGAGCAACATGACAAAAAACCAGTCGAATTACGCAATTTTAACTAATCTTAAATCTTACGTAACTCGGCGAAGAAGTGGTAAACTACAGACACCGTCTATAAAGAAAACCAGGTTCGTTTTTTTTTCGTAAGATTTGGTGTTGGTCTCCCGGGGAGAAATCACGTTTTTATGTCATTTGTTATTCTCTCTCTCTCTTTTGTATTATTTTGGCCACTGAACTTCATTTTCAGTTTTTGAGATGGTTTTACTGCTTTTTATCAAAAGTCTGGTTCCATGCTTGGACCAGTTTGCTAATAGACCTTTGTTCCACTTAGTTTGTCCAAGTTCCGCTCACGTGCCTTTTGAGTCGATCACGTTTTCCTAGCGTGATCTGGGACTGTTTATCCAAAAATTTGGAATTCCACTAATACCATACTGAGGACAGAAAGATTGACAAAACCGCTAAATGTATCCTACGTATTTCCAGATTGCTAGACTCGGTGCGCGACATCACCGAATAACATGTTTCCAGGCCCTTTTTGTTCTTCTTGTTTGCACCGATCCGTAGAGAGGACCTAGGGAACCTATTATACCGAGCAGAATAGCGCTGACAAATAATAATATATTATTTTTGATTTTATGTTTGAATCTTCATAGTGTTCCAAGGTCCGTGGCCGACCCTGCACAGAGGACAACGAATGCGCATGCGTAAATCGTCACAATTCCACGCTTATCTGCAATTACAACAACATATGCGAGAGAAGGACTTTCGTTGACGACATTAAGAGAAAGCAGCCAGTAAGTTACCACTAGCAACACTGTTCTTGTCATCAACCATAAAATAAATAGAGTGTAAATTAGGCGACACGTCCAGTGCTCAGGGAGGTATACCCTTATATGGACTTTGTAGGTACAATGTATGCGCGCCCTCAAATGGTATGGTTTTTTAGCCGTTTTGGTCAGAAATAAGATCTCGATTTTAGCAATTTTCGTCCCAAATAGGTTATAGCTTTTGCACTCTAGTCTTGAGTTTTTTTTGGAGAAGCTTCTTTCTTATCATTATCGACAAGACCATTGGCAATTTTTTGCCAGGCCATAACTAGGGTAGGAAAATTGCAGATTTCGGCCTTAAATAGCTAGGATAAAGGCTTTGGAAGCGGGACACGCACCCCAACCTGATGTTTCTGAGAGTATTCCCCGGGGTTTGTAGGTTGAATCGTTCAGTTTAAATCATCAGGAAGTAATATTAATGTTCCCTGAGATAACCACAGTGCATTAACTCTTGTACCGATTCGTCTCCAGTGCCACAGGATATTCAAGAGGTCTTGCCATACAAACGCCGATTGTCCGTGTAACGAAGGTCGGCTGATCTGTGAAGAGAACGAATGTGTGAAGTATAGACCAAAGCGAAAGATTCATCAGCTGGCGGAGATCATGATGAACAAACAACCAGTAAGTTAATTATGTGCTCAATACTTGATTCCGCAGTAAATTTGGCGTCTGCCGCCCGAGAAATTCAGTGAAAACGGGGCACTTTGAAAACACATCAATTATTTTCCATCCACACTACGAAATTTAAAAACGCATCAATCACCGGTCATTTTGGATTTGTGGAAATTTGGGCTAGGGAAATCACATGATTACCAGGGCGCCATCGTTTTCGAAAAGCACCGTTTTCGTGTTCCGTCCACACGAAAACGCAGGCCGACGTTTTCAAATTCATCAGGCCTAACCGTACGAATAGAGCTATGTTTTCACAATTTTTGGCGTATAATGTGGACGGGGCCCTCAGCCATTTGGAGACATTTCTTTGGCTGTGAAATTAGATTCACTAAAATGACCACTTCCTTAAATTTGAATCCATTACTTCATACAGTGTCCTCGAATCTTCAAGAATTCTTGCTTGACAAATGCTGATTGTCCGTGCAGCGAAGCTCGGCTAGTCTGTGAAGATAACGAATGTGTGAAGGACAGATTCAAGCAAGAGACACATCAGCTAGTGGAGATCATGAACAAACTACCAGTAAGTTAAAATATTGACAATGTACCATAAACTGCATATACATACTGAGTAAACAAGGACCTAAATTTGGCGTCTCCTGTTACAGTTGAGCCGTTCAAAACATCATATTTGGAAGTAAAATAACAGGGTGCTCTCAGAAATTACTAGTACCTATTTTCTTTAACGCCGTACTTTGTATATTGTTTCGCAGTGTCCTGGAATCTTTAAGAGTTCGTGCTTGACAAACGCCGATTGTACGTGCAACGAATCTCGGCTAGTCTGTGAAGATAACAAATGTGTGAAGGACAGGCAAGCAACAGACACATCAGCTAGCGGAGATCATGAATAAACTACCAGTAAGTTAAAATATTGACAATGTACCATAAACTGTGTACACATACTGGGTAAAAGAGAAGCTAAATTTGACGTCATCAGTTACAGCTCAGTTGAGCCATTCGAAACATTTATTTGGAAGAAAGATAAGAGGGTGTTCTCAGAAATTACTAGTACCTCTTTTCTTTAACCCTTTATTTTGTACATTATTTCGTAGTGTCCTGGAATCTTTAAGAGTTCTTGCTTGACAAACGCCGATTGTACGTGCAACGAAGCTCGGCTAATCTGTGAAGATAACGAATGTGTGAAGGAAAGGCCAAAGCTAAGACTGTACCGTTAGAGACATCAAAATAGAACGCTGAAAGAGGGTCTTGCACAGCTCTTCACATCCCTGACGAGGAGTGGGACTCCATGAACCGTTGAAGACGTCCAAGCGGCTTAATAAATCAATTCTATGCGATGCTAAAAACAACAGCTCTTGTAATATTCAGTTGTACAGCTATTTATGAACAAGCAAATTTGATTCACACGCGGTGGATTTCCAGTCCTCAGGTACATCAACGAGACATACTGGAAAAGAATGAAAAAGGCGATTAATTCATGGCCTTACGGTACAATCCAGTCACAGCGCAAGACTTTGCCTCATTGGTTAGTTTTACCGATGAGAAAAGTTTCAACTTGTCCACGGGTGAGAGCGAGAAACTCGCTAAGAATATTACTGATCAACGGCTAGAAGAACCTGGCATAAGAATATAATATAATTTTCTATGGAACATTTTTGCGTTTTGCCTATAAGCAGTTTAACTAGTTTCTGATGCACATTTGAACAATTATTGCACATGGCAGTGAACGTCACAACAATCATTCCATTAAGTCAGTTGTGTATTTAATGTCAATAAAAATATGGTATTAGACACTTCAGTGCATAACGTGTCTGTGTATTTCTAATATCACCTATTATTTTTTGCGCTGTCATCTAGGCAATGTTATCATATGACTTTCAATTATCCCCAATACTTAATTATCACAGCTTAGAATAAACACACCTTTAAGTTCCGATAATTCTGCAGCCCTAAAATTGTTTTTATCCAAATGAAACACCTTATTTGGTGGCATTTTTCTTTCCTGGGATGAGTGGTTCTTTTATAGAGGATCGAGCTGCGCTCAAAATTAATCCCAAGGAATTTTACGTTTCAAATGTGTTAAGGCTTATAATATGGAAATCGGTAAGGAGGTTGGGGTGGGTGAGTCTAGGTGCAAATATGGAGTCTAGTTACCGTAAATGATTTAAAAATCACCCGAGCGTTTATTAAATGTGTGGCGTAAAGGGACTTCACACCACCGGGGAGTTGCATGGCGTTTATAAGAGATGGGGCGTTTATTAGATCATTTACGGTAACGCTACAAGTTAATGAGCACCCTACCAACGACCGTCAAATAGAAACATAAATCTCAACAACAGTCAACAACACCGTGCATACCGAGCTGAGGGAGTGCGAAAGGTGGATAACGCCATTCATCGGATAAACTACTATCTGGCGGATAGTGTGGTTTGTTTTCTTCACACTTACCTACTGGATAGCGATTTATCTTATTGGATCCTTCGAACAACTAGGGCCAGATGTATCCGCTTCGAAGCAGATGCGTGCTGTACGCGTTCCTCCCCACCGTGACTAGCCTAAGAACGTCATGCCCTGGGGCCTAGTATTACTTTTCGTTCCCTTTACATAACGTATAAATTTTGATCAAACTTGTCAGACATGGAGCCTGCCGTTGATAAACTGGAAGCTTTGGTAATTATAACCTTCCTTTTTGTCACCGTTTAAGCGCCGTTTTAAGTACTTAATCGAAATTTGATGTGTGTTCTACATCGATTCTATTACATGATATTTTCGTACAGTTCGTTGCTTGTACGGATCATTTTTCCCAGCATCAGCGGGCTGTCGTTTGGCGCCAAATACGAAAATTGAAAGTTGTGATACGCTTATGGCAGTCACCGCAGTGCTACGCTGAAGGGGAGATAGGGGTTACATCTCTTGAAAGCTACAGTTCCACAATGCATGTATTTGTTGAAAATAGTGTCTTGGTACGTTGTGTTTGAGATTTCAGCTGAAAAATATTGTACACGGTTGTCATATAAGCTTACTGTAGACGTGTAGTAGTCTTAGCTCAAATCCACAGCCTCTTTCGTGCAGGTGAAGTTGGTGAATCCGAAAGAATACGCCAATTTCTTGTGGAGTATACCATTTGCAGACTGTAAGCATTTTAACTAATATTATATTCTCATACCTAAGATATTTCCATCTGCATTATTAATATCTAAACGTAGACAGCCTAACCTGAGCACCGTTCAGACCTATTCAGATGAAGCTGGGTGACATTCAGGCTAACTGGAGCACTTATTATGCCTAAAAATAGCCTGTAGGTTGCAAATGTCATACGCCAATTTTCCTGCTACTCTGGATTAAATGGTTTGCGTTTGGGCATGCATTGTGTTCTTTCAGATGACCACCTTACTTCCTGTCACTCTCTCCACCCCAGTGGATTAAATGGCTATATTATACCATGACTGGCATTTGATCATGAACTAATAATTGACTAGAAATACACTTAACTAATTGTTTCATGCTAAGGATTCTGGCACTTATAATTTTGGGTCACTTGGCTTGATGCAGAGTTTGACTTGGGTCTTTGAATCTTTTGTTTTGATATTGAAATCTTGGAGACCTCTATGTCCACAATGAGTCCCATTTGTGTCTTGTTTTTATGTGTTTAATTCAAAATCCTTGCTAAAAGTCATTGTTTCTGCAGGCAATTGTTTTACCTTCCTATAGGACTTTATTTCTCAACGTCACTGCAATCACTTATGAATGTTTTTTGTACCCACTAGAATGGGTTAAAGTGCCTATGAAGTAAAAAATAATTGCTGCTGATTTGAAAGGCTTTTCAAAGCAAAGAAGAATGGCGTTTTCC
>OMLO01002305.1_pt1 | contig 15330 bp, 10 predicted proteins | sample 1674811 | NCBI WGS metagenome assembly OMLO01 (sample SAMN06265003, study PRJEB25207) | coral metagenome | isolation source: Coral host | place: Mexico:La Bocana,Puerto Morelos, Mexico | collected 2008-11-13 | reverse complement strand
TTGAGGGCCTTCGCAGTGAACCGGGGTTAATAACGATTGATATTACAGGTTGAAAGCAGTTGTGCAAGTGTTATTGATGGATCAAAACGACTTGAATCTACCAGTGGTTCAGACATGCTATGACTGTTAACCAACTTTCCCACCCTGAAACACCTGAACTCAGGACCAAAGGGCCCATCGCCAACACGCTGCTGAAGATCATTGACTTTGGCCTTTCCAAATGCTTTGATGAAGGGGTTCTTCAGATGTAAAAGCCCCCGTCACGCTTTTTTTTTGCTGTGTATGCTGTTTTCTGTTTTTCCTTTCCCTTGATGTGCCCACAATCAGTGCACACAAACAATGAGCATTTGAATGGATGAATTATGACTGAAATGGCTGCTTATCACGAGGTAGATCCAAGTAGTTTGAACCCTAGTTAAATTTCTGGGAGGAGGATGCGGCAGCATGATGTAGCTCGCTCAACCATATCTCTACGCAGACTCTCAAACACTGTGCAAGCAGAAAGCACCGAGCTCATATCGAGTTTCCTTGGTGAGCTAAGCACTCTACTGTTCTGTGGCTCCTATTTCTTCGCGTCGCATCATCCATTTATTTATGTCATTAGGATGTCATTATCTCAAAATATGAGAATTCATAATATACTCATACTAGTCCGCAAAAAGGCATGTTTGGACATTTGTTCATCATTTCTGTGCACAGGTTCCAATGAGCACCAAAGCAGGCACACCATACTATGTCGCTCCGCAAGTGTTGCAAGGCAACTTGGGAGTGTGTTTTTCCGTATTGTTTCCCTTGGGGAATTGAAATAATCTGGGCAATTTATAACGAAGGTATTTCGGTTCGAACCGTCAAGAGGTGTACCTGTTGGCCCCCTAAGAGGGGGGGGTCACGAATCGAACCATGCCATGGATCTCTAGAGAAACAAAGGCCATTTTGGCCAAAACAATCGATGAAGCAGTTCCACTTCCTGACATTTGCCCTTGCAATAATATGGTGACATTGGCATTCTCTCCTAAGAGTATTCTCGTTCAGACCGATGATTTTGCTGAGATTTTTGGAGACATTGTTGATTACAACCATGGTTTGGGGACGAATATCTTTGTGGATCACCCATTCAGAAAGACATGCCAACATGTACCGGTGACATCCATCCAAGTGATTGTGAACAAAGCAGAGGTTGAACGAATCATGGACCTCCCAAAGGTTCTGATTTATCATGCCAAAGTGGTGAAAAATAGAAATCCCATCACTATCGAAACTCGAGGTTTGCAAACGGGTATCCTGGATATTACCAAAAAATCATGTGACGTTGACATCTTGAAATGTGGCGAAATTTTTGCTGGGGGGTTCTCAGGTTGGACACACGTAACCAGAGCAATCTCCAATGCACAAGTTCGAATTGAACACACATGGGCCATTGAAAGAGACTTTGTAGCAGCAACTTCATATGTGAAGACGCATCCGAATACAGTGTTTCTTCGATCACCTAAAGATGCCTATCAATACTCACATGAAAATCACGAGAATGATGATCCATCCTGCAGGATGTATCAAGTAGACGTGCAAGATGGTTGGTTCCTATCACATTTGCGAGCCAAAGAAGAATCGATCGTGGTGTGGTCTCCACCATGTCAGCCGTGGAGTGCAGCACATTCATCACAGGGTTTTAACAAGATGGACGGATTGGCCTGGGTTCATGCATTGATCGTCATTTCCTTTTTGAGACCTCTAATCTTCATACTTGAGGAAGTATCGCAGTTTGGACGTCATGAACAGATGGATTTGGTCATGAAGCTCATAGCATGGTCAGGATATGATGTTGTGTGTAAACAGATCATTAATCTGAAAGACATCTTACCACAAAACAGAGAACGAGTCATAATCATTGCAATTGACCGGTATGCCCCCAATGGCAATAAACAGCATGTGTGGGAGCACTGGCCCATCACACCAGCAATGAGCATTCGAAATTCGAGAGTCATTGCAGTGCATGAGGATCAACAGTTGCAAGATTTGATCCCGGATCCTGAAATCATCAAGCTCTATATGAGCAAGAACATGTTACCCAAGAAGAACGAGTTGCGATTTGAAACCAACAGTGATCAGAGTATTCGTAACTACCGAATAAAACACCCAAATGATCCATGTTTTTCCTGCATCATGGCCAATTATAGGAAAGCACATCATTTGCCGATTCATGTATTGGAGCAGGGTGGACTTTACGGATCTTTCATTCAAGATGGACCTCATGTGAGATTTCTTTCCAACCAAGAGATTTACATGATGATGGGAGCATTGCATGAAGGAAATTTCCCAATTAGTGATATGGCCTTGACACACATATTGGGTAATTGCATTAGCGTCCCTCATGCGTGTATTGCACTGCTGAATGGAATCAAGATCATTGACCAGAGCTCTTCAATTTTCATCCCAGGGCTTTTCACTGAAATCACGTCGATGAGATTGAAGGCTGAAGCCATCTACACGGTACAGGACGAATCAGGATTCATGATTAGAAGCCACACAAATATCCAACTGATTATTGAACCTACACAGTCTCATCCGGTATTTGTGACCATCACCATCAAGACACCGACAACCATGATTCAATTCTTTGTGAGATCTGGTTTGAGAATCAAAAATGTGGTTACAATGTTGATGGGACCATCTACACCCAAGGAGTTATGGATTGTGTTGCCAAATGACGCAAGAATACCTTTGAGTCCGAACGATATCGCAGAAGACTTTCCCATTGTTCTGTGGGCCAACATCCCCAGTATTTTGTCAATTGCCGACGAAAACCTGCGAACATTCAAAATGCCTTTTGTGATTGTTTTGACAGCCGAAGGCCCAATTGCATTGTGTCGTACTGAGGGACAACTGGTATACCAAGTCAAAGGAATGATCTGTGATTTTTTCCCCGAATTGATTGAGGATAATCTCCAGATCGTGGATGCATTCGGAATTCCATTGGAAAAACAAAGTGATTGCCCTGACATGATTTTTTGTCTGCATCAGGCTCCTTTTACTTTCGACAGGGATGAAGCCATTCGTTGCATTCGTTTTTCGGTGGACAAAGATCATTTGAGATTGCGAACGAATTGGAAATTAGCCTTTCGTATTCTGAAATTTTTCAATGGCGTGGGCCTTGACGAATCTTTGAAATCGTTGGGATGGGCAATTCAGATGATCCCAAACATCACATCGAAGTCACATTGCATTGACATCATCATTGCTAAGATCCCGGATGCACTTAGCGTACCAAGAGAACAAATGCAAATGTGTGCCATTTCAAGAATGATGGTCCGATTCCTTCCAGTGTCAAATCCAAATCATGATGAAAGAATCCATGTGTCCTTCAAGCTATGGGATTCATGGGTGTGGAATGGTTGTGTAACGGGTGAAGAACTTTTTGGAAGTTTTTCAGAACCATGGATTTGGGCATCTGAGATGTTTGCATCACCATCAGAAATTCGACTGGTGTGTAAAGGAAAAAACATCACTCCTGAAACCACTTTCAAAGAGATGGCATCAGCACATGAAAACATTCGTTTGCATGCAGTCTTTCACTTGCATGGAGGCGGGAACAAAACCGAAGCATTGATCGAATTGAAAAATCATCTTGCAGTCTTCATGCTGAATCATGGGGCTGATTTAGGTGAAACAACAACATTGATTGATGGCATTGCTAAATCTGAAGGGTTGCAAACTATGAAGAACTTAGTTAAGATCCAAGATGATAAGCAAAAGATTGAAGCATTGACACAAGTCGCGGGGAAGATCCGAATCAAATTTCCTCATTTTCCCAAATCACAACAGGCGATGGTGAATAAGACCAAGGAATGGGCAGGAAAGAAGAATTTGCAACCTGTTCAACCAGTGACTGCAAGCCATTTCGAATTGATCCCTGATGTGTTTCGCAACGAGGACAAAACTGTTCCGAGCATCAAAACATCGATGACCACGGGAATGAGTGGAATTATTTTGTTAGATCACGACGCTGCAGCACCATGGATCAGCGAACCCACCATTGTGTCAAGTGATGAATGTGGTGTCATTGTACTAGGCCACAAGTGTCCTTCCAATGATCCTAAAAGATGCTGTAAAATTCAGATTCCTGTCAAAAGCAGCAATTCACAGACGGCCATTGTAGCTGCATGTCTTCACAACGTAGGTCAGAAAAAGATATGTGTCTTTAAGGATGATAATATCGAAAAGATTGATGTGAAGAAGGGTGCAATCCTGGCCATCACAATTTTTCGTGATGAGTTGCAAGTTGATGAATGGGAATTTGTTTCTCAACATCCCGTGAAATTTGCCCTTCAATCCATTGGGTTTGGTGATGAATCCTTCTTTTTGGGAGCACCATGGGGAAGATCTTGGATTTCACAGGGCAAAAAATGCCAACCGATTGCAGCAGCAAGTGTGCAATTTCACGTGAGAGTTGATGAAAGCAAAGTGGAACCTTACATGAAAGCATCTGGATCGAATGGTGTTTACATTACCCCAAAAACACCCAACAATGTGGTAGACCCGAATTTCGCCATCATATGGGTCGACATGACTCCCATTGAATTGACGCAATTGTTGGTGAAATATCCGCAACATTTGGGCATTGTGAGGGTAACAAAAGAGAAATCATCCACCATCAAGACCAGCAGAGGGGTAAGGTGTAAACGTGATGATTTTGCTGCATTTTTCCAACAGCTACGTCCGGGAGATACTTTACCTGACACAACACCTATCCAATGTTTGTACAAGATTCAACCTATCCCGCTTGGTGCCAAAGTTGAAGACATTGCCAAATGGATGAAATTGCATTCGTGGGAAGGCCGACCCATCAAAGCATTGAATGATCGCACATGGCTGGTTGGATCCAAGGTGAGTTTCAATCATGAATTTCTCTTTTGGAATGAGCAAAGTGTTTTGATCAAACCGGTTCAATCTAAAGCTCAGCATCCTATTTCGCCAGTTGTCGCAGGCCATATTCCACGTCAAGCAGAGAAACCTTCAGGAACATCAAGTGCAAATGGCAGTGACCCATGGAACAAGACTGATCCCTGGGCTCGTTACACGCCATTGTCATCCAATGCATCCGTCGTCCAGCCAAGGACAGCAGCACCTCCAGCTGCAACACGCAGCGTTGACGCTCCCACCGAAGCTCGTTTTCAGCAGCAGGGGGAGAAGGTGTCGCAACTTGCAGAGGCCGTAAAGGAGCTTCAAACGAAATTTGACAAGCGAGAAGAGGAATCTACCCGTTTTGAAGCTCAAGTGCATAATGAGTTTGCATTGGTACGATCTGAAGTATCTAGCCAGTTTAGCAGCATGTCCAAAGGGTTTCAAGTGTCCATGGAAAAGGCGTTGGAAAAGCAGGACAGACAGATGTCTCAAGCATTTTTGGAATTGAAGCAGCTGATTAGGATGAACAACCAACCTAACCCTGCCAAAAAAGCTAAAGCTGTTCACCCACAAAATGTTGAAGACATCGAAGTAGATCAAGAGGGAGACCAGCATGGTGACCATTGACTATTAGTCATGGGTCAAAACATGGTAGACATTGGTTTGAAAATCATAATTCTTTGCATGTTCAATGCGATTGCTGTAGGTTTGCCACACCAATCTCTTGAGAGGATGAAATTTTCACACAACTCTTTGCAAAATATCCTTGAAGTTTCTTCTTGGGGGATGCCATCGAGGTATCGTATCCTCCAAACACCGTTGTCACATGAAAGCAACATGTTGAAATTTTTTCGAGGTGCGATCACGACAAACTGTGACTTTAATTTGCATCGTGTTGTGTGCGTCGTAATTCAGAGTATTGCATCATTAGAAGTCCATTGCCCTATGCGAGGGGTTCGAATTGGAGAAGCTGCAAATCCAGGACCTCAGAGGAACAAAAATGCGGAAATCCGAATTGCTGTGTGTAACCCGCATGCAATCAGATCACATAAGTACGAGATTTTACAACTTCAGTCAGAAATTGTTTTTGTTGCGGAAAGTTCGGCAACTAGAGCAGTTCAATCCGAATTTCAAAACAACATTGCAAAAAATGGATTCCATTGTTATTGGTCACCACCTGTTGATTCAAAATATCAGACTGATCAAAATGAGTTTTCTTTGAGGGGTGAACCACTTGGAACAGTTGTTTTGACTAAACTACCATCTCGACAATCAAGAATTCAAATTTCACAAGATCTTTTGATGACAAATCGTATCTCCATGTCAGTCATCAATGTTGGGGGCATTGACACGTTATGCATCTCCCTTTACGGATATGCCAAAAAGTGTCATGATGGTCGACGTTTGAACGATTTGCTTCTTGCACGTGTTTTTAATATTGTAAACGAAACTCGAATGCCATATATCATCGGAGGTGATTTCAACGAACCCCCTATGAAATTGCCAAGTTGGCAATCTTTTGAGGAGTTCGGGGCATTTGAAGCACATAATTATTATCAGATTCGATTTCAGCAGTTACTACCTCCGACATGTCGTGGGGCGACATACAACGACGCATTTATTTTTCATCCCATTTTTCGTGGTTACATCAAAAACATGGAAGTTGACCACAAACTTCAGATGGATTCGCATTCCCCATTGATTGTTTCTATGCATCTTCAACAACATATACCTGAATGTCTTAAATGGAAAATACCCGAAACATGGGCAGATTTTGACATCAATCCGGATATTTTTGAATCATGCTATAAAAAACAGGTTAAGACCAATAAGCTTGATTGGAACATACAAAGTGGTGAACACAATGGAGAAAAGCTTTTACAGGATTGGTCCAAAACTGTTGAACAGTCGGTGGATAAGGCATTGCAAATCCAAAACCAATCAAATTCATCAAAATACCCAGTTCGTGGACTTCCAGGGGCATGCTTTGGACGATGTCAACCAAGAAAACTTCAAAAGAATCAAAGAAATAATCCACCCAAACATGATCCTACTAAAGGGTACGATCCACCAGAAGAAGTTTTCAGGGAAAAAACTAAACAAAAAGTAAAGCAGGTAAGAAGAATCAAATCATTGTTAAAAGCAATCACAGCTGCCAATCACATGCAGCAGTATGATGATGCAGGATGGGACCCGGTTATTCATAAGCAGTTGTTTCATGAATGGCAAGTGATCCTTGATGCCAAAGGTTACGGGAAAAGTTGGAGACATTGGGCACTCCAATTTGAATGTATCCCTACCATTCCGATGAACATCCCTACTTATGATGAATTGCATATATTGGCTCAGCTCACTGAACATGATTGCAACATGGCATGTAAAAATGAGTCTTCTAACCGTCAAAGAAATAACAAAAGAATGTTTCAACTTGACATCAAAGAAGGCTCAGGCAAGATGGTTTACCGCAGAGTTAAACACAAACCTATCATGACCTTGACTGGAATACCATTACATAAGCAATCACAAGGTAAGCTGTGTCGAGCTAACAAAGGGCCTGCTTGTATTTTGCTAAATGATGATGAACATTTCCAAATTCAGTTCAAAGCAACATTTGGTGAAGCTACCGTTAATATTCTCTCACAACATGGTCGTCGCTTGTTCGTCCAAGTAGAAAATGGCATTTTGCCAGCCGAAGGAACCATCTCACAAACATCGTATGCATATCACCATGATCAAATCCATCAAGAGTTTAAAAATTTTTGGGAACCCATTTGGATGCGTGAAAGTGATTCGTGCCAACATGATATTAACCAATGGACATCATTCGTTGATGAAATTGAGCACCTTTCTTTTCCCACCACGGAACTCAATATTGACCTAAGCAGTCCTGAGATTTGGGAAGCTACTATAAAAAAGATGAAAAAGAACTCTGCACATGGGGTTTGTGGATGGAGAATTACGGAATTGTGTATGTTACCAAAAGAAGCAATAAGAGACCTTGCATGTATATTTACCGGAATATGGCCAACAGGGTTGCCAGCCAACCTCATGCAAGCCAGAACTGTTTTGCTATCCAAGCGGTCTGAACCTAGGGGAATGGTCGACAGTCGCCCCATTACCATTCTCTCTGTTTTAGCACGCCTCGCAAGCAAAATCATCTCAGATCAATTACTTGCACAACTTGCAGTTATTCTTCCACCCCAGGTGTCTGGGGGATTACCGCAAAGGGGTGTCAAGGATGTATCGTTACTACAGCATTTTAAAATCGAAAAAGATATTTGTGAAAGCCGAAAACTAGGAGGGTTCACACTTGACCTTATCAAGGCATTCAACAAAATTCCTCGTGCACCATTAAAATTGCTGTTTGAGAAGTTTAACATTCCGGCATTAGTATCAACGTACTGGTTCTCGTCATTGTCAAAATTAATCCGATTCCCTCAAGTATATTCTGCATTGGGACAGCCTGTCTCTTCAACATGCGGGATTCCAGAAGGGGACGCATGTTCCGTACTAGGGATGGTACTTTTATCAGGAACATTCTATCTCAAGATATCAACCCCAAAATTGGAAGCTTTTGCTTATGCTGATAACTGGAGTTGGCTAACCGATGAGTTTAAAGAACAATGGAAGGCATTAATCAAAATCTACAATTTCACATCATCACTACTCATGCAGATTGATGCGTCCAAATCATGGGCATGGGGTACATCAAAAACCTTTCGAGAGCAGTGTACGTGCCTTGGTGAAATTTTTCCAGACGGATCAGTTCAGTTTGAAGTCAAAACATCCGCTAAAGATCTTGGAATTGAAATACACTATAACAAGCAATCACACTTAGGAAGTACTTCGGATAGGATAACTGAGGGTATCAACCGATGTAACCGACTAAGATGGATGCCTTTAGAAATTTCACAAAAAGCTTTAGTGATTCAGACTTCAATTTGGCCTGCAGCACTTCACGGGGCAGACGCGCAATATGTGGGAAGAAAGCATTGGAGAGACTTGCGAAGAGCAGCAACCCGTTCTTTGGTTGGCGATAATAAGGAAGCAAGTGCCTACCTGGCATGCACCATTCTATCCAATCGTCTCCAAGATCCATTGTTGTATACCATTTGCACTGTCCTTCGAACTATTCGTCGTTGTGCACACCTATACCCAGCATTGGCAAGTGAAATTTGTGATTTTGCAAAAAATTACCAGGGAAAAACTGTCTATGGACCAGGGGGTGCATTAAATAGATATCTTAGTGAAATTGGCTGGACCTTCGAGACTGTGAATATACTTGTAGGACCACTAGGACACAGGATAAATCTTTTTGTACACTCCCCCAAAGAAATCCAGAAAATTTTGAGCGAATCATGGTCACACCATGTGCAATTGAACATCTCCCATCGTAAAGGAATTGGGGAACATCACCTTGACCTGAAAACTACTGGTAAAGTTGTTCAGAATTTCACACCCAGTGAACAAACCATTTTGTCTCTTAATATGGTTGGTGGTTATCAAACAGGAGCAATCAAAGCATTATGGGCTACAGATTGTAACGGTGAATGTCCTTTCTGCTCTCAACAAGACAGCAGACCTCATCGAATGTTGCACTGTCAGACATTTGAAGAAGCAAGAAAGCGCCATCCAAAAGCAATTGAGCTTCTCTTAAATTCACGGAGGGATTGGATCTACCTACCGATTGCGAGATTATTCCCAGATGCTCAGTTTCTGACTATGGTTCATAATACTACGGTTTTTCCAAAGCCAGAAGACTATCACATTAACATAGATCAACACCATTTGCATTCGAGTGTACGTTTCTACACAGACGGTTCGTGCAGTAACCCAATATTTGAACGGGCAAAAATTGCAGGATGGTCTATCATCCATGACCAATCATACAATGACCAGCACAGAACTTCGATATTGGATTCCTTGAAAAATGCACAAGAGAGTACACCCCAATTTCGTTGTGTTGCAACTGGCATTGTTCATGGTAAACAATCATCGTCGAGAGCAGAGTTGTCAGCAGTCGCTTTTGCAGTACAGTTACACATGAGTCAACTACCAGATAAAAGATTAGAGATTTTTACTGATGCTCAGTATGTATGCAATGTCTTGTATGCTATTGAAAACCAAGATAAAATCCCCTTGCATCATAAAATGGCCAATTACGATTTGATATCCATTCTCAACAAACATTGGAATTCTGCCATGCATCGTATTGTCAAGGTCAAAGCACACAGAAAATTTGAAGAAGCAAAGGATTACAACGATTTGTGGAACATTTTGGGCAATCATTGGGCTGATCATGCTGCTGCAATGGCAGTTGCGATGATTAATGAAGAGATCACCAAGACAGCTGATGATGCAGTTTCTTTTGAAAAAAGTGAACAAGAGAACTTGCGAACAGTTTTGTCTTACATCATTGATCTAAACATTCAGCAGATGAAATATCACCAATTAAACCCAAAAAATCAACTGCAAAAATTACATGCAGTCGAGGGTCAAAACCAAATTGATCCAGACAATCATCAATCGTCATTTGACTTGGCAGCATCAAAACTTGTCAATTGGATACCATTGCAATCACAAATTTATCTCAATACACCGCTTCCAGAAGATATTCTACCATGTGTTAGCCTTGGAGCTTCCATCACCAAAACAGTTTGGCGATGGTTGATGATGTTAGAATGGCCTACGGGGGAACAAAGTCAGGAACATGATCCTAATGACTGGGGGATTTCTTATCTTGAATTGGTTTTTAATTTGGTTGTTTGTACGGGCCAGCTTTTACCGGTGTCGGTAAACCCAAATGAACGTTATGTACAATACGTCTCATACTGGTCCGATGAAGCAATCTTATTGCCACCAAAGAATCGTTCTGCTAACATACAAGTGTATGCATTAGAAAAATTGTGTCGACAACTTGCAAAATTATCATCCATTGCGGTGATTCCTAGCTTTGTTAAACACAGACAATATGCATGCACTAGCTTGGCAAAACTTGGATATCATCCTCCTGTTGCGGGGATCCCAAAGAGACCAAAACTACCCAGGGCTGAAGAAACCATGAATCTTGTACGATCATATCTTGCTAAGGCGATTCCATTAAACACTCTTTGTTTGGCTATCGATCGTCCTGTAATTCAACCACTATTCGATCACGAAATCCTCGAAGAATGTTCGCCTAAAGCACGTTACAACTCAGCAGCTACACTACGCAAGAAGCGCCTAAAAGCAGCAAGAAACCAATAAAAAAAAACAAAGGGGAACTCGAATACTTGGACTTCTTCAATTTGGTGCATTTCGTTTTCGTGACGTTTTTATTCACGAAATCAGAACAGAACAATTTTTGTACAGATTATCACTTTTTTGTTTATGATTTGACTTATTCCACTGGATGTACAAATCAACCAGTTTCATGAAGCGCTTACCCGTCAATATGACAAGGGATGACGTTTCTCGGAGACCTCTGGACTTCCGAATGGCATGCGGCAATTTAGAACGACCTCAGCCGAGGTCACCCCAAATGGTGGTGATTGTAAGGGAATCCCTCCAAATATGGCCTTAAATCAGGTCAGACCAGTGGCAGGGCCGTGGTGCGAGATCGCATCTTTCAAAGGCCATTTATCTGTGAAGTGAATTTCCTTACATTCAGGGTAGATTGCAACACATTCAGGTTTTAATGGGATACCTGTAATAGGATGATATACTATTAACATACCTGTGTGTTGCCATCTACCCTACGGAAGAGGAGGATGAAAATCAGAGCGCTCTTTCTTTTTCCACAATCGCCCGCACCGATCTCTCAAAGAACCACGAAGAGGCCATATGTTGCACCACTGCTCACAGTAAGTGCGATCCTTCAAAACTTTCTGTGCAACCATTTAGATATCAGATGTTTGAAAACCGATTCAGAAAGAAGAGTTTAAATGATTCTTCATCGAAAACATCATGTTGTTCAAAGAGCTCACACAAGTCGGATCATGTTGGCACCCTCCGAAAGAATAAAAGATTTCCTAGACAAGCGAATCCTGACTCACACAAGTCGGATCACATGGTTGGCAGCCAAAGTGGTAGGCACCCTCAAAAAGTATAAAGGCTTCCGCGGTGCGATTTCCTAGGCAAGCGAATCCGTTTACTAAATTTTTGAAAAAATGGGAGAAGCCCTCACCAGGTTAGAGTGAGGGTTCAAAATGAAATTCAACAAAATAAGACCAACCAAGGTTCCATAGAAGCTTTGGGAAATGATACCCGCCAGATCTTCTCCAGGACCCTGCTTGCATTCAAATCCTTGGTCGTTTGCTCAAGTAACAAAGAACAGCAAAGAACTGGTTCTTGGAAGGTTCTTGGATTGATGGTTCTTGGATGTTTTTGGGGATCAAGATGCAGCATATGCAGCCAGGGGGCATCAGCACTGAAAGCAGAAGCCACATTGGAAAACTTGAAGTTGGAACTGACCTGGGAATACTGGAAATAGCTGAGCGTCGCCTTGGGCTTGATGATGTACTTCACTACTCCTGCACGAAAGAAATGTGGTGAGGGGGCATGCAATTGACAAAATAGAAAACCAATTTCAATCAATTTCATTTAACCACGCCTTGGTCAGTGATGGGATCCGAAAGCTCATGATTGTTCAAGGTCACTTCAGTGAGGCCGGCTGAAGCAAGCTGCCTTAGTAGATCATGTAAGCTACAGCGGTCCGAATCATTGAAGACTTTTGCATTGTTCTCGTCTGGCACTTCCATAATAGTATGATCTTGATCGCTCCTCCACTCTGGTGTGAAAATTCGATCCAACTCACCTGGCCGTCATGGAGCTGATGGAGACAAAGCAAGCAGCCAAATCAGCTGTGGAAAGATCTCCTGCTCACCATCATTTTGAACAGGCTCGCTGGGGTTTGCCTGCTCTGCCTCATCAGGCTTTGCTGGCTCCACCGGCGGTTTGGGAATTTGAGCCTTACGGTTGCCATCCTTGTCATACCGACGTCGGCTGAGCTCCCTTGGCGTCATGTTTTTCAAAGCATTTATCCGCTCAGGATGGGTTTCCCACCTCAATGGATGATTCAACTTGTAATTGTCATTCAACTCCATTCAGTCAGAGTCAGAAACGAAAATTGGATTTAGATTATTATTTTTTCAAATCAGTGAGCAAGGAAGCCGGTGTTGGGAACAGTCAAAGCTGATGTCACGTCAGATGCAATTGGTAGAAAAAATCTAAATGCAAAATGATTCTGACAATCAAATTGACATGAAAAGCTGAGTATAGCTGAGCGTTAAGTCTACGACTCAAGCCTTGCTTGTTGAAGGACGTCTTTCTTTGGCAAAGTAGGGTTGGAATCCTTGATGCGGTTCATAGCCTCTTTCATGTCCAAAAGACTCCACGAAGGCCAACTCTGCCATACGTTCCTGGCTTTTTTTTCGTTTCTGCACCGTGTCAACAAAACAACGAAACTTCAAACAATCCATTAGAAGATGCAATGTGTAACTGGCACCCTAATCCTACCTCAGACTGGATTTTTCCGGAATCATTGCGATATGACTGGCTGAAATCATGTGCGTATGGTTTTGGTGTTGCTCATGCAATGATACAGTGGTTACAACAGTGCACATGGGGAGTGGATACAGTTGGGCCGTTGGGATATCATATGGGTATCAGTTGGCTTGAAATTGCATTGGCGGTTATGTTGCATTATGGGGCTCCTTTACCAATTAAGAGAAAGGTAGCAGGGGTTGAAAGAATAGTACATCTTTCATGCATGGCAGACGTCGCCACACATGGTGTGAATCTTGATGAAATGACACAGAACATGTATGGAATTTATCGCAACGTTATTGCCCTGATACCAGAGCAGTTACATCCTACTAATCTGAAATTGGGGAAAAATCGATCGTTGCAAGTGCAAGGCTTGGGGTATGGACGACGGGATTCAATTTGCGACCGGCTTACTCAAAACAACGTCGGGTATTTGAGTTGGTCATGAGTTACATCTCGATGCAGAATACCACCAAAGAGGACGGGGTATCCAATTTTCCATCAGAACTTTGCAAGGATGATTTTCATTTAGATCCTGTGGACATCAATACAAATACGCTGTGGGACTGGCGATATAAACAATCTTTGAGCAAAATGAAGATGGTTCATGCTTGCAGAAAAGGACTGCGGTAATCCTGTTTCTGGAGACTTCGTGGTTGAAGAAACTTGTGTTGATCACCTTTTATTTCACCATTTATTTCATGGACATCACTCCATCCTAATACGGGATGGAAGCGTTTTATCTGCGAACAAAGGGTCATCTCTTGTGCCAGCTGGCGGGGAGGTGGCCCATCAGACAAAGGGAAAAGGCCTTAAATCAGGTTAAGGATTTATAAATTGCCCAGATGTATATATATATATATACCCCTACATGAATGGTTGATTTTTATGGTAAATCAGTAGGTACATATACAAATCGTCCCATGGATCCTATGGACTCTGGGACGGAAGGATCCAGTGTGTGTTTCGTTTCCGTTCCTTTTTTTTTCTGTTCCGAAACGGTTTTTGAGTGTTTCGGGGTGAATGGTAGGTGCAGGTGCTCTTTGGTTGGATGGTATGTTCAAACTTGAAGGGTGAAGGAACAACTGAGAGCTATACACAAGTGATACTGTTGGTGTTCAAGAAATCCCAACAACCACCTGGGATGTAAAAAACCCCTGTGAATAATGGGATAAACGACCAACCTCAACTGGCGATCGCCGGATTTCAGCCATCAACTAGTATGATAGAGGATGATTGAAGGATGTTTCTACGGAATTTGGTAGGTTTGTCCCTTGAATAGAGAGCTATGATATCCTAGAAGCATCCTATCCACTTTTCGGGGGATAGATATTCTAGGTGGTGGTTTGAAACGGAGTCGGAAAGGCATCGTTTGGCCCGCTACTCACACAGTGAGTTGTGTGAAGTGTCAGATCCTGAGCTGTGGATGTCAATGCATTGCTTCACCGAGAAGTCATCGGAGGAAGAGAGTGCAGCAGCTCCAAAGGAGAGGGCATCGTCAGCGGCGAGCCAATCAGCAGAAGTGGCATGTGGGCGATTGCCGCCTCCGGCGGTAGGGAGGCGTCTCAAGTGCAGCGACCTTCCTTTGACAGCTCGCAAGCCTGCGATCATCAACAGATCCATATTCCGTCTCATGAACACTGGTGACAGTTTGTTCCGCATCAATGAAGGCAAAGCCATTCACTTCAAGGGCTGTCGGCTTTTGGTTGAGGCCTATGAGAACAAGAGTGGTGGTAGAATCTCAGTTTTGGGATCGTGCCTTGGATGCGCTCGTGTCGTGCATTGCGGCCATCAAAGGAAGGTCGCTGCACTTGCTCCAGTTTATCTATAGCACACGTTCTTTGCCACCTTTCCCAGTGGATAAATTTCCAGACAGACCCAGTAATCATCAAAAAGAATGGATAC
>OMLO01002304.1_pt1 | contig 15331 bp, 9 predicted proteins | sample 1674811 | NCBI WGS metagenome assembly OMLO01 (sample SAMN06265003, study PRJEB25207) | coral metagenome | isolation source: Coral host | place: Mexico:La Bocana,Puerto Morelos, Mexico | collected 2008-11-13 | reverse complement strand
TAAAATAAAATCGTTATTCCATTATTCCATTATTCCCTCCAAAACTCGTTATTCCATTATTCCTAGAAAAATAAAGCGATTATTCCATTATTCCAGCTAAAAAATAGCCGTTATTCTTATTCCGTTATTCCTCTTCCACCCCCGATTCTTGTTGTTGTAGATGATGAATTTTTAGGCCTTTCCAAGTAGAATTAAACGTGGTTTGTTAAAAATTGCACAAATGTTTTTGTTACTTCGGCTTGATTAAGCGATCGGTGTTTGACATGAAAAAAGTGAACTGTTCAGAAAGTTTTAAAACAATTTTAAAGTTGGTGGCGATATTTTCCTTAGTCTCCTTCGCAGCCGTTTTTTGGATGTCACGCAACGCTCACCCCAAAGAAACGGGCAACATTTCTGTCTATTGTGTTTGTGATTTGCTTGCGGTCTGTTCAACAGACCAATCACATAACAGCAAAGTGCGAATGACGTAAGCTTTCGCGCGGAAATCAAGATGTGACAGACAGTCTGTAGCTAGTGTACTGGCGGACGAAACGCCGAAAAAAAAAATTGTAAATGAAAGTCACAAGTGCTTCATGTGTTCATCGCTGTGCTCTGCTGATGAAAAAATCCTTATTTTCGGGAAAAGTAGCGCTAATTTCGCATAAATTATAAAATCTGCGCTTAACAAGGACGTCGACTGCTACGTTTACGATACGAACAATAAGTTGTTTATTTGCAAGACATCATAAGCGGCTTTTAAAGTTTCAGCGAGCTACAGAGAAAGTGGAGGCAATCAAAAAAGAAATTCAAGACGCCTTTCAAGCCAGGCCAGGGTCTTAACGCTTACCTTGTCCTTCAGATGGGAACAATAGCGAATGACGAAATAAGCGACGTACAGAGATCGCTATCAACAAATCGAGTGAAGGCATCGAGAACACTTCCATTTAGCAACAATATCTCTACCCCTCGTGATTCTTCTTTTGGCAGTCGGGCACTGCTTGCTTGGGTGAATCCGCTAAGTCATGTCGTTTTACCGTTACAAAACGCTGGTCCAAGTTATCGAGTATTTCCGCACGTTCAAACAACACAAGATTTTCTGCCTCCTTTGACATCAACCCGAAATAGTCTTAAGGGTCGCTTAACATTGCTAAAAAATCATTTAGAGGCATTTAGTGAGAATTCAGTGAACTTTTTTGACTGGCGAGCATTTAGTCTATTTTACAGCGTGCCCGGTAAACTACGGAGCCCAGTAAGTGCCATGGTTTCCCTTTCTTTTTCTGCCCTCATGTCGAGTTTTTTGTCGTGTTTCTTGCCGAGTTTTTTGTCGACTTTTTTGTCGAGATTTTGGTAGGTAAGTAAATGCAGTGTCTTGACCAAACAAGGTTGATCAATAAAGGATTTATTATATGGCTTTGCATTGGGGAAACTTTTCCAGCGGGACACAGCAGGTAGTCTCGAATGGGTAAGATAGTGCTATCTTGCCTGGTAAGATAGCCAATAACATTGCAGGATTCACATTATCTTACCTGCTCACAGAGCTAGCCTTAAAAATGCCAAACACTATTTTTACAATGAAAACAACCCAGATATTAAAATGACTAATAACAGAAGATAATAATCATATACAGGATTGTGTGACCTGTTAAAAACTTTAACTTTCTAACTGGGCCTCAGGAATTGATCTTGTCAGACTCAAAGACAACAAAGAGACCGCCATCAAATGATATTATAGTTCCTGGAAAGCCTTGCGAACAAAGGAAATCTTCCAACAGCGGAGAACAAATAGATGTAAGTACACAATACAATTCTCTAAAGAATACAATTTACTGCTAGTTAAAGAAAAGGTGCAAGGATGGAGATTCCATTTCAAGTTAAAACTCTCTTTATAGTTACACATTTGCATGTTGTGATAACAGGTTTTTTGGCCTGGGAAAGCACTTCTGTACAAACCTGGGAAAGTCTACGGCTGCGGGGATAGTACCGGATCTGTTACAGGGAATTATCTTTAGAGACGTTGACAGCACTCAGAACTTAGGTCCAACAATAGAGTTTAATCCACTTTACGTACTCAGAGCGTAGCACAAGGATCTAACCAGAATCTAACCGGATTCTAACCAAAGAATATTTTACAAGACACGACTATTTAAGCCTAAAACACAATTCCTAAACGATTACGTAAAGCTATTTAAAAGTCTCAACTAACAATTACGTAATACAGTTCAGAAGGCTCGATTGGCTAAAACGGAATAAAACGGATACCACTTCTGGACGAAAATGTCACAAGCACAGCAAACCTCTATTTCAGAGTGGGAAACCGCAGTACGTACCGCCGCAGGACGCTGTTCTTTCGGTGTAAACGCAGACGAATTCATGAGGGACAAGTTTCTTTTCGCCCGCAACGAATCCTTTAGCCGTTTCCGAGAAGATATCTTTTACAGAGAAGGTCAGCGGAAACCTGAAGACCCACCTTTCACCCTGGCATTTGTGGTGAGTCAAGCCATATCATTTGAAGTCGCACAACACACAAACACGCTGTTGGCTAGCTCAACCATAGAAGAACAGGTCCACTACACCACGTCCACATCCCTCAACAAAGGCACCCAAAACTATCCTGGCAGATCTACTAGACCTCCCAACAGGCCCTGTTTTTTCTGTGGAAGCAAACAACAACACTCCCGTAACATGCCCAGCTTCAGGACAAACTTGCAACTACTGCCGCAAAACAGGCCACTTCGCAAACGTCTGCCAACAGGCGGCCAAAGACCCCCGCAGCTCGAAACCCACCTCCCAAAAGCCTACTCAACTGGACCGTAGGCACGAGCACATTCGAATGGTTGATCAGGAGGAAAGCTCCTACACTCCTTCTGAGGAAGGCATACAATATGAGAGCTGCCTCACCCTCTCAGACCAGCAACCAGGCTCTAATGCCGACACCACTCCATTGGCACCACCGCCCGCCCGCGCTGACAAAAGCCATTTCGTTTTACTAGACTTGTCAAGCTCAGACTCCTGCCATAGCACACTGGTCCCCTTCCAGATAGATTCAGCAGCTTCCTGCAACACACTGCCATCCAGCCATCTCTCCATCATGCCCTGGGCTAGGGTTTTGCCGACAAAGGCTGTGAGTCCACCAATCAAGCCTGTTGATCAGGTCACCCTTAAAGCCAGTAAAGGCAGGAGCACGTGCAACCGCACCTTCCAAGTCATTAACACAGACTAACCAGCCCTACGCAATACAGAGGCCAGCAAAACACTTGGCGTGCTTACTCTGAATGCTGACTTCATAAGGAAATGCTCCACAAGTACCACTCCACTGCCCCCGATGACTGGCCCCGAAACGTCTCAAGAATCGGCAGCCGGGCCACCCCCGGCACCTCCAAACACTCTAATGCGGATCTGGCCTAAGCTAGGAACTTTAACCCTGGACTTCATTTCAAAGAACTGCCCCTCGCTTTTTCAAGGACTTGGACTTAGAAAGGGGTGTGGAAGAGGTGCGCCAGGCTTTCTTTGAAGGTAACTTTATGCATAACATCAAGTGGGAAAGCTTTGGGGTAACTGTTTAGTCAATACAATGAGTTATTAACTTAATTTCCTAATTGATTTTGATTGACACTAAATAAAGTAATTAAGCCACATGTATTACGCCAGCTTTCGCACGCAGTTCGGATATTCTAGACTCAAAGATACGTGCATGACCTATACAATACCCTGTGAAACAATTCTACCAGAGATCGTCAAAGAAGTAAGTTTTCTGTGCTGTAATCCTAGCTAATGGTTTTACTGGTGTGTTTATGTACCGATGGATTCTGTTCAGTTTCTCAAATATATTTCTTTCTTTTCTTTAGATCGAGTAATAATATACTGGAATAAATAAATTATACGATTTGCGTAACGTAGATGGATTGCCTGTTTGGTTTTATTGAACCAGTAACGGTTGCAAGAAAGAGCCACACAGATTATTTCAGTTTTCAGTTTAACGCTCATTCTCTAACCTTATTTTCTCTTAAAAACCTTCCTCAATACAGTACAGTACAGTACAGTACAGTAAACATACAGTATCTGCGAGTTGTGTGAAGGATTAATAGTGCCTGTCCTCAACAATAATAGAAATTCTATTTCTTGATCAAAGTAGCGCACAAAAAACGGTTAACTGATAACTCCTCTCCCCTTTCAAACCCCCAGGGATTTACAGTATGTACCGGTACTCCTGGCTTGAGGGTGCAGAGGAAAGAGGGTGGTTGCGTATCCAGAAAAAATCCCTTTGCAGTCTTGTTTCATGTATTTAAGTCTGCTTTTTTTATTTTTTGGGGTTTTGTTCTTCTTTCTCTGTGAATTCCAGTGAGAGACGACTGGCACGTGACCCCGGAAGGTGCTTTATCAAAGCTTCCACAGGACGCACATGCTGTGATTGAACAAATACAACGGTTTGGAAAGAAGAGTGGAAGTCGCGGACTTATCTTATTCTCTCGTTCGTGGCTAAGGAATGTTGGTCCTGGCGTTCGTCCGAATGGTCCTGGAGCACGTCCAAAAGGTCTAATATGTGACCTACTACTTATTAGCCAAGGCGTGGGAGGGCTTCACCTCGTTAGCCTTTGTGAACCGGGATCGGAAGAGGAGGCCACTCATTACAGCCTAAGAACGGCTAGAGGTCTAAAGAGATTCCTTCAGTTTGAGGGAGGCTGCGACGACAAATTCTACATTTCTAACCATGTAGTTCCTTGCAGAGCGACAACAAATCTTGATGGCCTTGACATTGGTGCTAACAGCCTGTACCCAGCAGAATATGACATGAAATATACCCCCGACAAGCTTAACAGCATTCTCGACTCCCTAGTGATCGTCCTTGCTAAGGTCCCTTCAAGCTTATCTAGCTCCATGGGAGTAACCTTTATGAATCTCCTTACCCCGCTGCAGTTCCAGTTGGTACATGAGAAGATTGATGAGTGCGAGTGCAGAGAGCTGTGGATCAAGGGTCCAGCAGGATCTGGAAAGACTCTCGTAGCCGTTGAGTTCATGAGAGAGCTTCTCCGTCGTGAGGAGCACCTTGAAAAGGACAACGTCCTCTACGTGTGCGAAAATAAAGGACTCCGAGAGCAAGTCAGGTAATGTTCTAGTTCTTTGTTTCTTTAAATGCTAGAGGAAATTCAGTTTTTCAGAAAAAAACTGCTTCTACAGGTGTAGGAAATATTACCTTTATAAGAAAAATTAATCGGCTTTTCTACAAACTATCGTTCATACTTGTTGAAACTAATCTTTATTTGTGGTCACTTTCTGACTGTAAACAACCGTCGCTATGGCCGTTGCAACGTAAAACAGTTATACCAATCTGTACTTTTCTTGATAACCACTCTCATCTAGAGTCGAATTCAGCAAGATCGTTTCAAACTGCTTTTTACAAGTGTTCACGGCTTTAAATCTTTAATTTTTAAAAAATAATAGCAATTCTCCCGAACGTCGAACCTTATATAAGACTAAAATTCCCAGATTTTTTATCTTCGACAAGGATCATTCACTCCGAACAATCTAATGAGGCGAATTAAGATAATATTGGAATTGCTCTAGGGGTCAATGGTCGGTTTTGACCACAAACGAGGTAGGAGTGACACTTTTCGCATCCATAGACTACTGCTATTAGTTCACGTCGGTATTGTCGTATCGGATCTCCGTAGGTAAGTGCTTTAGATGCAAATTCAATCGGCCTGTTATTCTGGAGCAAAGCTGTCCCCAGGCCCTTGATTGATGGATCAACGCGAAGAACAACTTGTTCATTTCTGTCATATTACGCCAGTGTAGTTGCTACAAAAATCGTTGACATCACTTTTGCAAAAACTCTTAAGTGTGATGAATTGCACAAAGTCAACGTTCCCATGTTATGAGGTCTCCTATAGGTGCAGTGTGGTCAGCTAACTTGGGTATGAATGAGCTCATATAGGGTGACATCCCCGAGAAAGTGTGATTAGTGAAGTTTTTTCTTGTCTTTGGATGGTTCTTGTTCTTCTTTGTCGTTGTTTTTGTCTGGGCTAAGCTCCCGGGCTAAGCTTAACACCATCTGGTATGTAATGCATACCAAAGAAATTGCACTCCTTTGTCTTGATGACACACCTCGCGTCTTGAACCGCAGGTGATATTTTAGGATCCAATGTGATGTAATCCGTGTAATCTTCAAAAAGACACCATTGTGCTCTTGTTTATTTCCGATTGGGGACGCTCTGCCAGTGGTACATGGCTTTCGGTATACATGCACCTTGAATTTCTTTTGCTGGTTTCTGGATGTTGAACTGGAACATTGGAATTGACGGTTGGTCCAGCCTGTATCAGTTGACTTGTTTTGAGAGTACAATATATCGTCACGACTTTCAGTGTAGTGTGCCCTTTAAGCCATGTATAGCTGGCCCAGTGGTGTCTACAAAGTAGGAAATGCGGTTAATCTAATTGTTTTTGTATTGGTAAGGTATATTTACAATGCCAAGCTGCTTAATTATATTATAGAGCCACCATATGCTGAGAGGACGGCTTCTTCCTTTTCTTAAGCTTGTGGTTTTGGGTTACCATCGCCGTCAAACCTCCCTGGAGTGATAAGGCAAAGCAGTCAGTTGGGTAGTACGTTGCTCTGCACGCGTGTGTCCACCTTGCAGACATTGCACTAGATATCAATTTTTCGCTTATTTTCAAGTTGACTTATCTTGAGTATTGCGAAGGCTTTATCGAGCGTGTTGTTGGGAGCACCTTACATGGCGTTAATTTCCATCGTACTGATTGTCAAAATTTCGTCATATTATCTTCAATAGAATAGATGGCTTTCCTGAAGGTCGGCTTTTTCTTTGACTTGGTTGTTTCTGTTTCTGGATCTGCAGACAGATTGCCAAGGATTGATTGGCTTTGCAACATCTTAGACATGACGTGCCGTATGTTGGATATTTATTCCGCGGGTGTTGCGGATGTTGTTTACCTGAATTGTTACAGAATTCTTTCCCTTATTCTTTCCGAATGGAATCAATGCTCCCGTCTTTTTGATAGCTTTTGCTATGCCCTGTTATCATTTTCATATGTTGGCTTGTGGCTTCATAGCTCCTTACAATCTTTTTACTTCATCGGCACTTAAGTACTGGACAAATGTTTTCTTGGAAATGCACTTTTTGATTGTTTCCGAAACTCAAAGTTCAATTTCAGAATTAGTCACATCATTTTTTTCGGATTCAGGCACATCATGGGCGGGGCCTGATGACGTCAACGGTTGCTGATGCAGATCATGAAAAAGTTAAAACATTCTGAACTGACCCAATGTGACGAGTTTGTATGACATTACAATGTAGATAGCATCCCTGCGCGCGCTCTGATTGGTCAGAAAAAGCGTGTTTTATTGTTTTTCGCTACATTATCTCTTTATCATAAAGCAAATGAAGAAGCCTATGCTGTGTATTACACTGTTATAAAACACTCCGGACATTCAAGAACACACGAGAAATGTATTTACCTCGTGTTCTCAAGTGCCCGTCGTGTTTTATCACAGTGTAATACTGTGTGACACAGCTTAGGCTTCTTTATTTGTTAAATAAATTTCCCTAGGCAACTGATTAAAAAGATCAGTTCATGGGCAAATAAGGTGTACCTCAGTCTTGCTTATATTGACCATTACCGGTTTAAAATTGTCGGTACGTCATGAGTTTTTAAATATGGTTTTTCTTTACATCTTAAGGAATCTATTAAAGTATTTAATTCCCCCAAAAAGTAACTCTGGCACGCTTTGTGTGCGTATGTCTTTCGTGACCAACGTGTGGCGTACAGTTTTTCCAGTTTATAAAAGCCATTTTTGACTTTTATGCTTGCCTTCTTATTCTGTTTTATCGTACTCGTTAGGAGGGCCGACGTATGTGAATGTGTTTGCCGCAAGACCTTTATGACAAGTTATTTTCCTGACGTGAAGCATGTGATCATGGACGAAGTCCAGAATTTTACAGCCGAAGACGGGGACTGGTTATCGGAAGCTAGGGAACTGGTTCGCACAGATGGCCGTGACGAAGATCCAGGGTATTTGTGGCTGTTTATTGACAACAGTCAATTAAATCACTCTTATGTAGACGTCCCAAAACCAAGTAAACAAGTACCTTTTTTTCGTCTTAAAAAAGTAATACGAAATTCGAAAAGAATATTTGATTATTCAATGCAATTTATTGACGAGGATAAACTTAAAATTGAATTGGGCCACGATTTTTGTGGAGACGAAGTGCAACGTGAAAAACACTCGAGGGGAGAGTCGCAGCTTATTTGTTTAAACCGAGTTTTGACAACTCTTTTCAATGAAGGGTTCAGCAAAGGTGATGTTGTCGTCTTGTATGGGCAGGAGGATTGTATCCCTAATGATAGATCTTTTCAGAAGTTAGGTCTTACAATTGTCACTGCTGAGCAAAACAATTCAAACTATCTTGTTGTTAGTACTTTCCGTAAGTACAGCGGTTTAGAAAGACCAGTCGTCGTGACAGTTGATTTAGACGAATCACTTCCATATGGAAGTTTTCCATCACGTTCCATGTATTGTGCTGTTACAAGAGCGATGGTGAAACTAGTGGTCATACAACCAGAGTGAAATGTAAAATCAAAAGCTTGCATCAGTGTGATTCCACGAGGTACTTACACGTCTACTGACTTAACCATATACACCGACGTAGCTCTTCCATTGTAGTATAATATAGAAAAGTTAAGATTTTTCGTAGAGAAGTAAATGTGTGTTGATAGCCAAAGACTAAATAATTACTCGTAGCATTGCCAATACCCATTATCTTATGAAAAATGTCGGGTTACGTGGCCGAAACTGAAATCGCGAAATAGGTTTTAAAGTTATAGTTGGTTTATAACGTAAGCTGGGTATTTCTTAGCATTCTAGAGCGGTTTTCTAATGGCTTTAATGATATTATTTTCGCATTGGTTTTCTGATTACTGAGTTCCGCCGTTTTCAAGAAATATCGCAGAGAGAAGAGCTAGAACATTCAGGCCTATGACGACATGCAACCCTGAGGAAGGGGGGCTTAGGCAATTTTGTGGGATAATTCATTTTTTCTCCCATTCAGGTTGTGCATGAATTTTGTTGTGTGCAAAAGCTTCGGCAAGAATTTTGTCAACATAAAAAACAGGAGAAAGGAAACGCTAGATTTTTTTTCCCCAGCGCCACTTAGGCTCGATCACCAGCCGCTGTTCAGGAAAGGAGCCCACGCTCAACACCCGAAGTTCTTCTCGGGAAGGGGCACAGACAAGACACGAGAGGAAATCAAGCCTAAGCTCTACCTTATTGCACGGCTTTTTTCAATAGTTTTTGCTGTGCAGGAATTTTTTTCAGTGCCCCTTCCCCTCCTACCGTCCAAAAAAAAAAAAGTTTGGTCCACCCATTTGCAGTGACTGTTTTGATTCTATTGTTTTCGCGAGTCAGTAACTTTGAGACAGTCCTTGGAAAGCCTCTCTAGGGATTTAGAGTTTTTAAAAATGCCTTTATTGTCGAATTTCATTTAGTATTTTGTACAATTAAGATAAAAGGTAAATGTAGTCAGATTTGTATTGGAAATTAGACTATAAGGCCACTTCCACACTACGCTGAAGAAATTCGAAAACGCGCCTTTGTTGCTCCCGTTTGGCCTTCGTCCACACTAATCTGTCACGAAAACGAGACTTATCGAAAACGCTCTTCAAACCGCCTGAAAGAGTTTGAAAACGCCGGCTTTGCGTTTTAAAGTGGACCAAAAACATTTTGAAAAATGAAGCTTTTAGAAAACGATAACACCACGATAATCATTTGAGTTTGAGTTTTCCTCAAATACAAATCCAAACTGGCTGCTGATTGGTGCGTTTTGAAATCTCTACGGCGTACTGTAGACGGAAAATATTTGATGCGTTTTTATGGTGAAAGCACCATTTTAAATTTATCCCGCTCTGTTTGTAAACGGGACTTAAGCAATAGATTATAGTATTGTTGTGAATGTTGTTTTTTTGTAAGTTACGGTACTGTAAATTATAGAATTTTATTTTCAGGATGTTTTTGACATCGAGAAATTGTCTTTATTAATTAAAGTTATTGTGTTGGAGATAGAATTTTTTTTAACACACTGTCAGATTTGTGTTGGAAATTAGAGTATGAGTAATAAATTTTAGTATTATTGTAAATCTATTGTAGTTATAGTATTGAAATTGTAGTGTATTTGCTCAGGATGTTTTCAACATTGAGAAATTACCTTTTACTTATTGATGATGTTGTAGATAAACGTTTCTAGGGTTTAACAGGTAAAATAAAACAGAATTTGTGGAACTGTGCAGAAAGAGTCTCTACAGCATTGTTTGTCTTAAGTGTCCAATTTACACAGCAACAACTTGGCAAATCCTACTCTCGGAGAAGATATTCACGGGTCTCCAAGTGATATGGGTATGTGCCTCTGTAATGGGTAAGGTTTTAGAACAGTTTTTTTTAGGCAGTCTGGAATACGATTAATGTGGAAATCCGATTTACCGGGAAACTGATCTGTGGTGTGATGAGTGTAGCCCAAACCAAGAATTGACAGACCTTTTCGGTTTTAACCGCCTTCTAGTGGAATTTCGCTTCCTGCGGGTAGCTAATAGTGTCCACCACTTGTAGCGGTCGATCGATGTTAACTAATCACCGGTCAAAAATGTGAGTATAAACGTAACCGTTTTTTATACAAAAATTAAGGCAACGGTAACACGAAAGGAATAGTATTTGTCGAGAAGATCGATCAACGTGGAATTCTGATCCCAAGTATTTTGTTCCCCAGGGTTATTCTTGGTGGATTTTTGGGGGTACTTACTTCGGCAAAATTATATCGAGGGAGGGAAGGAGAGGTTCGTTGGGACGTTTACGGGGCTGTTGACGGACTCTTTTTGGAAGCAGTGGAGTCAATTCAAGTCTTTCGACGATTTTGAGGCATCTATTTGGAACTGAGAGTTGTCGGGAGGCTTCCAAAGAAACGCAATACTCTGAAATGCTATGGAACACAAAATCAGTTGTACAATCGACCATTTTGGTCAAAAGTCTGAACCCACCAGTGATATAACCCGGTAGTAAATCTACATTACGAGCTTGATCGGAAGATTTTTCCCTTTTTTCCCTGTTCCCAAAGTGACCAGCTCCCACAGAGATGGCTTGATAGCTCAGTTGGTAGAGCACTGCACCGGTATCGCAGAGGTCATGGGTTCGAGTCCTGTTCAGGCCTTAATTTTTTTCCAGCTTTAATTTCACAACTGCTTATGTTGTGTGTGTAAATGCGATGATCAATCATAAATTGTGAAAGTCTTGTTAAAATCGGCAGGTGACGTCACGGGTACAATCGTATGCTATCTAATGCTGACCTTTTCAAATACCCCTGTGAAAGAGTGATTTAAATTTAAAAACAAACTTAGTGATGGGATGATAAAACAATTATTCAACTCGGTTATCGCAAAATATCGTGATTTGTCAGTGTCTTGCAAATCAATTATTTGCCCAAGCCTTTGGCTTCGGTGAATAATAATTGATCTGCTCGCCTGACAATTCGCGCTATTTCTGCTCAACCTCGTCCATTGTTATTTTTCCGTGTCAAGGGACTTAGCATTTCTGCTTGTTGGGGATAGCGTTACGTTATTTATAATGGTTGTATTTTCACTAGGTCGATTTACTTGGTGAACATTCTCTCTTGGTGTTTGTTTGCAGATCGACGTTTACTAGGCAAACGTGACAACTGTTTCCACTGTCAAACGTAACCCAGAATTAGATCCGCTAACTCAGATGACTCAAATAACAAAAGCGCATGACCTACAAAAATGGACAGGAGAGGAAGCGCTTTAATGACCTATCTTCTATTGATTTTCGCTATATGCGAAAGAGAACTTAGAAGGCATATCCAGAGAATGGGGAGAATGTCCCCACTGGGGTGTGGGCAGCATTTTTGCATGGAGGTATTACTGTAGTATTCCTTTCCCGATGCTTTTGTAAGGGGGTTCCGGGGGCATGCTTCCCAGGAAAATTTTGGTATGTTGGATTTTCTTTGAGTGTGAGCGAAAATTTCCAATAATCTCATCGGCGCTAGACGTATTGCAAATCTTGCATCTTCACGTATGCAAACTATGTGTTCTCCGTTACAAATTGTGTCACCATACATGAAGGATCTACCATGCCTAGGAGGAATTCATTGACCCCCCTCTAAATTGTGCTCATTTCCTGTGAAGTTCTTCACTAGGGCAATCGTTTCGGCACTATACTACGGAAGTCGTACGCTTGAGGTTTGTTGGACCGAATTAAAGGCTGGCTTAGTTGAAAAACGTCATCTAAGGATTCAAACAGTTGAGACTGTTGTTCCTGGCAGCAGGTAGGCCGCTAGGGTGAGTACTGTTGCAAGAACTCCTTTATAGCTAGCTGAGAGTGCCGACTCTCGAGCTCTCGAACATCTGAAAAGGTTACCTGGCTATTTATAGCGAATCTTACTCATTTGAAGTTTCTCTCTAACATAACTGGGGTTTTGCGATTTCGATGGTAATTACTTCTCGTGGATTAGAAAGAGGCTAGATAGGTTTGTTGAGATTTTAGTGCTGAGTATTGCATTGGCTATCGGCACTTCCGCGTCAGTCTGTGTACACAAATTTTGACTTCGTTCGATAAGCCAACTTGAAGTCGGCTTAGATTAGAAATTGTAAATTCTAAAAGAGATGTGTTCGAACTCATGAACATTGATGTTAACAGTTTTTAGTCAGCTTGGTTCATTTTCACAATTTCTGACCATAATATTTAAATCCTTTTAAAATAATATAAAGCTTTTTCGTGACTCTATGGTCTATTTCATTCAGTAATTTTATACCAGTGGTTTCGATTCGAAGGTTATCGTTTGTGTTTAATTCCTTCTTTAAGGTCGTTACTGTCAATTCGAACCAATTTTTTTAATCGAGTCATTTTAATAGTTGTAAGTGTTAGCATTTGTGGCCGAACTTGCCGATATTGTGGTTGTCTTTCAACAGGTTCGGACCAAAGAGGTCCCAATGACTCACTATGTCCAATAACGGAAGTCAGGTTAGTCTTTGTTAGTTGTGAACCGTTGATCATTTTATTTTATTCTCCTCATTGCAAGTATAAACTTTTAATAAATGATTGGCAGTGATGATAATTAATGCAATTTTTTTTGTTAATTGGCACTGTAATCTACCATTTAAGGTATTGGTACCTATTGTCGGACATTACATGTACCTGTTCTCGTATAACTGAGGAAAAGACTCAGAAGAATAAACAATAATAAATAATAACTTTATTTAAGTGTCAAATGTATTAGCACTGTTGTAATAATTGAGGACAGTGTTAATGTGATACAGGTGCGAAGCGCGAGACTGAGGGTGAAGCATGAGGCGAGAAAAATTTCCACCAATAGTCACGCCATTGTTTATGCCTTTCCGAACGTTTGCCTGGCAAGTGGTTTTTTCTCACTGGTTGCTTTAAGCCATGTGACATAAGATGAGACAACAAAACAAAATAGCGGCCTTGAGTAGAGAAGACGTGTTTGCTCCTGCTGTGAATTTGTTTCTGCATTTTGATATTTTAAAATACAAACAGAAGGAATGCATCGGAGCATTGTTGGAGAGGAAAGATGTCCTGGGTGTGCTACCAAAAGGTTTCGGGAAAAGCTTGATTTATCAGCTTTTCCTGAAGATTCACCTCTTAGTGAACGGTGGCGAAAGGTGTCGTGTTGTCATCGTCAGTGCACTGAAAGCAATCACTGAAAAACAGGTTGTTGAACTAAACTATTTGGGAATTGTGGCTGCAGCAATTGGCAAGAGTCCAAAGATCAATGACAAAATACTGGTACTAGAAGGGAAATATGAGGTAGTGTTTGGCAGTGCTGAAATGTGGCTGAGAAAGAATTTAATTTCAAAGTTTAAGACTTGCGAATTGAAGACCAACGTCAAGCTACTTGGAAATAAAACATGAAAGTACAATTAACCAACTTACTTTGGTTATTGTTTGAGTTTTCTCAACTGGAAAGTTCATCATCTTTTCATCTCCTCTTCCAAATAATCTTGGGGATTTCTCAGAGGGTTGTATTCTTTGTGCAACGAAAATCTCTTTCTTGCATGTAATTCACCTCAGACATTGAGCAAATTAGGTAAAGGTGCACTGGGAGAGCTTTTTCACGAGCCTTTTTACTGTTAAATTCCCTGGTTGACTATCGTCCTTGTTCAGTTTTAAATGGGACAAAAATTTGCAAGAATTGAAAATTTGCATGGCGCATTTCTAACAAGAACGCTTTGATTTTGAGTCAGATTCATCCAGAATTTTTTCCTTCTATCATACACTTTGGTTTGACTTCAGGACAACATGGGCACATATCTTCACAGTGGACTCATTGTCAAAACAAAGCCGTAGGTTTCTTGGTACTCACTGTAACTGGAGACCTTTTTTGTGCTAATAAATTGAATCATTCTGTTACTGATTCTTCTCAAAAATCCAAGTCAAAAATTTAAAATAGAACATATACTATTATGAATCCCAACTGGTGGGAGGCTGACCAGTTTGCTATTTACTCAACACGGTCAAGGAGTTGAACTTGGGGCTACCACGAACAATCCAGGTAGGCGGATTTGAACCAAGGCCTTCCAGATTTTGAATCCACACCCTAAACCACCTGGCAGGGCTGTCTCAAGCCAAATCCAGCTTATTCCTTCAATAGCAGCTTTATCTTGAATCTAGCAATTGATTTGAATCAGATAAGTTTATGGTTTCCTAAGGAAAAAGCTTGTGACTCCTATGCCTCTTTTACATAATCATGAAGACTTTTACCACTTGGAAAAAAATTTGACAGTGAAACCTTTGATCTTCAATGGTCTGAAAACCAGTCGTCGTGTGGTATCTCGCAAGTCTCCTGAGCTTATGTTTTGACTGTTATCCACTGTAAAGTCAAACTGCTGTAACTGGGCCACGAAAACCTGATCTTGGAAAGCCACTCAAACCACATACAACCTCAAGTAAACGCAGCCTTTCGAACTGATGAATTTACAATCACACACAAGTTTTTTTAAGCCTTGAAATGGAACGCTTACTGTAAGAACATTTTGGTAAACTAACAAGCAACCACTTACCACTTTGTCAGATGAGTTAGTCAGCATTACGTGAATTTTCTCTCAAACTATACCACTCGAATGAAATCAAACAGTGGTAACTTTAGCTGAAAGAAGAATCAAAATAATAATAATATAATAATATTCAATATTTATATTGCGCATTTTCTATAAAATAATCAAATGCGCATTACAATAAATATAAAAATATGAACCTATTAACAATTTCTATGAAATCAAAACCGGAACTTAAACTATTTACAATTAATTATAAGAAAAA
>OMLO01002303.1_pt1 | contig 15331 bp, 13 predicted proteins | sample 1674811 | NCBI WGS metagenome assembly OMLO01 (sample SAMN06265003, study PRJEB25207) | coral metagenome | isolation source: Coral host | place: Mexico:La Bocana,Puerto Morelos, Mexico | collected 2008-11-13 | reverse complement strand
ATAAGTTTGCATTTTACGTTAATTTAAATTTATAAAGGCTCATTGTATAGGCTCTTACATATATAACGACGATCATTTTGTAAACCTTATATATTCATTATGGCTGATGATGATGTTTGAAACATCGAAACATGTTCCGGAAATTGAAAAGCGTTGTTGTGTTTTTAAAAATATTTACAACACTTGTGCTATCAAGACCCTTTGCTCTATATTTGAGTTTTATTACTTCCTTGTTTATTTACATTGTTATCTTTGATTTAGGACTTTCAAGTCCTGGAACTATTGGGCAAGGGAGGTTTCGCGTCTGTGTACCGTGCGCGATGTATAGCCACAGGACATGAGGTTGCTATCAAGATGGTATGTATGCTTGTTTGTTTATACTAGGATCTTTTTGCATGAAGACTAGCTCTTTAATGGCGCTTGCTAAAAAAAGATTTTACATATATTACATTGTTTGGACAATAATGTATTGGAGTGGAGTGAAGGAAGGTGCCTATGAAGCCCAGGGGCCGCAACCGCAGTCACATGCCCAAGGTGCTAGAACACCCGACTGGCCTGCCCAACCCACAACCAAGCCATGAGCCCCCCGTGCCAGTGCCAAGCCCCCAATAGACACCCATCAAAAAAAGCCAAATGGCTCAGTGGAAAAAAAAATATACATACATGATATTCCAAAAAGAGGGGGGGGGGAAGTGAGGGTTGGCGAAAGCCTCTAACCTCTAATAGAATTCACAACGCCATACTAACAGAGCAACGAACACACTGCAACCACATGGGACAACAACACATGTACTAACCCAGAATACTACTGGACAATCTCAGCCCCAGCCACTTGAGACAATATCAAAACGCCTCCAAAAATGCTACTGACCAGACTAGCTCCTGGTCATAAGCTGTATGATACTCTACAAAACGTACCAGACACTAAACAAACGCTAACAGACAGCCAAGACACTAACAACCGCCCACAAAAAAATGCTACTGACCAGACTAGCTCCTAGACATTAACTATGTTAAATTCCATTCAACTATATTTAAAACTAAAATAAAACACAATAGATAAGAAGGTTTAAAGCATTAACATTGAGTACATGTGCATAAATTTACATGACGTACAAAATGTACAGAATATATATTTAAGTTATATATCATAAGAAGTATGAAATAAGACTGCAATAAATTTTTGTATTGTCCGTCAAACATTTAAAATAAAAGCAAACGTTGAATTGAACTCACTGAAACCCAAAATCGAAACCCAAGTCAGTGTTAAGTTCCCTACATGTCAATGCTTTGAGGTATGCGACATTGTGTGTACTTCTTCTGACAAAAACTGAAATGCTAACTATAAAATATTTGTCATTGTTTATTCAAGGGGTAGCCGTTTCTTGCAAAAGGCCAGAGTGTTTTGTGTTATGTGTTTCTGTCAGGTAGTGCATTTGGTAATATGCGTTCTTCAGTGTGCTTATAACATGTCTTTGAACTTTTGTCATATTTTATTAAAGATTGACAAGAAGGCCATGAAGACATCAGGAATGGTTGCAAGAGTGATAAATGAAGTGGAAATTCACTGCCAACTGAAACATCCTTCCATTCTTGAGGTATATGAGCATGCACTGCTCAATCCCATGTTTATAGAGCAGATATTGAAAATAGACCACTTTACAGTTGTCTGCTCAGTGACCTGGCCTCTGAATGGCAGCGAGGCTGGAGGTGACCTTATTTTGATCCTCACTGCTTTTGTTGTGCAATTCAACTTTTCTAATGCTAATTTGGTGTATTTACATGACAAAAGCAGTGAGGTCTGTATCAAAGCAAGGTCACCTCCAGCCTCGCTACCATTCAAACGCCAGGCCTCCTAGAACACAACTGTAAAATGGCCTAGTATTTGCTGGTCCCCTTTCAAAAAGCTCAAATATTCAAGGAAAAAAGGAGAGATGACCAGGATTAACAGGACAACTGCTATAATTGGAGCCACTGAGACAATGAAACTAAACACATTTAGCAAAGCAGGAGTGATTTAATTTAAACAAGTCAAGTTTTTTCTTTTACATGTGTTTATGTTCTGTACAAATTGGCAAGTACTGTAAAAGTCTACAGATCTTGGGAAATATTTTTTAAGTAAAAAATTTAAAAAGAATGTCTCACTGAAATGATTAAAGATTACAAGCTTTGGACTGCCTGAACTACAGTCTTCAAAAGGAAAAATGTGAATGACAAGAAGCGAAGAAAAAGGGAAAATTTGAATAAAAATGCATAAATTGCTAATTGATAAAAAATGCAAATAGTTATTTTGTATTTCAAATTATTTTTTCTTTTTCTTAGCTTCTTGTCATTCATATTTTACCAGCCAAAGACTGTACTTCAGACTGTCAAAAGCTTGTAATTTTTTAAATCTTTTCAGCCAGAAATAGTTTTTAAATTTTTACACTGTTTTATCTTGACTGCGGCCCTTCAATATTTTCTCTATATACCGCTAATGCCTAAAATATTTCATGTGAAATTAGATGCTTAGTCCTGTGCTTATTTTTTTGTTAGCTCTATAACTATTTTGAAGATGCCAATTATGTCTACCTTATCTTGGAAATGTGCCACAATAAAGAGATCAATCGCTACCTGAAGAAGACAGGACGACCAGTTAGTGAAAATGAGGGTACAGTTTGGTTATGAATGTTATAAGATTAGGTCTCCACTCTGCAGTAGAGTATAAATAACACTGTTAATTATCAGTACCAATATCTTGCTTGTGTTCCACACATAATATTTAATTTTCCTAGCACATGCATTGCTGGAATCAGTGCCTGACTAATGTTCTGCCTTGCTAAATATTTGACTTCACAACCTGCTTGCAATTAAATCACCTTCTTTTTCGTGATTTCCTTTGTTTGCTCCATTTGTTATTAGCCTGGTTCTTTAGAAAACAAGACAAAATCATGCATAATTACTTTTCCTTGATGCTGTATTTTAATGACATCTTGATGGTTGTCCAGAAGACATGGAATTGTTGCCAAGGTAGCAAAATGCTACATAATTTACAAGTACAAAGCATGTACTTAGCAACAACTTGGGAATAATCTGCATGAAATAATGAAATTAAGTTGGTTGCCATTTTTCTTTTTTCAATAGCTCGTCACATCATGACTCAAGTTGTCAAAGGAGTCTTGTACCTTCACTCGCATGGCATCATTCACCGTGACCTAACCTTGGGAAACATTCTTTTGACCAAAGAAATGGACGCAGTAAGTTTTAATTGAGCAGAGCGATGGTATGACACTATCCCCAGTCATTCAAAGGTTCTATGATGCTATCCAATGGAGAAATTCCTTAATAGACTATCCAGTTGATTATAATCAAGAAAAACTCTGCTGGACTGGGATTTATCCAATGGAAAGTGATGTTGTTGGCTTTTAAAGGACCTCTTATGTCAGGCAGTCTATCTGAAACTTACAAGTACAGCTTAAAATTTGCTGCAAGTTTTACATATGCCATTGTGTGGCATCAGAATAAATAAATTAATAATATGGGCTTTTCATTTTCTCATAGAAAATTGCTGATTTTGGGCTTGCAGCAAGACTAACGATGCCTAATGAGAAACACTACACAATGTGTGGAACACCAAATTACATTTCTCCGTGAGTATCAGTAACAACCTTATTGTATACTAGAAGGCTTGCGCAGGGAGGGGGGGGGGTTGTTTTGTAATTGTAAATTGTAAAACTTTTGCTAAAGTAGACTTTGTCTTGCTGCAATTGTATAACTGCGTTGTAAGAATCTAATACATGAAGTTAAGTAACTCTGTTTTTGACTACTAACAGGGTGCAAAGAAAACAAAGTTTTGCCATTTGGGCAAGCGTCTTATATCTATCAGTTGCTCTGTGAATTGTGATTGGTCAGTTTAGTGAACCATATTCTAATGTTGGGCCTGGTAAATGTTAAAGCTGTTTTCGTTGCTAAAATGTTTACAAAAAGTGCGAGAAAATCAGTTAGGAGAAATTAATATGTTATCGCTGAAACTGAAGGAGTTTTAATGATCCTTCTTTTCTCTTGTAGGGAGATAGCGACCAGAGGTCCTCATGGTCTAGAGTCTGATGTCTGGTCACTAGGGTGTATGCTTTATACTCTGATTGTGGGAAGTCCTCCATTTGATGTAAGTTCAAAATGTGCCATGTATAGTTCTTCTTTGGCCTGGGTTTAACAACATTTCATGCTTGTTCCTTTGCAGCAGTCTGTGGATCATGCGTATTAAAGTCATTTTGGGCTAGTGTCAATTGATGTCCTCGATCAACGCTCAGTCAACACTCAATTAATATCTCAGTCAACAGTCAGTCAAAAGCTGACTAATTTTCCCATATAAGCCATTGAGGGTCAATCGACACATATGAGTCGCTTGACGCCGGGTAACTATCAACAGACGGTTGATCAAGTGGTAATCAAGTGTTGAATGAGATGTCTATTGAATGCCAGTCTTGTGTTGACCATGTATCAATCCAGATGTTGATCACGTGTCAATCAAGGGTCAATTGAGGATACTGATTCAGATACATGTTCCCGATATCCTACATATAGCTCACAGTATATGAATCTACCTGTGCATTAGCTATCTTGCTGTCATTCTCTACCTTACTTTTTTATCTTTATTTTTCAGACTGAGGCTGTCAAGAGCACACTCAACAGAGTGGTACTAGCTGAGTATGACTTGCCATGGTGATTAAAACAAACCTCTATATTATTTAATACAATTATAAAATGCTGTAGGTGTAAATGAATATTAACCCTAGTGGATTTGTGGACAAACCATCTGTGGACAAGACTAACAAATTTATATTACAGTTATTGGCCCTTTGCACTACTGGGTAATCACTATTAACCAAATTACCATATGTTTTGTAAATTAAATCTCATAAATACCTTTTTCTGGTTCTCTTTTTTCAGTAATCTATCATCAGAGGCTCAGGATCTCATCAGTCAGCTATTAAAGAAGGTAACTGTTTCTTTCAACCTATTAAGAACTCACTAAAAACTGCATGTCTCTGTCACTAAATCAGCTGCGAATATTCATGCATCCCTTGGCTACAATTCCTTTGCCAAAACCAGTAAGCTTGCCTACTGTACATGTATGTAATGCAAATGCTATCACTTAGTTATTGCACCCAATGGTTTACAATTACAAACAGAATCTCGACTCTTGTAAGTGAAAATTTCTTTGCTTTACTTTTTAGAATCCAGGAGACAGGATCACTTTGTCAGGTATATCTTTGTGTTTTGTAGTGCTTAACATATTTCAAGACGTTGCTCATCTCTTGCTTCTTAAGACCAAAGGAAAAGGACCAAATCAGAAATCCCTTTCACCTTTCAGCCAGTAGGGTAATGTAGATTATTAAGCTCCAAGTGGGGTTTGGAATATAATCATTAGCGATGCTATCTAGTGCAAAATACTTCTGGAGTCGTGAACCTGTAATATTCCTGTTGTATTTTTCAGGGATTTTAGATCATCCATTTATGACTCAAGAAAGCATGAAAAAATATTCATCGAACAATCAGCTGTATCCTCCACAGGTATGGAACTCTTATTTGTCCTATCTTTTGGTTACTATGGAAAACTGCTTTTCTCCCCTCACCTGATGACATGTTTTGAAATACCATTTTAAACGTTTCCTGACATCTCTTCACATAGTCATTTACATTAATTCATTCCCAGCTAATGTGAAAATTAACATTTTGAAGGAAAGTCAGAAAAAACTTTAATTATAATGTACTTCTGCTTTAATATCATTGAAGGCTGAAAGGAACATTTCAGGTCATTGTGATCTCAATGATGTACGTTTTTCTTTGATGATGAAGGCAGATGTGTTGAAAACTTATCAGTAAGGGGAGGCGGCTACAGACTATGTCTGACATGTATTTATTTGTTCAGGAAAATTTGATTTTTGTCTGGAAGAAGTCTGCAAAAATTTTAATATGGAGTTTTGATTAGTGATGTCTGCGCCAACCATGCTCGAGCAGGGGAATAATGAAGACTTACTTCGTTTGAAATGTTCCCACCAATCACGATAATGCAAACAGCTCCCCATAGTTTAATTTTGTTTTGTCTCATAGCATGTGGTAGAGCAGTCACTGGACAGTGGGACAGGCACAATGGCCACAGTATCTACAGGGTTTTGTCGATCCTCAAAATCCAGTTATAACAGTAATGAGCACTCAAAATCCAAAGCAGTACAGGGAAGCTGCAGGAAAGATGCCTTCACTGACAGGTCAAGTGACTGTCTGTCTGACATGTGGCCTAGACATGGCAGACATCCACCTTCTCCACCTGTTAGACAGAGAGCAAGGTATGGTTAATAATAGAACAGCACTAGTACTGGTGGTAGGGCTTGAAAAAGTGTCATCCCATTGGCTGGACAGGTAGATTTTTATTCTGGGCAAGGAAGCTTTCATTCTCACTTGCCTGCTGGGAAAGGGATCATCTTCTAACTAAATCAATAAAAGAGCAAACAAACTTTGAGAGCTACTTGTCCCATAGGCAAGCTGGAATTCAATTTCTTTTACCGATAAGCCCTGGGTTGTCACATGTTTTTTCAGCTGATGGTGCTTCTATCCTAACTGATAATTTTTTCATTTGATTTCTCATTTTAGCCACAGCACTAGCACAATGGATCAAAAAACAAGTTCCTCAAAAGATCTGATCCGTGGAACAGAAGTGGCACCTCCTCCATCTACATGTTTCAAAGAGACTGCAAACTCAGCATCATGGTTGTCCAATATCACTTCTTCAACATTCAGAAGCAAACAACCAAAAGACTTAGAAGCTTCCAATGGTGAAAGAAATCTTATTACAAAATTCAAGTAAGTAGCAACTTGCTTACCTCTTAGCTTACCACTTAGCTTTTATACAGATAAAATGGGAGACAAGGACTTCTGTAGAAAAAGGGTGGGTTACTTGTGGGACATTTGAAAAGAAACCATAGGTGTACTATAATCTTGTTCTGTAGCTTTGGCTTGCATTTGTGTTCACACCATCTATTCTAAAACAACACATTTAATGGCACTTTCATTATTTTCATTTTAAATAATGGCAATAAATAGTCATTTATTTTCAACTCAATTACAATACCCTCCTGCTGTGTGCCTTTTGAACCTGAACACTACAAGAGGTACCAAAACCAAGCACCAATTTTATTTTATATGGCAGTTCCCCCCAGGAGTTGAAACTGAATAAATAACAAAGATACTTAAAATTCACCATCTTTATTCACCAATCACTAATCACTTATTGCTTATCACTTATCACGTAAGTGTCCTCAACAGTGCTGATCCTAGCAGTAGGCAGGAGGCCTGCCGCATATGAATTCAGTTAAATGCCCTTGCTTCTCAATGACTTTTGTAGCTCAGTGGATAGAGTGCCCCACCCCCCCCCCCCCCCCCCCCCCCCCTCCCCCTGGTGTTTTGGAGGTCATGGGTTCAATTCCTGTCGGGGACTCAGAGTTTTTCATTGTCCTATGCTTGTACCATCGTGATCAATTCAATTTTCACATTTCCTTACCAAGCTTAAAAAATTCACCATCTTTATTCACCTATTTAGTATTAAAGTATTATCACGTTTTCTTGTAGGAATTATAATGCCAGCAAATATAGCAGCTCTTGTGGAAACACACTTGGAGACTTTTTTAAGAATGCAACTAACAGGACAAACACAAGCAGCAGTGGATTCAGTAGTGCAGAGACCAACCTGTGCCATCAAGACAAAGATCAACAACCTGCAGCCTCTGACCTCAGCAATCACAGCTTTTGCAAGCACTCATCTGCTGAAGTCAATAAGTCTGATTGTAAAGAGACAGGAGAGATGGCAGGAGATTATCAACAACGCCGGCGACGTGGCAGCAACAGTGTCACTAAAGATTCTGGATTAAACTTTTCCCATGCGCAAGAAGATAGTTCTGGTGGCTTGCCTGCCGCACAGACAGGTTCTGAACAGCATAAGAGAAACTGCAAAAACAAATCAGAGGTATCGAGATCTAAGTCTCTGGGTGATATTGTAGAACCTTTAAATTCCACCAGGCTCAGACCCATACGACAGAAGACCAGAAATGCAGTTGTTAGTGTCATTGATGATGGCGAAGTTTGTTTGGAGTTTTTTCATCACAAGAATGGTCAAGACAGAGTCTTTGAGGTTCTGCGAATATCCCAGAATGGAATGAAGATATCTGTGTATCAGCCCAATGGGAAGTCAGGAATTCCTTTGTCATTACAACCCCCCTTGCCCCCTGCTGGGTGTGAGTCAACTTCCACATACCTCTTCTCCAACTTGCCATCAAAATACTGGAAGAAGTACCAATATGCCACTAGATTTGTTCATCTTGTGCGCAAAAAGACTCCTAAGGTAACATTCACAATAGTGTTGGACCCCTACTAACAGCAACCTCCCTAATGGCTTTGATTTTTCCTTCCTAAATACGTGCTCTAATGCAACTGTTCTTTATTCTGTTGAAGCCTTATAATCAGCAGTTGTTTCTGCCCCTGATAATAAACCTGGAACTTTTCATTCATTTTTAATTGTCAATGAATAAATTTTTTTTAAATTTAACCTTTCAGGTGACCATGTATTCCAAACATGCAAAATGTATGCTGATGGAAAATTCTCCACACGCAGATTTTGAAGTCTGCTTTTACAATGGTATGAAATTCTAATGTGTGTGGAGTTCTTATACACATAGTGCTGTAGTGAGGGAGTAAGATCTTTAGACAAGTACAAAGGGTTTCAATGTTAGTATTAAGGTTAAATTCAGCTTACTCCAAACTCTCAGAGATCACATGGTTGGTTCATCGGTGCTACAGTTTTTTAAACTCCAGAGTCCTGAATGGACAATTTTGGAAGAATTCATCACAGTTACTCGCCGTCCTGGTAGGGTTGATTCTAATCCTTGGCAGACTACTTTCACAAAAAAGAAAAAGTATGTGAAATGAAATTTATTTCGGCTCTAGGGAAATAGCAAACTTGCTTCACAACAACTATTTTTGAGTTGCCTTTACCTCTGTTTCAAATTGATTCCTAGTGCACAACCTCTCATATGGAAATTTATGAGTTTGATTTGCAAGAAAATGAATGTGCAAGAAAAAAATCATTTCAATGTAAAAGGGTGAGAGTTTTGAAACAGAGGTACGAGCAACTTGGAAATGGCTTATTCAAACAGTGTACACGGTAAGTACTTAAACTGCAGGCCATTTGATGTTGATACAGTTGACATATGATTGAATACAGTAACCATATGGTTTGCAGGGGCCAAAGTTCACCAGTCGCAAGAATGCACACGGATTATTGAGCCAGGAGGTGTGTCGTACACCCTGGAGTCTGTTGGTGGAGTAGAGGGTGCAACTCACGATATGAAACCCTTGTTAGAGCATGCTCAGAACTGTTATAAACAGTGCATGCATTTAGAGAGCGTCATTAATAAAGAAGAGTCAAACAGTAATGGCGGGCAGTACTTCCCGTTCATTGTGTGCCGTAAACCACCAGCTTCAAGAAAGTTACCAAAGGGTAGTGATGTTCATACTGAAGCACAAAATTCCAGGTATGGACATATGCATAATAATTTAACCCCTTCCCTACCGCTGTCAGTCACATTCTCCAACTGGCAGCCATGTTGAATTTTTAATGAGATTATAAATTTGTCTTTAAAATAGTCGGTTTTGCTCTTCCCTTGTGACGCTGGAACAATTTTCCCTTCCCTTTCCTCTTCCACATCCTCCTCTTACTCCACGGTTGCCTCATAGAACTCCACATGCATTTTTAGGTTCATTTTCGTATCCTTCTTTACCACTTTTGTCATGTTCACCTTCGTCTTCTTTCTCCTCCTCTTCAGACTCTTCGGAAACACTGGATTTAAATTCACTGCCACTAAAATCACTGACATCCGAGTCTTGATCAGCAAATATTTCAGCAAGAGCTTTACGTCTGTTCATTCTATGTTTGCGTGGACGAGCCGCCATTTTGAAATTTTTGAAACAGTAAACAAAAAGCAGATAAGCAATTTCATCTGGTCAGCAGTCTTTATAAAACAGTGCCAGTCCTTTCTCAACAACCAGGGATAATTTATTCAAGCCATCGCGAACAACCGGGCTCTCTGTAATGTTTTTTATTTGAGGATATATATATATACGTCCTCGGTCGTTGCGTGACAATACGTAGGACGTATATAAACGTCCTTGGTAGGGAAAGGGTTAAATCCATAGACAGTCTGTGTTTTACCTTTGAGATGTTGCATGTGGGCCTTTCACCACCCCTGTGGTGCTGCTATTTATTTTGTTTTTAACTAAATTGAACAAGACAAAAAAAAACTAGGAAAGAAGTAAAAGTGAAGATCTTAAAAAAAGAAAACCCTGTTTTCTTATAACATCCAAAATGGAAGACAGAAAACTTAACTTTTATTAAAAAAAAGCAATTTTTATTATTTCCTAACTGACACAGATCTTTACTCTTTATCAGGCCTCCTGACTCTTTGGAAAATCTAACGGTAACATCCCCAAGTACATTAGCTCCTGTCAGTACATCGTTGATGTCATTTGATGGCACTCTTGCAAGTACTTACCAACAAGTACATGTTAACAGAAGATCGGCTTCCTGTGGTGATGAGCCAGAGAAAAATTACAGATCACAGTGTGAAGAAAGGACAAGAACCCAGCAGAGTCAACTAGCAGCTAAGGGTGTACCCAGGAAGGGTTCAAATGTGTCACCGTCATCACAGGTCATCAAGAGTGTGTTTGTACAGGGAGTGGGTTGGGCATCCCAGGTGAGAGCAGCTATGTCAGTTAATTGCTGTATATATTAGACACTAACTTTCTAAAAAGGCTTGTACTAATTTAAGAAATTGGATAAAATTATTTATTAAATTATAATAGAGCTGCAGAACCTGCTACATAGCCATAAAGCTATGGAAAGTTCAATAAATCAATAAGTATTTAGTGTCAGACTGAAGCGAAGAACTTTTCCCAAGCTGAAAGGACTTTAAGATAAACTCAATAAATTTATCCTATCATTTAAACACATCTTAATTTTTGTTTCAAAACTTTAACACTTTGTGGTTAAGTCAATGACTTTATTAAACTACTAAAGTAAAAAAAAAAGGTAATTTTATATTTTTAACCCACGAACTTAAGTTCTGATTCATGTTCAGTATGGATATAAAAACACATTTTTCAAATGGTAAAAATTTTATGTTGAAAAAGTTTATTAATGGCTTTTTTAAGCACAATGTAAATGTTAAGTACTTTTTTTCAGTTGTCTACTGGAGAGGTGTGGGTTCAGTACAATGATGGATCTCAGATGGTCATTCAGTCTTCTGTAACTAGTATCAAATACACGGATAGTAAAGGAGCCATAACAAGGTAATGTGTGTTGAAGTTATAGACTTTGAATGCGGTTCCAGGGCCTTGAAATGGTCCTGGAAGAATAATTCTTATCAATACGGTTGCACTTGAATTTGTTAACCAGTGGCTAGGACTACTGTGTTGTGTTCATGGGTAAGGAAGACACTGAACTCTCACAGTGCCGCTCTCTACCCACGTGTTCATTTAAAAAAATGTATACATTGACACCTGTAAAGTTAAGACTGGTCAGGAGTAAACTTTGCAGTAGCCAACTGGGCTCAATATTGAAGGTGCCATTATTAGCAGAGTTTAACTTTATAGTGAATGGTCCACTGCACTGCTGCGAATCAATGCCCTAAAATTCATTATTTTGTTTCCAGATACTCTCAGTCTGACAGGTTGCCGGAACCAATCAAAGACAAGCTGTCCCGCCTCCCAGTCATCATAGAAAATCTAGCAGCTACACCCAAAATATCATAGAGTAGATAAGATGTTGATATGCATGTCTCTAAATTGCATAGAAGACTTTGTAATTAAAATATTTAATTTCCTAACTTAGCTGTCACTTAAGTTTGTTTTGTGTAAATTAAATAACTTACTAACTTATTGGTCACTAGGCTTATTTGATCATGTGTAAAAGAAGGCATCGATGGTCAAGTGTCAATTGATACCCTCAATCAATACCCATGATTGACACCTCAGTTGACGCTCCATCAACACTTCATCAACATCAGGGTCAACAGTCAGTTGAGAGGCAACTAGTTTTTAATTGATTCATTTGAGTCAGTTGACACCCCGCCAAAATGGATCAATTGTTGATGAAGTGTTAATCGATACTCCATGGACACCCCATCTTAGCCACTGTTGCCACTCCATTGACAGAGCATGGGCATCACGGTTGACAGTCAGTTGAGAGTTAACTAATTTTAGATCCATTCATTTGAGTCAGTTGACACTCAGCCAAATAATAACCAACTGTTGACCAAATGTCGATAGAGTGTTGACAGAGTATTGATCCGGATGTCAATCAAGTTTTAATTGAGTTGTTGATCTAGGGTATCTACGAGAGTATCTATTGACACTTGACCATGAATGGTGCTTTTTTTTACATTAACAACAGTAGTGAGGGGACTGGGGACATGCAGGGTAAGAATTTGTTTTAAAAACTAATTCAAAGAGAGATTACTGTACCTGGTTAAATGATATTTACCATGCCAAGATTGAAAGAAACTGTTGGATGTAGGGTCACAAAATGAGTTTTTGAAATACAGTATCAAAAACTGAGTTTGTACAAGGACGAAATTGAGAGGAGTTATGAACTTTCATGAGTTTTAACCTTTAACTCTGAAAGGTTTTGGGTTCCTTATCACTGCATAACATTTTATTGGAACGGCTCAGCTGATTATACACACCAAAGCCAGGTTTTTGGAAAGCTGGTTAATGCAAAGCCAGGATAAAACGTTAGCTGAGAATTCATTATTCTTGCATAAAAGGTTTTTTACCACTTCTGTTTTGTGTGGTTTGAGATTATTCAAACCCAAAACTGAAGGACAGACAATATCAACAGAAAACCTCACTTAAAAATTACAAAAATGAAATCAAAATTGTCGCTAATCCCCATTTAGCTTAACTGGCCAACCCTGCCCAGTCTTCAGTTCTCTCGCCTTTTTGTTATGACTATTTATCCTACCACAATGATCTTACAGGAAAAAGTTCAGAAAAAGAAGAGCATGTTAATTCAAAACAAACAGTAACTCTGAGTTATTTAGAGACAGCTCTTAATCAATGTGCAAATTCTCCTCACTATAATCCATACTTTTTATAGAATAGGTCCAGGGTATTTATTTCGTACATCCACTTCTCCTCATTTTGAATTAATAATGTCGGAAGAAATTTGCTGGCTTGTTATTGAATCGGGTGGACCAGCATAAATCACCTAATTAATATAATTTTATGGAATAATATATTTATATTTTTGCCATTGATTTTTATTTTTAATTAATCAAAAATTAACTACAAAATATATTCCAAGTTATATTTTTAGTTTGGTTTATTTCTTAGGATAGAACTTCTTATTGTCAAATAGAAACTTTGTAATTACATTCAAATGCAGTGAATTAAATAACTTCCATACAAAATAGCTGATCAGTTTTGATGAATGAGTTACTGTAAGTTCTATATAAGTAGACAAAAGGTACTTTCTATTCAACCAAAACTTCTGGAATTTCAGGAAAAAAGGACAACCTTCAACAATTCTGAAATGAGAGAATTTCAACTTTGGTCTTTAAATTATTATTAAGTAACATTTTTATACATATAATTGCAGTTCGAGGTATCTGCATTGTGTGTGTGCGTGTGTATGTGCGTGTGTGCTTTTGTTAATGTTATTGGAGTGCTTGTAAAATAGTAAATTAATTGCCAGAATCTTATAGTTTCATATAGTCCATAATCTTATAGTTTCTTATTGCTAATTGAAATGTATGCTACTTTTTCTGTAATACGAATAATTCTTTGTATTTAGTAAGTGTAGTAAAGCATTCCATTAAAAAAAAAAAAAAAAAAAAAAAAAAAAAAAAAAAAAAAAAAAAAAAAAAATATTTCATTCATCAACCATAACTAATATCTAAGATTTACAGAGTGATCGATATAAAAGTCAATATAATTATTGGTTATAAATTCAAATATAAACATGTCGGTTGCTCAGTCGTAAGAATTGTCAAGACAATTGCAATGTTTCTTTTTCAAAATTATTGAGCTTACTAACAGTTATTCCCAGCTTAAAATAAATCGAGTTTTCACATTGTCGTTTGTCAGTATCCTTAGTTTTATTCTTGTTCTTGCTGACAGTGTGTCAGATATTTTCTTCCCTAACTCCAAGCTCTGTTCGTTGTAATACCTTGTAACAATGCCTTAATTGAAATTAATCGTACAAAGGCCTTCCAGTCGCGGTATAGCTAAACATTTTGAGCAGTTCCCTTGGTAAGGGTATCACTTCGCGACAACGTGCTAAGATTCTACTTGCAGCCAAGCAAAGCAAAACTAAGCGAACTGACAAACGAAAACCTTCAATACTTTCGAGATTTCTACAAGAATTAATACAGGAATTTTTTATGGAGACTCAACAAAGACAATATGTAAAATTTCCTGTTATAGTTTGCCTGAAATCACGAAACATTATCTGTCATTTTTATGCTTTTCAAGATTTGGAAGAAAAACATATACCAAAACATGCCCATTGTTTTACACCGATTCATATCGTGCTGTGCAGTTGTGATCTAGTCTATAAATACATCTTTACTCGTAGTATAAAATCCCAAAACCTGAATGCATGATGAAGCGTTTTCACTAGCATTGTTTCAATCCAAACTAAGGTAGATTATTTAAAGAAGCCGGGATAGTCAATCGCCCTAAAACAAATCAGGAAAAATGATGCAAGCCACAAAAAATGAAACAAGCCAAGCCTGAAAAGTATTTTCGCTCAAAACATTCCCAACCTCTTCCACCATGCCCTCCGTTCCTTCACCCCCTAAAAAAAGTACAACTATTCCTTGCAGTATGTTAAGCACTGTTTACACTATCATGATAACGGTCTTAAACACTAGTGAGTCAATAATCCATTTGTTTGGTAGATATTTCATCCGGTCTTCGTTGGACTACAAAGACTTGTTATTTATACGAGCATAACCATCAACTGCATCACTGTCCATTTTCAGAGTCTTCAAACGTTTCGTAATGTTCTTACGGTCCAATCCCAACCAGCGCTGACGAATGGGAATCTCAGTGCAGGATTGCTGCATTTTCGTCATCCCTTGCCATTTCAGGCACTTCTACTCTTTTTTTTCTTCCAAGAAGAACAATTATTGCAACAATAATGCCACTCAGGAGAACTAGATTAGATAAGGTCGTAATACTAGCAATATAGATAAATATTGAAGAAAACGTACAACTATTTTTAAAGACATGTTTCGGCATG
>OMLO01002302.1_pt1 | contig 15332 bp, 9 predicted proteins | sample 1674811 | NCBI WGS metagenome assembly OMLO01 (sample SAMN06265003, study PRJEB25207) | coral metagenome | isolation source: Coral host | place: Mexico:La Bocana,Puerto Morelos, Mexico | collected 2008-11-13 | reverse complement strand
AAAATCGCAGATTTTGGTCATAAATAGGGTAAGGGTTTTGGGAAGCGGGCCGCACACCCCTACCCAATTTTTCTGGGCGTACACCTCCCACCCCCCCCCCCCCCCCCCCCGGGCGAAATCCCAAATGTGGTCAGACATGATGTCCGGACAAATATTTTATCGTAAATCATTCTACAGAGACGATGAATCAAAATCTACCGTGATTAAGTTGGTGGCATCCGACCAGAATTTTGTTTTGTCCGACCAAGATGGTGTCTTAGTAGGACATATGTCCTTTCAGGTGAAAAAATTATTTGCTGCCCTGAAACTCTCTTGCATAGCTAAAAGATTTGAACTACAGCATACATAGCCTCGTCAATGCAATTTTTAGGTCCATTAATAAAAAAAATAATATATAAATGACAGTACATTTCCCGCCATTTGTCAACAGTTCAATTTCCAAGGAAAAAGTCTGCTGACCACAAAAAAGTCTGTTTGACAAAACACTTCCTAGCAATGGGACCAGAAAATGTTCAAAAACTAATTCCAAAATTCCTTTAGAAATCTGTGGAATATCTCCAGAATTCTTCCAATTTGAACAGTGGACTTCAAAGCTCAAAGTAGTTTTGCATGTAGGATAAAGATGTCTTTCTTGTGATTCACAACCAGACTCGGCCTACCTTGCAGTTAGCGCGGTAAAAAGTAGGCAGGTATACAGTTCATGTAGGATACAATGCCACCATTCTTTACATTCCATGCTCCTTTAAAAAGAAACTATTGTGCTTACAGTACATGTATGTTTATGACCATCGAGTCAGCTGTACCTGATCTGTGCACCAATACCACACACCCATAATTGGCAAGGTAGTCCACAATCCCAACCATGGGTAGTCAGGGTCACTGATTGGTCGGAACATGTGATCCCAGTAAGGTGTCAATTCAAAGCAGGAGCTCAGGTCTGATCCATTCCCCGACGTATTTGTTGTATTCACAGGGATATATGGCTTGCCCATTGACTGGCCATACTTTTCCCACAGACCGTTGTATCCTCCAACTTCTACAAAACCTGGAAACATAATAATATGTAAGGCTGTTGATCTCAACAAGCTAAAAGCAAGCACCAGTTTGTTCAGTTTTTTCCTTTACTTTGTGAAGTTCGAAGCTGTACACATGTGATTAACATATACATGTATAAAGGTCCTCTTACTTAAAATTGCCAGCGTGATAGCTCCAAGGATCATGATTACACATTGCAAGACGTCAGTAAAGATAACCGCAGTCAAACCACCTGAAAATACAAGTAATTCATAAAGATGATCAATCAATTGTGTTAACCCTGTCAGTACAATCTGGTTATTAAACAAAATTATTGCAACAGCTTAGTTACACATGAATTTCTAACAAAGTAAAAAAGAGTTTAATAATATTTTTGAATTTTACAATAATTCAATGCACAGTAAATTTATGAGAAATGAGCTTTTGTGTCCAAAATAATTGGCCTCATGACTTGAAACAAATACAAACTTTATCTTGAAGAGGTGTTATGTCACTGTTGCAAGGAAAACTTTAAAAAAGTACTCCAAACATCCTAGAAAATATGTCTGCCAACTTTTTATATATATACATGTACACGTAGAAAAGCTTACATGGTGCAAGTATTTTAAGCTTACCTAATATGGTGTAGACTGCTGTGATGGCCAGGACACAGGCAGCAGAGACGTAAATATTCCAGCCAACAGCTTCATAAAGAAACAAACTGCCAGCATAGATGTCAACCTATTGAGCAATTTATGCATTCATTTAACACTCTAGATGGTAAGTTCAGGTACAGTACCATGATTCAATTTAGAAAATAGATTTTTTAAAACAGTTTTTAATTTTAAGTCATCAATATCATCACATTAACAATTGCTGTGAATTTCCCCAGACTGTCCTCACAAAAATGTATAGCCATGTTAGCAGTCTCAAGTGCTTGCAAAGATAAATGCAAGATCAACTTTGATGATACAGTGTACATGTGATAGGATCCTAGATCTCCTAAAAGTCACACTTGAATAACATGCTCGTATAAAAATTATGCACATTTTCATTGCATATTTGCATGTAGTTTTAATAAATAAAATTTAGTTTTCAGGTGAAAATTTGTAGGAACTCATACTCATAATTAGGTAAGATTGATTAATAAACTTAACATTACATGTACATAACAAAACTAAGCCTACCGAAAACTTTGTGAACACGTAAGAAAACAAAGCCACAACAGTCAAGTACGTCCTGACCCACTGGCTCTGGAACCTTTTTTGCAAAAATTCAGGCATCGTAAACACCTGCCGGCCAAGTATAAAACAAATATTAATTTGTATCTTATTAAGAAAAGGCCACAAAATAATACATCTTGAATTTCTGAATAAGAAGTAATAAATAAGTACATACTCTTGATCTTAAGTAAATTGGCAGGAATACCCATCCAAGAAGGAGCAGAACCCAGCAGGCCTGCAAACAATGAAAAACCAGATAGTTACTTACATGGACATACATGTGACCCTAAAACTGAATACATGTTCCTTTACTCACATCGGTGCTTTGATTGTGAACCACTTGTAAGTCTACTGTAATTCATAATGTTGTGTCTCTAAAATCCCCAGTAAACTCATGTTTGAAAGAAACTACCACATAAGCAAGTGACTTTCAGAAAATAGTGGGGCTTCTGCACACACCTCCCAAATGTGAACCCCAACTGGATACAATACTTCTATCCTGCTACCTTCTAGTGAAAGGCGTGTTTGAAACATGAATATTAATGTCAAAATGACCAAATTGCACTTAGACGTAACAAAAAACTGTACGTGGGATTCGGTTGAGTATAACTCATACAATTATTGAGAGCTAAACACCTTCAGGTCAGTAATACTTGGGCTAACTAAAGTGATATTTTGCCATTTTGCATTTTAAACACACACCCCAGTGTAAACCTCTCCCAAACTGAGGCATTTTCCAGTTCCAATGTTTCTGGATTTCAGACACTTGAGTGCACAACAAGAAGCCTACATAATGTAGTCAATTAATTTTATGCTTGTCTGGAATTGAAACTTACCATAGACAAATGCGAGTGCTTAAATTATTGTCATCTATGTGTACACTCTGACATTAAATTGTGGCTTAAATGAACACAGTTTCCCTGCAATCATGGCAATCTTACCACTTCTGTTCCCAAATATTTAAAAGATTACTAACCATTGTTGTCAGTAATAAAATAATAAAATTCATTTCTTCCCGCTCACCTGCCACTCGTAGGATACTACACCAATCCCAGTGGCAGCCCCAGACCCAGCCAGCCCTACAAAGTGCTCACTGCCAATGTTACTGGCAAAAAGACTGGGTCCAACCTATAAGTCAAAGCACAAAGAAAGCCATTTATAAACACATGTACGTCGTATGTACAGTATGCAGTATCAATACAATTGACAGTTCATCAGCAGAAAACAACGTACCGCCCACCACATCATTGACCGTCCTGCCAAGAAGTAGGTTTCTGCGGTTTCATCTTTTCCTCTTTGCTTCCTGAATTTGGACTAAAAAAAGTCATTGTGTTACTAACTTCATCCTTACACTGTAACTCCCTAAGTCGCTAAGAGTCCCAACTGGTACACAATGTCATAACCTTGTGAATATTTAATGTGTTTCTAGGAATTTACTTTCAGGAAAATTGTCTAGTTACATGTACGATCTCTTCTTTGATCATGAAATCATAATATCATGACCACTTCCTATAGCTAGATTTATGTACAATGTAAGACATGGTTTACCGCACCCCTTACAAGTTTCTAATCATTTGTTTTTTTTTTGTCTGGATGCACAATCTTCACTTAATTAGCACTAAGAGCTGCAGTTTAAGGTTATGGTTGTGTGTTATTAGACAGTTGATCAATATGTTTGTGAAAAGCAGCTTCTCTCAAAATGGCTACCTCTAGATAGATGGATACAGTAGCTGATGCCAATTCTGTTATAGACTGATCAGAGGCTTCATTCAAAAAAATGTATATTTACAAGTACATAGGTAGAAACACATTTGTTGATAACAACAAACTGCCATGCTCCTTGTGGGTAAAGGATTAATTTATTTTTTTAGTAAGAATACATGCATAGTATAGAAAGCTGCAGCCTGTTTTTATTATCATGGTCCACAACATACATTGTACATGCATTGTACATGCATAGCAGGGATCTATACATCAAAACACTGTGTCCCAGATGTCGCAAATACATTTTAATATGAAAAGGTGATTACCTGCCAAAGGATGTCTAATCTCCAGCTGTGTTGTCTGAATTATATATATTTTTTTAAAAGAGCATGATTTCAAAAAGAAGTGTTCTTAAGTTTAAATGGAAGTGATGCAGTGCCAAAGAAGCAACAACAAAAAATAAATTAATTGAGCTGAAATTTAATTTAATGTCAGAAATAAAACTGTCGTCTTGGCATTGTGTACCCCATAAAACTGGTTGGGAATTCATTCAGCAAACCAAGCCACACTCTGGAAACACCCATAGGTAAGAAAATACGTTTATTAGCCATAAATTGAAAATAGAACACTTCACTGCTAAAAAAAACTTCCACATAAGCAGGGCTCGAAATTAAAAAAGTCATTAGGTCACCTTTGGTGACCAACTGGAGAAATTTAGTCACCAGATGCAAATTTTTAGTCGCCAGTTTGTATAATCAAAAGAATGTTAATTTTGGGGCTGGAAAGTGTTTATTAAGCTTGTTTAACTTCATCATCCAGTTTCTGGTCGCACGGAACTCACTCGAACAAGTAATTACAAAACTACGTGGACAAAAAACTAAGTAAACATAGTTATTCAAAACAATCTTTCCCAAACTTAATAAGTAAATAAGAGTTTCTAGCTGCTATCTTTGTAGCTTATGGGAGCCCAACACAACTGTATGGAGATAGCACGTACGAAGGAATCAATGCTGATGCAAAAATATCCTCTGGAAGCTGTCCCGTTACGATATCGGGAACAATTAGCAAATTTAGTTCATCAAAAGCCTCCTGCTTGATGTTAAGCAGCCCTTTGGCATCCTTTTCATTACTACAGAGAGAAGTTTGGAAATATTTTAAATCTTCCTCGCTTGCTAATTTGTTATGCATGATGATTTACATTGTCTTGCACGCTTCTCTCGGAAACCGGCGGAAAACATAGTGGAAACCACGTGAATATGTGAAAACCAAACACTTCATTCCAGCAGTCTTTTTGCAAAATTCTGCGCCCGCAGTACCAAGGGAATAGCTAAAATGGCGTTGAAAATATCGCAGACAGAAGTCAGTAGAATTTAGAGGTAAACTCGCTTAGTTTGTTTATGCGTTTTGGCCCGTTTTTTGTTTACGACAAAAGCAAAGCAAGATGAGTCAAAATGTTTGTTTTACCTTTAATCTTCTAATTTAAATCTAAAATAATAGAAAAATCTGGTTGCCAAATTGGCGACTAAACCAGAATTTTTAGTTGCCAAAGAGAAAATATTAGTTACATTGGCGACTCTATCGATCACAATTTTGAGCCCTGATAAATGTTTTGTTTTTAATCTTGCATGGAACAATATATTGCAACCACAGGTAAGTCTGACTTTCAGAATCAGTTTTTTGTTTTAATAAACAGAAGAAGAACAGTGGGTCAGATAGAAGAGTGTGTATAACCTTTCGTTCATTAACCTATCCTTCAAGAAGGAGAGATCATAATGATGATGAACTTCACTAACTACGCAATGTTACATGTATTGCAACCATTTCAATATTGAAATCATCACTGCCATATACAATGTATAAGTTGTAAGTTCTGTGCCTAATAACATGTAGCTGAACAATTTTTTGCGTTGCATTTTAAACCAGATCTAGTCATGATACATCTGTAAGTTTCTCTAATAATTGTCCCAGGAGAAAATAAATCTGTTTTAACAGTAAATAATAACTTTCCTACATCAAGTATACTTTCAATATTCTTTTCTTAAAATATCAAACATTTAAAAATATATTTGCATAGCATAACCACCCAACTGAAACGATACACAATACGCACTCCCCATTATGCAAATCAAGGATTATGCCGTCGTGCAAGGCATGTTACGTAATCATGTTTTTTAGACCAATTTAAGAAGTTCTACAATACCCTTCCCTTCACACAGTGTACACGAGTGTGTATAGCAAGGGTCTCATTTATGGCTTGATACCGAGCAAATTGATCGGCTTCCAGGACGATTTTGTCCACTGGTTCGATCGTCTAGCAGAACATTTTTCTAACAAAGAAGTCTAATGGATGGTTAATTTTTGCATTAAGGTGGTATTTAAAAGCAGGCATGTAAAGAAGTACTAGTTACTATTCAGCCTTTCTGATGTTTTGCCCTACATACATATTGGAACCTACTTTTGAAGGCTACAGATAATCAAATACAATTGTATGATACGTAACGCTGCACGGGATTCCAAAACATGTTACGTAATCACGTTTTTCTTGACCAATAATTTTAAACCCTTTCATTCATATATACGTGTAGGCAGCCTTGTGGGTCGTAAACTGTTATATTTACCATAGGTGGTATTAAAAAAACATTCATGCAAAGAAGCACAGTGTAAACTTATTCAATGTTTCTGTTGTTTTGCCCTATATTGGAACATACATTTGGCTACAGATGAATGAATACAATTGTATGATATGTAACGCTGCACGGGATTCCAAAACATGTTACGTAATCACATTTTTCTTCACCATCAGTTTTAAACCCTGTTATGTGGGCAGCATAGTGAGTTGTATACGGTTATATTTCACAATGTGTGCAAAGAAGCACAATGTACATTGTAAACTTATTCAATGTTTCTGTTGTTGTGCCCAGTATATTGGAACAAACATGTAGGTTACAGATGAATGGATACACTTGCATGTTACGTAATACTGCACGCTATTCCAAAACAAAGAGTGGAAAGAATCTACAGTGTTTAAAGTAGTGCAGCCATCTTGCCGATTACATGTACATAAACAACATAAAGTTCTTGCAGGTAGCAGATAACCTCTCTGAAGTATGTGTACCTCACGGTGAGCATTCTGACGAGTTGATTTGGATTGGTTACATACACAGTACAGAAACTCTGCAAACTGTTTTGTTCAAATTGTGAAAATTTCTAGGTTATCCTCTAAATATTTAATTTTTATTATTCCATGATTCATATTAAATTAATCTTTTTTTTTCCTGAACTTCTAAACTGGCTAAAAAACCTTGTATCCATTTTTTTTACATTGTACATTTTTATATTGACTTTCTTTCATTGCCTTCTGAAGTGTGGATGATTTTTAAATTTTTGACAAGACACTACATAAAATGTTCATTTATGCATACATGTAGTAAGCTAGGGTAATGCTGAGCAACTTCAACTGGGCAACATTGATCTCACAATAGATTTTGCTTTACAGTTTTCCTAAAGTGTTTGACTGATGTGTTGTTTTTTCATTCACATTTCAAGAGATAGTAACAAATATGATCTCATGGATATTGTCTGCCATTCCAACGATATTCAAACGTGCACATTAAATTGCTTGATTTTTATCTCAATCATACCATAAACACACAACTGAACACGATATGAACAGCTACAATATTTTTGATTGTTTATTAATTTGCACAGACTTGAGCCACACACTTATCATATCTTCTAGCCATTTTTACGAAAACAATTATAACACGAAACTGTGATTACAACCTTATTAAAACCACAAAAATGCACATATCAAATGTAATCATTCACAGAAGGAAAGTGAAAATAAACATGTTTATACAAAAGCCAGAATTCGGAAAAAATTGGCACTGATCACATACTTCAAATCAAAATTTTTTTCATATCAGGACAAATAATTATTCTCTCAGGATAGTTTTATCTACCTCAGAAAGATAGATATACATGTAAATATTGATACTGGATGATTGAATTCCCACCAGTGACTTGAGATTATCAGGTCCAAACACCACAGTTTGGTCATGTGCCAAGCCATGGGAAGTGTTTGCCTGCGTAAACTTGTACCAGTGTGAGTCTACCACATCCAGTTTATGATGGCATGGTTTCATACTGCTTATAAAATTAACACGTATGGACACTTCCGTCAGGAATTACATGAACATCCAGCGGGGCTCACATGACCCCGTCAGGACTTGAATGATAAATCTGTTCTAGTCTGCCTTTGGACTGATGAATACTGAACCAAGCAGGCTGCGGCAAGTTTTCAAACTGGAGAGAAAATCTTGACTTGGAACAGTGCTCAAACAGTGCCAACTTGCACTGGCATTGATCTGGCGTGACGTTCTTTCTTTACATCGCACATTAAGGAATACACAGGGTTGAGCTGTGAGAAACAGAGGGAACTGAAGTGGACTTGTATCCACTATAAAAGTCATACCCGTATCATGTGAACAGCTCCTAATTCACTTAGTTCCATTTTGAAGTGATGATTGCTTCAAATTGTGTACTTAAGTCAAATTTGATACATGGAACATCATTGGTAAACAGTAAGTCTTGCTGATGTGAAATATATGTGTTAGGAATACACAGATTTTATGCAAAATGATAAGCCAATTTGTAGTAAAGGAGCAATATCCAAAGAATGGCAAATTCATTTGACTGATTGCTCTCTTGTGACTGGTTTGCTTTTTTAAAATTAAACTTGCAAATTATAAGAAATTGAGTGTGCTGCTATTTTGAAATCAAAAGGAATGAAATTGCAGTAAAAAAATTCACAGTAAAAAAGTGCTTTTTTTTCCCTGATATAAAGGTTAAAGGGCTTTTTCTGAAGGCTAAAAGTTTGGATAAAATCCAGATTTCTATCCCTGTATTTTTCAACCACTTATTAACTGTGGCGTCAACCTTCATGCATGACTGACCAATCAGGAGCGTCGTTAGGTGATATTCAGACGCAGCGTTTGCCGCTTACATAACAAAAACGCCAAAAGCTTCGCTTTGCAGACGAACCTTGCTTTTGTTCACATTTCCTAATAACAAGTGCGGAAATAAAGCAATTCAAGCGTCGATCCTGTTTCGAGTGCTCATCTTTTAGTAGCTGTCACACACAAGTGGAACGGCAATTTGTCCTGTGGCTAAAATGGCTTTTAAAAAGCGGGGCCACTTTATAGCGTGATGTACTTTTCTATTCTTTAACAATTCACACTAAAGGTGATTAACGAGACGCACAATTTACAAGTTGAAGTTTTCTGCAGTATGTTAAAACAATGTTAATAGTATAAATCTCCAATTACTCGAATCCCCACACGGGCAAAGGAAATTGAAACCGCTTTGAAATGCAGAGTAAAAAATATCTTTATTTTCGCCGTGTGACGGTCGGTTCGTTGCCAAGCGATTTTCATTATCGAATTGAATGATATTTTAGCTGCAAAAGGCAAATACTAGCCAGCTTCACTGTCGAAACCTTGCAGTAGTTAAAGATTTGCATAAGCCACGCTGGCAAATATTCAGCAGATAGATAATTCGAGTTACTACGAGACGACCCCTTTGCAAAGCGACAAGAGCAAATATGGCTATTAATAAAATTGCCTCACAAAAGAACTAAACAGTTTCCAACTTACCCACAGTCCAACGATGATACATGCCAAGAAATAAACTGCTATTATCACCCAATCGGCGACGTGCAAAGGTTTTCTTTCTTCGTCGACGAACACCATGTTTATCTTTTGAGGCTACACTGCTGGGGGCTCCTTGTACCACGTTGCAGATTGTTCGACTGAGTGTGTCTTCGTCGTTGAAGCTTTTTACAGCCGTAAAATATGTGCCAAAGCGCTTTTAAGCGTGTCTGCTCAAATTCAGGAAGATCTGGACAGAGTCGGATTACAGTCTCGCTATGAAATTTCCGTGAAGAACTTACAAAAGCGCCCTGTGCTCCTTTCCCGCTCTATTATTACAACCAAATAGTCAAAATACGTAGGTGGGAACGAAGGGGGCGTGACGAAGGACGAGTGACAACGTTTTTGTGACGTCAATGGCAATGATTGGCTGGCTGTACCCACACTGTTCCTGGGTTTTACAACTGTGCGATGTTTGTTGACAAGTGTTCGAAATGTTTCTTCCTTCTTATTTAGTACTTCTTAATTTTCTTGGTTGTCTCTGTAATTGTAGGTACTTCCTTTTGTCATGAAGCAGATTTGCCTTTAAGGTCACGCTAAGTTATTCGATTAGTAAAACTCGGAGGTCGACGGAATAAGTTATATTAAAACTGAAAATATTTTTGAACCGTGACTCTCTCAACACTTGCAACTTATTTTCTAAATTTCACATCGGCAATACATTGTTTAACTCTTGGAATTAAATTCGTAGTCAAAACATGGGATTTTAAATGGATTTAAACCTTGTATTGCTGTTGTTCGGTGATCAATATTTGAAAGTTACGAGATTCTTGCTAATTTGTTTGACGTCATGTAAAAACTTTCTTCCACTCACATCATGAATACATGAATTTCAATGACTTTTTTTAAAATAGAAAAAGGGTCCTCCAAAAGCTGAGCTGACTAAGTTTTATAAACATCGGGGGATCTTCAGTTGCAATCAAATTTTTCCTGTTTGGCTGAAAATGTGTGATTGTAATTTGTCTAAAACATTTCAGGTCAGTACAGTGTTTACTAAACGTAGTAGAGCAGATTATTCACGTGGTATAAATCTTTAATTCTGAATCCGGAGAGAACGTGCAAATCGATTCGTCCCATTGAAGAAACTTCGAAACGATTGACTTTCTAAGCTAAAAACAAAATACCAAAACGATACAGCAAATTGGCATCTGACAACAATGTTTCAATCTCATAAAGACAAATGTGAACAAACATTTGAATTTGAAATAAACTAGTTACCGGTTTGGCGTGGGTTGAATTGAAACAAATCTGATAAGGTATACATATAAACGATTTCAAGAGCGACTTCCGGGATATGGGATATAAAGGAAGATGTGTTTTTTTTCCCTCAAAAACTGATGATTGTAAATAGTTTGTAGTTTGAAACGTGAAAACATTTCTGCAATGCACAAAAAAAAAACACAGATTCGCTGCCCCTGTGAAATCCAACCCGCGAAAGTCGACCATTATTGACAGACCGCCACTTGAGTCACAGTTTCCTGATCGAAAAGAAATGAAATTAAAGTTAATTAACAAACTCAGGAATTTATTTAAGTGCCTATCATCATTTTATCAGAAATTCTTTGGATTCAGGGCAGCGTCTGTGCAGTCTATTATTCCAAAGGTCACGGGCGTATATTTGAATATTTATATTTGTTTTGAAGTCTGTCACTGACTACTGACTATCTTGTTCTGAATACTGCATGTCAAATTTAGATGTTGTTTACTTTCCAATGAAACTTCTTCGGAAATGTCAGTGCTCACTTCATCACATCCTTCCGCAGTGTGTGTACTTACAAGTCAATGTATACAATACGAGACAGGCCAACTTAAGACTGATTAAAGGCCGCGTGGCTTACTGAAGGCAACTAAAATATACCGGCCTTTTGAAACAAAAACTGTATCGCTGAAGCTTCTTTTGTATAATGTTTATATTGTTTGGAATTAATTACAAATGCCCACAGACAAACTCTTATTTTAACATCAGTTCTTTTTTTATCTAAACATTGATTGGCGCGGACAATTTTGTTTACATTTTTTGCGGCTGCCGAAGTTTCTAGGAAACATGCCAAATCGTTTTGTTCCGTTTTAGAAAGTGTTTTGTGTGTGTGTTTATAATTTTTAATGGACAAGAGCTCGAGAGGCACCACTTTTCTAATCATGATTGAAGTACTTGAAGAGTCTCAAAGTTCAAATTAAACCGATGCCAGTTAAGTTAAGCTTATAATTCCTGGCCGCTCTTGGCTCCCTGATGGAAGAGCCTGAGATATTAGAAATTGCTTAACTGGCACGATTGTTCAAATTACAAGAGGCTAACTGAAGCCCGTGTAGATCTGTAATTTCTATCAGCCGTTAAGTATAAAATAAAGGAGAACTTACTGTGGGTATTTTCACGATGACTAACAAGGTAAATGCGGTTGTTAAAAGTTGGAAGCTCTGTCAAATTTGGTCTGAAATGGGAAACGTCATCCACCAGCTCAGAGCGCAAGGTACAGTTTCTTGCCGGCGGCTAATTTATGCGAAAATTAAAAAGGCACTGAGCAGTGGCCACATTGCCCCATAAAATAATGAATAAGAAAGACATTCTATAATTTGAAAATGTATACTTTAACAGCCAGTTAGTAACTTACAACGTTATTCCTTTTTTGACACGTTATAGTAATGATCTCTTCTTGAAAATGCGATTGACTTCTCAAAATTCTGCACGCATCGTTGAGCCTCGTTATACGTTTTCCGGAACACCTACCACACGGATGTACCGACTTATTAGTGTTTTGGTTCCAATCTGAATAAAATTTTAATGTTTACTCATCCCGTTATCAATGATCTCTTCTCATTGTCTTTAGCAGTACATATCATCTACTGATTCCAAAATCGACACCAGTCACCCCACCCCCAAACAATGCACCGACCTTGGTGTAGAAGGCCTCATGCTCAGTGGAACAGAAGCTTTCGACAAAACCTGCTCGGTTTACAAGGAAAGCATCTGTGAATTACATTCGTAAGTATCTTTCAGTAAAAAAATAAGTGTCTAGATCTTGTTTATGAAAGCGTCGGTGCGTAATTCTCTCTCTTGAAACAAAAAACTCTCGATTACAAAATTCCGTAATTCTACAAAGATCATGCGAGTGGTCGATAGTTCAAGGCCATCACGCTTGCACGCAAGCATTGAATGCCATCAGACTTCCAGTCCACGTGATAAAATAACTGTAGTGAACGAAGCTTGTATTACAGTTATATTTTAAGAAAAATAAAAGTCAGGCAATACGCGTACAAACCCGATGGAGACAATGTTTTCAAAGTTATAGCGCGCTGTTAGATTCTCGGAGCTTTTGGTTTTTTTTTAAAAAAAAAAGAAAGAAATATGAGATGGCTGTTATGATAATAGAAGCACAAGATGTATAAAACAGCGCGCGGTGCAAACTGGGCGGTATTACATAATAATATTACACATGGGTTATTGACCAAATGTGAGGTCTAACAACAAATTATCAACAAGGACATATTCCTGCAAACTGCAGTTTGTAAAGGGCTCGAAAAGAGCCGTTCAGCGCGCGGACATTTTAACTCATTTTGCAACGTCAGTTCAATCTCGAGCGTGCTGTAAGATGTTTCGAGGCGTGAGCGTAGCTAAACTGAGAAGCTCTTAGAAATATGCAGAAACTTGAGAGTAGAGGTTTTTCTGAATTTCGTAATAACGTGTCAATATGAAAATCGCTCTGATTGGCTCCTTGTGCCCTTGGAGCCCTGAAGTATGCGAAGGGTTCAGAGTGGTGTCGACGACGGCCTTGCCGCGGAGTGCTAGCTTCAATACAAGCAGCCCTACTTCTCTGCGATATTGAAAGAGAAGGCAAGACAGATAAAATTTGGCAATATTTGAGTCAGAGCAAACCTGAGAAATTTAATTTGCAAGTATTGTGCTGTAGTTAATGTTAGGAGACAAGACGATATAGGGATATGACTGTAGCTTTGAGAACAGCAAACAAAAGTGCGCATGCTCTGGTGCAAAAGTTTCAGGCAAAATTTGGCAATCTCTTGATACCACAGCAGCCTTCAGCAATACTTTTAAAAGATAATCAAAATAAACGCATACAACACTTTTCGGGCAGCAAAGTTATAGAGGGTTGCGTTGAAATGTTCCGTGAGTTTGGCCATGCTTTTGATAAAATGATTTTTTGCATTTCAGACAAGACAAAGAGAGCTTAAGGGCAATTAAAATATAAAAATGGAACGGTCTGTCTGGATCTGCCTTTCAGGACTTTTGTTAACTCCCAATTAAAACAGCACGGCTGACTGATTAGATTGTCTTTTTTTTATGAAAACTGTTAAACGCGTCCATTTAATGCCTGGGAAATAAATCATTTCGGAATTTGCCTTAATCAAGATCGGCGGCCACGATGGCTTTTTGATAATGATGTGATTTCTAGGGGAGCAACCAACTTTAAATCGGGACTGACTCGATTGTAGTTTCTGATAATATGGTAAAAATGATACTTTCGGAAATACTTTATATACTGATGCATTTGTAAAGAAAAATTAATAAATAAACGGCTTGTATTTAGATAACAAGTCAGCATTCTGAGCTATTCTGAGTGAGTAATTATGCAGCCGGGCCAATGAAAAATCCATTGTAGTTACATGTATCTAAAATAGACGTCGAACCGATAATTTTAGCACAACATGGAATATAGGTTAATGGCTTGGCTCCGGTCTTGAATATCGTTCCTTATTAAATACGATTCTCTTTGTCACAGTAGTCAAAACGCCCGAAGCAATCAGTCCGTTGTATTACGAGGTGGTAAAGTGCTTGCTTAAAAGAGCAGCAAAGCGATTACAGCAGTTACAGAGCGGATAGCGCATGCTAAATATTTCCAACTTTTTTCTAAGATGCATTTTAAAACAAAGTAATTTGCAGTGAAAACCAAATGAGTGCGCTCCATGATATATAAATGACTGCATTATCGATCAATTATAACGCAAAATGATCGTTACAAAGCATGTTAGAAACGAGAAAGTTTTGTCATCATTGAAGTATGCGAACGAAAGAAAGACGAAAGAAAGCACTTGAAATTACTTTAGATCAGAGGTTTTGAGTAGTGCGGAAATTCTACTTCTGTGAAAACACGCAAATCCAACCGCCGCCCATACTTAAAAACATTAGCTTTGAAGTGTAGCTTTGTCAACTCAGATGTATTTTTCCACTTCATCGCCGAAAACGTAGGTAATATTTCAGAATCGATCATGTTGCAACATCATGCATCACCAAAACAAAACATTTTGTGTGATTCTAAACAATGAAGTCGTAGGTATATATCAAGGGACGATCGCGGAAACGGGAAGCAAACGACCTCAATGATCGAATGATGTTGCAAACTTTTATTTAATATCCAGCCGTATAGTAACGCTGCGCAACAAGGTCGGACAACTAGTCACTGAAGTCAGTGAATTTTGGATTTCAAAACAAAACTGAAAATAAAATATCTATTGGTCATGTTGCCAGACAGAGACTAAGATGTTGCCGGGTTTTATTACTAGTTGAGAGAAAAAAATTGAAATAATTTGTTAGCACTATGAGGCGTTCTATTGCTTATCAATCGCCGGTAATTAAAGAGATTCCCTACTATTTAAAGAAACTTTTGCCAAAAGCTACGTTCGCAGATTTCTTACGGAGAGTTTCCAGTGTATTAGGAAAATATTTGTCATC
>OMLO01002301.1_pt1 | contig 15336 bp, 7 predicted proteins | sample 1674811 | NCBI WGS metagenome assembly OMLO01 (sample SAMN06265003, study PRJEB25207) | coral metagenome | isolation source: Coral host | place: Mexico:La Bocana,Puerto Morelos, Mexico | collected 2008-11-13 | reverse complement strand
ACAATTCGAGCATTGGCTGTCAATGCGATAAAATACATGTCAATGAAGGCTCAATGAATAAATGAGCGTACATGATTTATGAGTGAAAGTTCACTTGATTTGCATTACACTCTATCGCGAAGGATTTCTTTAAAATTTTAGTTATGTTACTTCGGAATTAAACACTTTTGTGGAGGGAAAGCTGGTGCTTATTTAACGACTGTCTTCCCGGATAATGCATAATCCAAAGTGATTCTACGATATTTTGAGACAGTTCGCATGGCCACAATAAATGTGATAAAAGCCGCGGATAACTGGTCGTTTAGATCGTGACTGATATTGAATGCTTGTTAAAATTGTCAGGTCTTCAGCCGCCCAATTCTTCCGAAGCGCAGAAGGCAATTTAGCATAATTAAATTTTCTTAGTGATTTCAAACTTTTTGTGGGTTGGATGCTGATACTCAAATCTTTTGGAAATGGTTAAAACCAAGACAAAAGAGAAAAAAACGTCAATTATATGATTAAGTTTTGTTTGCTATTTTGTCAATAGTATTTGCTTACAGCCATGGCTTTCCTAAAGTCCTGTTCGCGGTTTCGGGAATACCAGCGCGAAGGTCGCGCTTGTACCCCTTTTCCCCGCAATCGTTGGGGTTTCGAGCATTGGGGACATCTTCTCTCACGAAATAAGTCACCCTCTTTTTTGCTCGTCCCCAACTACCGAGAGCCTGGAACAGGCCTAGTCCATGAAACTTACATTACAAATGAACATACGAAAGATCCTCAGTTTTTTTATGCGTATGTCCTCTCATTGATGACAAATGAAATGTCATCGCCATCAATCGCGTGCTTGAACATGGTGAGTTGATACTAAGGGGTCTCCCGCTCCAAACTAAGTAAACAGTACACATTCCCCTGTCCATAGCTTCCAGTTCACGGGGATATCGCTACTTAGTGGACCTCACATTTGAATGCTACGGACACGATGATGTCTGATTGAAAATAATGAAAATTGCGATGCTTTCGGCGGCCAAAGCACTGGAATTTGTTTACGCTCTGAGGCATTCGTACACGGTATACGTTGTCGACGAATTTGAATTACTCTCTTGCTGCGAGATGAGAGAACCTTAAATGAATGAAAGGTTAATCCGGCTACTGTAACTCAAGATACAAAAGGTGAACGCCTGGTATAAATTAAAGCCGTTACAAAAGACGTTACAAAACATAAGCGTGCTTACAAAGAATGTTTCGCAAATTAGCATATTATGACCTTTAACGCCATTTTGAATATTTAAATTGAGCCGGTGTGCGCGTGAGAACCCGTTTGTCCTGTTCGGCTATGACGTCAGTGCTTTCTTATTGGCTTACAGGGGACCCTTTTGTCCTTTCCCTTTAAAAGTGCGACACCACCCGGATGGTTGGGCGGACAGTTAACTCCACCGCAATATACACATCTCTCTGATATCTCTTGAAGAAATACTTCTTGTTAAACAGCCATATACCTACACAGCCTATATCTCATTATTCCCTACACCCACTTACCCAGGCAAGATTTTATTAACCCCCCTCATATACCTACCCAGCGAACATTCCATTAATCCCCCTCCTATACTTATATCATAAATCCCTCACATATAACTATCTCATGAATACCACGCATATACCTTCACAGCCAATATCTCATTAATCGTCTACATTTGCCTACACAGCCTACATCTCATAAACCCCCCACGTATAACACATCCCCCACAAGAGAAATTCCATTGCCAGATAACATCCAGCCTCATGTTAGCACTACATTGACCGGTTATCTGGTGAATAAACATCACATATACTTATAATAAATGAAATATGGGTGCAGGCGAAGCATTTCAGTCCACAACTTCCTCCAGAGCCATCAACGCAGATAGTTAAGACCAAAAAGAGTGTCGAGGCACTTAATGCAGAAAATAGTCCCATTTACTATACGTGTGAGCTTTCAAGTCCTCGTTCTAAAAGATATTTAGAAAGCTCTTGAAAACGCGCGAAGAAAAAACCTTTTATGGGTCTAAGTCAGTGCGACAAAGTAAACAGAAGGACTCAACCCAGTTTAAAACGAGCGTTCGAATGTAAACGCGCGAAGAAAAAACCTTTTATGGGTCTAAGTCAGTGCGACAAAGTAAACAGAAGGACTCAACCCAGTTTAAAACGAGCGTTCGAATGTAAATAATGCATGTTTCTAATTTGACAAGTGTTACCATGGAAACCATTCATAGATAGTACCTATAAGCGTTTGCAATTTGTTGGAATTAGTTCTGAAAACAGCCTTTGAAGTTTGTAATAACAAAAAATCAATGTATGTAACATTTTCAGGTTTGATTTTAACTGTTATTAGGCATCTTTGTACCAATTTTCCTTATTCAGTCAAAACAAGTGACGTAATTTGATCACGTGATAATCCTAGTAAAGCTACTCATTTGGCATGGCTATCAGGAATTAAAATAAACCAAAGGAAGTAATGTCATTATAAATGAGTGTTAGAAATTGTCCCTCCTTTGGGTGACAAATGTGAACAGCGGCTGGTAATCGAGACTGCTACGACACATTTTACCGCCCGTGAGCCTCATTGGGCAGTAGCATTTCCCAAATTGGAATAATATTCCGTGTAATAGTCACAAACTGTCCACGAAGCAGCTGCGTTGTCATGGCGGGCAAATTTCCTAAACATCGCTTGAGTTTCTTCGATTTTCTCTCGAACTGCAATCAAAATATTATCTTTGTTTAACCTTCAGTTGTATAAGAACAGGTTTTAGTGGAGAATCCACAACAAGGAGTTGTATATTTTAGTTAAAACGGAATCTTACAAGGATTATTTGTACCAAATATGGCGGAAACTCCTCAAACTGGAAGCCAGCTGTCCATGTCAGAGACTGCTTCACAACCCGGAACAGGAAGCCCTGAAGGTTCTGTTGCTAAACCTCCTAGTATATCCATGTCTCCAGAAAGCGTTCCTGCTTCAACACCAGCAACACAGCCAAAAGCTCAGCCGCCAAAGCGTCGAGGAAAAGGTAAACTGACAATGTAGTCCTAAAGTATGTTAGGGGTATCATTTTGTCTAACACCTTAGTGTAAGACTTCCTTATAATTGAATTTCTTTTAAATTCATGTTAAACATAGCCAAGGCCTGAAGCTATTTCTGCCACTGATGTAAGCTTAGATGCACTGTCTATCAAGTTTGATGGTTTAATTAAAAGAAACCCAAAAGCTTAAAGACATTCACCAGCTGTTTGCTATTTGTATATTTTATAACTGGTAAATCTTTAATGCAGAAGTTTCATGTCTTATCCGAGATAATTATTTTCATTGTCGATTTAGAAAAAAAAATTACCTCTTCTCAATTAAAAATTATAAGAAACTTGGGTTATCGTGCAGCAAAAAAACTGAAATGTCAAAAAATTGTCATGTTTACTTAATATTCATGGATCATAAACCTGAAATGTAGTGAACATAAGCTACCCAATAAGCTACTGAGCTTTAATTTCAATCATGCTCAAGTAAAGGTTATCGGTGTGTCTGTCTGTCTGTCTGTCTGGCAAGTGAATTTAATATGGGAAACCCTCCCTTCACTCCTGGCCGGTCTTTGTTAAAGTATTCTCCTAATGTTATCTCCAGCAAGTAATTGATTAATTAAGAATTTCTGAAAGCAAATTTTTGTTTTCAGAAGTACAATAATGAAGGTGTAACAATATTACTTTTTGTGCAAATGTCCCTGTGATGGACACAAACTCTCTTTTTCTTAGCTCCTGAGCTGCCGGTGTATGAAAGAAGAAACTGGCTTATTCATTTGCACTTCATCAGAAAGGAATTTGAGAACTGCAAGGTGAGGAAAGTTTACAAATTAACATTAACACTTGTCCTCTGGTCTGTTTAAATGCAGACTGTGGACTGCGGTCTACAGACCAGGGGTAAAATGCAGACTGCAGAATTTTGAACTAGATTGTGTTACCATTTCCATTATTGAGAGCCAACTGTAAACAGGCTAACTGGAGCGTTTTTACATGTAGGCTTATCTGAGCACTTGATTTTCAGTCTAACTGGAGTAATAGTCCTCATTGCAGCTTGTTCCCCTTGGACGGTGTCCAAAAAGAAAATCGACTATGACTATGACTATGACTATAGTCAGGCTAACGAGAGTGCAAACTTTCACTGCAATCAGCCTTGATAACCCTGTAGACGGTTAGCACTTGATAATGGAAAAAAAAAACGATTTATACTCAAGAAGTCTGAAGTCTGCATTTCACCCCATGTCTGCAGTTGGCAGTCTGCATCATACACTGACCACTTGATCTCTTAATATGCTTGTTTGAATATTAATTGTTACAGTTATAATATTTTTTTCTATCATTTAAGTCCCTTATAAAGGATCAACTTGATGAAACCCAAGGAATGTGTGAATATGCATTGTATTGCAAAGGTAATACATTTTTATACATACAGCTATAGTTGCCTAAATACTAATGTGCACAACTGTTGTTAAGATTGCATTATGATTTGGCCACGTTTTGACTTCAACACAGTACCTGAGTGTACTCATTTTGAACACGTATTACTTCCAGCAGAAGAAAAAGAAGTATTATAGCACAGGATCTAATGGAGTGATCTTACTGTTTGATGATATTTGTAGCCTTAATTCTCCGTCAAGAGGGACAAATCCAGGAGTCTTTAGATCTCTTCCAGAGGACTGTGCAGATTAATCTACAAAGTGCTGATAACTTAAAACAAGTGGCAAGATCTCTGTAAGTGTACAACTTGACTTCATGCAAACTTAGTATGTTCTCAGGCCTAAATACCCATTCAGTTGGTTTTAGTGGGGCTCTTAGTTTTGTATTGGTAATGAAGTATTGATAAAAGTTGTTTCCAATGAATGCATGAATCAGGGGAGCCAATGGCTCCAAATTAGTAGTGCTCACAATATCAAATGCCGCTGGGACCTTAGATAAGCACCAGGACCAGATGCTTAGTTGATACTTGAAGCTGGCTTTTACAGTATTTGGAATGTTTACTCGCGGTATTACAAATGTACATGTACATCGTAATTTCTTCAGAGTGTGACTACTCAAAATGGACCCCGTGAAAAAGAGATATTACATGTATAACCAATCAGAATGTTACTTTACAACATTTACTAGGATAGGGATCTTTTCTTAAATGCACCAACAACATTGAAGAATACAAACAGTACAATTATTGGAAACCCCACAAAAATGAGAAGTGTTGAGATCCACTAAGGAAACCTTATCATTTGTAGATTGGTTAGATTCAATTAAAGCTAAATATTTTGAGTTGAACCTATAATAATGATGAAGAAATGAATCTGTACAAGGGTATCTAACACAGGAGTTGAAAGTATTATGTACATGTACATGATTAAGTAAAATTTGTATTCATACATGTCAAACAGACCTTACTTGCCTTTACAAAAAAGATACATTCATGTCCATTGTTCTCTGTTTTTGTTCTGATTGGTTAGTTTTGGCCTAGTTCAACTAGGCACACAGATTTATAGAATATTATAGAACGATATGCTTTACATGTATAATCTTTCTAGATTTCTTCTTGCTCGTCACAAAGCCGCTCTTGAAGTATACAATGAAGCTGCAAAACTCAGCACCAAAGACTGGGTATGTTGTGTAATATTTATGTATATTTAATGATCAATGTACCAAATTTGCCAGTACAATGTATGTTTCTGACTTCTAATATGTCATTACTGAACAGATATCACAGTATTTTCTACCATGTAACAGTGTACAGTATGCACACATAAAAAAAAAATTATGCAGGTACTACATGTTTAGGTACATGTACATGTACTAGTTGGCTGTTAAGGTGCAGAGGTTTCACTGTATATTGTGTGGTTTAATATTAAAATAGAGCAAGACAATTAAATTTTAATTAATAGTCACATGTAGAATTTCTCTGTTGTCTTTTTTTTGATGCAGGAAATTTATCACAATCAAGGTAAGTGTTTTTTTTAATTAAATTTTAATCCTCAAGAATTCATCTTTGCATGCAAAATTTAGGTCTAATTTTTAATTTATGATATTGTTTTCTCAACAACTTTTAGGTGTTTGCTATGTATATATGAAAGACTTTGAAAAGGTAAAAAGTTCAATTATTAGAGTAGAACTTTATGATTATAAGCCATAGTTATATACTAGTAATTTCATAAAGGTCTCAATCAAACAACTGAACTACAGTTACATGGATTACACATCCAGTTTACATAGACTGAAAATTTTAATGTTCTTTGCCAGAGGATGATGAAATCTAGAGTCACCATTAAAAAGAACTGTTTCCCTTTGGGTGTCTGGCTCCTTATTAAGCGACCTTGACAACCCCCTTTCCCGTCCTCCCTCTCCTAAAACAAGACCCTCGCTGAATTGTTATGCACAAATGACCACACCCCAAGCAAACAGAGAAAGAGAAGACTATTATTTTTCCTAATCACAATTGTCATTTCTAAACTCCTGTTTTCTCTTCTTTGTCACCCACCTCTCAAAATATGTGTATTTGGGTATGCCGATCTATTATGAATGCCCTTGTCTTGACTTAGTCACATACAGCTTGTTGCTAAATTCTCAACAAATTTGTCAGATTATGCTGGAAAAACAATTACAAAAGCTGAAAGAATGAAAGCAAAGACTAGTGTTGGGCACAAAATCTATAGAGATGTAACACTACAAATATTCTGGGAAATGAAAGGAAAAAGGTTATCACAGAAAGACACTCCCATAATGCCCACTGGCTGATTATGGCCCCCTAAATCCAAAGGAAAAGTCATGTAAGAAAACAACAACTTATTTAGGTTCAGTCTTCATGGGTACATGTAGATCTCAAACCTCGATCTTGCTGTTTTGACCAGGCAAGGTCAATATGGCAAGGTCTCAATCTGAGATTTTCCTGTAAAGACCTCACCCTCTCTAAGTAAGTTACTTAGTAATTTCTTGAGACTTTGCATGAGCTGAAAGCTATATTAAATATAATTATATTTTTTTGTTGCTAAATGTAAATGTGTTTATAATTTTAAGCTGTAGATGTAACTGCAACTTTATTTTTTTTAATTTGTCGTTTTTAGGCTAAAGACTGTTTCAAGCATGCTTTACAGTACCACCGTCATGATGCCTCCTTTATTCAGTTGGGTAAAGTCTTGCTCTTAGAGGGTGATACAGAATCTGCCATTGACATTTTCAAGAAAGCAATAGAGTGAGAAACATTCATTTTGTTAAATTTATTAATATGCTGCTAGAGGAATTCAGATTATAATTTAACATGCCTTGTTGGTTTCGTTGTTCAGAGAAACAAAATGTTTCCTTTGTTCTGTGTTTGACAAACTGATCTGATGCCGCAAGGAGAACTGATGTTTCTCGCATATGTCATGTCTCAAAAACAAATCAAATTCTAGCGAAAAAAAAGACAGGACATTGTTTAATACACCTAAACAAACCAGCATGTGAAATTTGAAGCTGTTTTGGCAATGTTCAATTTTTAGCTAAAAATCTCTAATGCCCTTTTTCCACCAAACCCTTCAATTATACAACTGTAGCTTCACAGCTCATTGTTGCAATATATTGATATCCAGGTTCTCGCCTGAAAATCCAGACTTAATGACAACTCTTGGACTTCTTTACTTACAGGTAAGTACTGGTTTTATTTTGTCTATTTTACACCACACAAAAACTCTTTTTACCTTCTCTCCTCCCTCCCTCTGGACTGTGTCAAATGTTCAACTCTAATTCTAAATTATGTTGCAGCTGGGTCAGTCCTCAAAGGCTTTTGAGTATCTTGGAAATGCATTGACGTATGATCCTAGCAATGTTAAGGTCAGAGTTTTTCACTTTGCATTTTGCTACACTAGGTGTGGCTGTATTTCAAATCAAGCCCTAGATACTTGGCAACCACAAAACTTAATGGAAAACTTAAGAACTTTATTATATGGCAAGGTAGCCTTGAGGTAAAATCTGTGCATCTGGATTGTTTCTTTTTCAGCTGGGATAATTTGCAATATGCCATAAGCAAGGTAGTTTTTAATAACAAACAAGCACCGCCTAAGTGCCACTTAACAAATACCGTACTAACCTAGCTTGCTTGAGTCATACTGGGGAGTATTGGCCCTCGATCATTTTTGTATGGACCTTGCTGCACTTGGCACTTACTGCCACATCTGTGGGGCAATATTGTCCAGCATGGCCCTTGTACTTGGTTAGTACAGTGAGGGGTTAGTTTTGATCCAGAATGACACATGAATACACAGGACTCTGTATACTTTGAGTTATATTTGCTACCCATTATAAGTAAACTTTCTTTTTTGAGGTTTTCTTTGATTTGAGGGCAACTTTGTACATTGTAACATGCGATTAATAGCCTGTGTATTAAAATAGTGTAGTTTTTATTTCATTTTTAGGCTATCTTGGGAGCTGGATCCATGATTCAATCACATGGCGATCATGATGTTGCACTGACCAAGTACAGAATAGCTGCCGCGGCCACGCCTGAATCACCTCACTTGTGGAATAACATTGGCATGTGCTTCTTTGGGAAAAAGAAATATGTCGCAGTGAGTTGATTGTTTATGGCTCATTGTTGACAATGCACCATGCTTTTGCATTAAACACAAACCGTGTATAAATATAGTTGCTTTACTTTACTTATTAAGTGGTACCGCTTGGTAGAAAACAGCATATGCACAACAGTATTCAGTTTTAACTTCTTCCAGGGCTTGAAGTTAAATTTTTAGTCCACTTGCAAAGTTTTGCTAGTAAGATTTCTTCCCACTAGTAAACTGGTGAGACCACTAGCAAACTCTTTCTAAATGTTTGGGAGACACGGATGTTTCCAACTCGCAAACGTTGTCTGGTGGATATTTTTCTCAGTCGCAGAATATCAAAATCACTCGCATTTCGGAGTTTCGGAGCGTTTAATTCGAGCCCTGTCTTCAGTCCTAGGCATGTAATCAGAGAGTTTTTTTTATAAGCGTGAATTGCTAGAGATGTATAGGAAATGTGTGGGAGTGCAAGACAGGTACAACATGTAACTAAATAAAATATAATTATTGGCTGGTTATTCTTACACTTTCTTCAGGTTTCCAAAACAACAACATTATTCGTTTACTAATGGTCCCATACTAAGTCGGAGGAATTTGAAAGCATATATCTTTGTTTCCATGGCTAGACCATCCGTCCACACTAATCCGACACGAACATGGAGCTTTTCGAAAACGCTTTTCAAAGCGGAGGGACTTGAAAACGCCGGACTTTCGTTTTCGTGTGAGACGGAAAACATTTTGAAAAAAGAGCTTTCTCCACGATTAGCACGTGATTTCCCTGCCCAAACCTTTTTTTTAAAAGCACAAATCCAAAATGACCAGTGATTTTTGCGTTTGTGAAGTGTGGACGGAAAATATTTGATGCGTTTTCAGAGTGAAGTCCCCGTTTTCAAATTCTTTCGCCGTAGTGTGAACGGGTCTAAGTTTTATTTGCGTTCTTGAAGGAGTTGTGTTTTTTCTTTAGAGCTACAATTTTGATTTACATATTTAAAATTGTTGACAGATTTTTATAATTATTGTTGTTGTGCAGGCCATCAGCTGTCTCAAGAGAGCCACATACATGGCGCCTTTTGAATGGAAAATCCTTTACAACTTGGGAATCATTCACCTCACAATGCAACAGTATCCTTACAAGTTCTAAAACTACATATGTCGCCTGACTACTATGGTGGGAGGGGTGGAGACTTTTTCCACTTCAAGTGTAATGTGTTACATTGGAAAAATTGTTTCAGAATATCGTGAAATATTAGTTTGCGAGCAGGCTCCTCGCATGGAGTTGAAAAGAGAGAAAAAGGAGAAAAAAAGGCTCTTCTTTTCTTTCTCCTTGAACACTTTTTCCCCCACGAAAATCCTGGTAACAGGCTACTGAGATATGTAGGTTACTGAACAAGCGTATTCGGTAAAGATCGCTGGATATTGAACAAGTTTTTTTTGCGTGTTTATTGGCAGAGACACGGTCGAGGTCAACAACTGAACATAATAAGTAATTACATTCTAATTCCCTTAACGTTGATTAGATACGCCTCTGCGTTTCATTTTCTTAGTGCAGCAATTACTCTCAAACCCAAGCATGGTCACCTCTTCATGTTGCTTGCAAGTAAGTGTCTGTGAGCTTCCTTCACGGGGCGCAGGCGTGCATGGTAATAGCTTCAAGTAAATGAGGAGAGATGCACAGGGATGAAAATCCTTTGCGAGCTCATGGAAGGGCCAGTGTCACATAAGGGTCCTTAACTTTGTCGTGGAAGGGTTGGAGTCTTACGGAGCCCTTATCATGGAAGGGTCAGAATCCTACAAGGCCCTTATCATGGAAAGGCCAGCCTCGTAAGAGCCTTTGTCGTGAAATGGCTGGAGTCTTATAAGGGCCATTATCATGGAAGGGCCAAAGTCTCATTTTGTCCTTTGTCATTGTAGGGCTGACGTTTTAAAAGGGCTCTTGACATAGAAGGGCCGCTTATAGCGCCCAATGGAAGTCCGCTTTTAGGGGAAAAATTTTCATAGGGCCACTTGCCAGGGAAGAAAGATTATAAAACCAGAGTTTATCACAACCTCGTTCCCAGGGACTTTTCCCTGGCTAGGGAAAAGTCCCTGGGAACGAGGTTGAGTTTATCAGTTAAATTTTTACACCAATAAAATGACTAAGATGTACATTTCGAACGACAATATTGAGAGTTATGAACGATTTTACACTATTATGTATTTATTTGTTAAGATCCCCTAAAATTGGAGCAAAAGATTACAGGAGGAGCACGGCAGGGCCACACGAGAAAATGGTTCTAGAGACCGCCTTTCTGTTGTAGAAAGAGTCGTGAAAGCTAGGGTTATAATAGTAACATTCGTGTTTGTTGTGATCTGTTTCAGTTGCTCTGACACACCTAGAGGACCAGGAGAATGCAAGACATGCTTATGACCAGGCTGCCAACTTGGACAGGTGAGGTAGATTACTCAAAAGAACGGGCGTTGAAAGCGTTTTCCGCAGCTCTCCCAGGTCCGCGTGCCTCCTCAAGAGGGTGAGCGCGGGCTCGTTTCCCGAAACAGCGGCTGGTATTCGAGCCTAACGTTACTATTGTTGCCAATTTATCGTCGATTCTTGATTTGCACTGCAGTGCAAATTAACCCGCGCGCGTTCGCAACGCTCTCAGTCATATAATAAATGAGTAATCGTATGGAAGTTCGAGCAATTGAGCAATTTACACTATTCGTGATTTTCGAATTCATCTTTCGTATTGCACAAACCTTTAGTCTCGAACAATTTTGAGAGAGTTTTCAAATATCACTCGTAATGTAAATCCTTGCTTGCAGCTATATAAGTTTCGTAAAAGGTTCCTCATTGTTTTGTTTCCCACTATTGCAGCACTGATCCATCGATCAACTTGAACTTTAGCATCTTCCTGTACAATACAGGCGAAAGAAAAGAAGCAGCTAAACAGTTTAACATTTACGAGAGAAAGATGGAAGCGTACCGATCAGAAAAAGGAAACGAGATTGATCAAGAGGTATGCTTGCGTTTTAATCACTTGGTTCGGCATCCAGCTTGAGAAAGAGCACTTAACCGCCACCAGGATAATCTCTTAGTATAGCCACTGTATTTGCAAGCTTTAATGCTGACAATTGGGCTGGCTTAAAAACAGTAACTGGTTCTCCAAAGTAAATAAAAAGCTAAACTAGCTGGGTGACAACCATTTATTAATTGAAAATAAGTATATGCTCAAGAAAGAGACATTGCTGTGTTATTTACATTTACACACCAGAACAATCAGAAATTAATTCTAGATATAATTTATATATAATTGAAAAGAAATAAACACTTCCAGACATACCAAAATATAACAACTATTATGACAAGTTAATAGAAGTTAATGAAACGCAAAGATAATTGCCTTTTAAATGAATGGGAAGTCAGAATAAATCTCTCGTTAATTTCATTCTATAATACAGGTACAATGTATCGAATATTGAAATAATAACTGGCTTAATAATTCGTTTGCTGAACTCGGAGTGGTTCAGGCTCGATCACTGACCTTGATTAAGACTGTGGCTTTCTTCGCCCAAAAGGATGAATAGGTTATGGTCTTGCTGTCAAGCTGACAACACTTTGCTGGGTGAAAGCAGGGGAGGGTAACTTACGATGAATTGGTATCTCATCCAGAGGAACTAGCAAATGAGTACTCTTAGTTAGATTGCGGCTCTCTTCGTCCTAAAGGATGAAAGGGTAGTGGTGAATGTCTTAGAGTAAACATGACCAACATGTCCTGGACGGGAGGAGAGGGTAACTTGTAAGTGAGCGCTCATAGTTGCTTTCTTCTAGAAACGCCAGTTGCATGAGCCACAATGCGCGAAAAGGCAATTACTTTATACTTCACTTTAAAAACACTAAACGCTGTGTGAAGGAAAGCAAGCAAAGGAAAATGAACTACTGTAATCAAATTGTCGCGGTTCTTTTCGGGACGTGTTGCATCCAGTGGGTAATTTAGCTTACATTTCAAACTTTAAAATAATTAGAGGTCTTCACCTCTTTGTTGCTTTGTTCTCATTGACGTTCATCTCTGTGTTATTTTGGTGTTTGTTTAACAGCTTGTCGATGTAGCCAACAAGCTTGGTCCGTCCTTACAAGTCGGAGAGAGCCTAGTGTGGGAAGGAGGTAACGCTGGCCAGCAGTCATCGCGGGCTTCAAAAAGTCCTTCAGCGCCAGAATCTGTAGCAAGCAGCAGTGCTTCATTCCAAGACGATGGATCTTTTGTATAAAATAAAAAACAAATAGCTACTCTTTTTTGCATGGATTTGTTGAAGTTGAGGACGCGATTTCTGCGAAGAATTATTTCCTAGTGTAGGATGGTCTACGTAATGTAAATTTAACTCATAGAAAGCATTTTCCGTGTTTTTATCGAGTTATGAAAGCACAAGTAGAAATTTGCCTGATCGAGAATCGCAGCGGGCGTGTTTCCATATCGTATTCGAATCAAACTTTCACGAGTGTTAATCACTGTTTCTCAATGTAAGTTATAAGTCAACGAATTAAACAAGAAGTAGGGCTGACAGTTTATATTCCAGATCACTGGATTATTTTCGATGCGCTATTCCTCCATTTGGAGCAGCGGATGTTACTAAGAAACTGCAATTGAGGGACAAACACTGAACTCCAGTTCTGAACCCCCCCCCCCCCCCCCCCCCCCTATCCAAAGAATGAATTCTGCGCGCATGTCAAAAGTCAAGAAACCTCTTTACCAGTATGTATAGGCTGCATGCTGCAGACAAATGAAAGCAAGAGAAACATTGCTATGTTTGTCACATGTCAGATCTGACAGTAGTGGAAGATGGGCACGGTATGCGATATACGGGCGGTTTTACTTTACAATCGTCGCAACCGGTATAAATTTTCACAGCACCCGCGGTATCGCACTGATCCAACACAGCGCGCCACGTATCAAGGAGGATACGTGTGGGAACAAGCAACCATTCCGTGGGGATTTTCAACACGTGTTTAAGGGCATATGAAAGCATATGGCATATGAAAGATCATCTATTTGAACTGCCCAGAAAGATATGAATTTATGATTAATCATCGCAGTTATACACACAACTTAATCATAAATATATGTTATTTGCCGGCTGGGAGGTCCGTATAGTGAAAAACTGTGACCGAGGTCTTAAGGCCGACCCTAAGCCGGTAAATCACTTTTTCCAAGCTCTGAACGAAAAAAAAACACTCACGGAAAAAAGCTCACGCAAGCGTTACTGTGACAGTAACGCTTGCGTGAGTTTTTTTTCCGTGAGTTTTTTTTCCGTGAGTTTTTTTTCGTTCAGAGCATGGACGGAGAAAAATAAGTAAGTTATTTACCGACTTAGGGTCGTCCATATAGTGAAAAACTATGACCTCGGACTTGAAAACCTATAGTTTTTCACTATACGGACCTCCCAGCCTGCAAATAACATATATATCTTTCTCCGCAGTTCAAATATATGATCTTTCATATATTCATTTACATTCTTCGCCTTTTAGGGGTACATTACGAACTCATAATGTGACCAGCTAGCAGATTACTTGATAGCTTAGTGGTAGAGCACTGCACCGGTATTACAGAGGTCATGTGTTCGAATTCCGTCCAGGCCTGATTTTTTTTCAGGCTTTAATTTCACAGCTGCTTACGTTGTGTGTATTAACTGCGATCATAAATTCATATCTTTCTATTTGTCATGGGTTCGAATCCCGTTCAACCCTGAATTTTTTTCTGGCTTTAATTTCACAATTGCTTAAGTTGTGTGTATAACTGCAATGATCAATCATAAATTCATATGCCATATGCTAAAACGTACCCTTCGTACTCCCAATTACCTTTAGCCTGCGAACGCAGACGTATTTTTCATTTTGATAGCCGGAAATACTTCTGCGTTCGCAGCCTACATTGCCTTATAAAGGGTGAAAGCTTCTAAAGAAACTGTGGTGTTGCGTCGGTGGTGGTAACAAGGTAATTTGCACGTTATATCAACTAAGTTGATAATGTAAATTGGCCACCGTAACGAGTTATAAAGCTGACGTTTCGAGCGTTAGCCCTTCGTCATTCGCTCTGACGAAGAGCTAACGCTCGAAACGTCAGCTTTATAACTCGTTACGGTGGCCAATCTACATTTTCAACTTAGTTGATATAACCAAATTACATTGCCTTATAACCAACTGTTAAATAAAAAAAAAATAATTGTTTAAACAGTTTTTGTTTTGATAACTCTTTGACTAGCTAGTTATATATCATCTTCTAGAGTTCACAAACTCTGTGACCGAGTCGAGATTCGAGAAAACCATTAGCAGCGGCGGATGGTAGCGTTCATCCAGTTGCCATGGTAACTCAATTTTGTTTCACTTAGGAAACACGTTTCTGAGAAAATCAAAAAAGCTGGTCCTTTCAGCGCAAAAATAATAGGTATTAGCTTTTCTATTTATCTTATTACACCGCTGCATAAATTGGGTTTTCTACGGCTGTTTAATAAGTGATGATCTTAAAATATTATACAGATTGCGACTTCTGTGCGACGCCGGAAGTGCCCATTTAACTTACTTGTCTAATACAAACCTAATTACGGAGTACGAAACAAGATAATCCTGAACACAAAATCTCTTATTCTATTCTGGAAAATGATTATGATCGCTTATTTTATTGGTATTGAAAGGAACAATTATTGCACAGCGTTGCCTTTTGTTCGCGCCATTTTTGGCTTCTAATTGACTTAAACAACGAGTCTTCCTTATTTGGAGAAACAATAACAATAGTTGTAACAATTCCACC